>OHBM01000562.1_pt1 | contig 29971 bp, 30 predicted proteins | sample 1577251 | NCBI WGS metagenome assembly OHBM01 (sample SAMEA3541557, study PRJEB24748) | human gut metagenome | biome: human gut; feature: human-associated habitat; material: faeces | place: China | collected 2012 | reverse complement strand
GTGTATATTCTAAGTAATACCAATCCTTTTGTTATGTCGTGGGCATGCAGCCCCGATTTCTCATCGAAGAAAAAGCCGTTGAATGATTATTGTGACAAACTATATTTGTCTTATCAGGTCGGTCACACGAAACCTGCACCCGAAATTTTCGAATTTATGGTGAATGATTGTAATATCATTCCTTCCGAAACTTTATTTGTTGATGACGGCGCTTCAAATATCCATATAGGCAAGGAACTCGGATTTGAAACGTTCCAGCCGAAGAATGGTGAAGATTGGCGGGAAGAACGGAACTGATTGGAGAGCAGAACTGACTGCTATATTAGAGGAGTAATAATTGGCCCTTATATCACTTTCTGAAAAAACATGCAACCACAAGTCATACTTATCACCGGAGCATCTTCCGGATTCGGCAAGATTACCGCTCAAATGTTATCGGAACGAGGGCACATCGTTTATGGAACAAGCCGGAAACCTTCCGAAGACATGAATCAAGTAAAGATGCTTGTTGTCGATGTTACCAATTTCCTTTCCGTTTGTCAGGCCGTAGAGCGGATTCTATCGGAGCAGGGACGGATTGACGTATTGATTAATAATGCCGGAATAGGTATCGGCGGCGCATTGGAACTTGCCACTGAAGAAGAAGTGAATATACAAATGAATACAAACTTCTTCGGTGTAGTGAATATGTGTAAAGCAGTTTTGCCATCTATGAGAAAGGCGCGAAAGGGCAAGATTATCAATATCAGCTCTATCGGTGGTGTAATGGGAATCCCCTATCAGGGATTTTATTCTGCTTCGAAATTTGCAGTGGAGGGATATAGCGAAGCATTGGCTTTAGAGGTTCATCCGTTCCATATAAAGGTTTGTGTAGTAGAACCGGGAGATTTCAACACCGGATTTACTGATAACCGGAATATCTCCGAACAGACAAGACTGGATGCCGATTACGGAGAAAGTTTTCTGAAATCATTAGAGATTATAGAAAAGGAAGAACGTAACGGATGTCACCCGAAGAAGTTAGGGCATGCAATCTGTAAAATAGTAGCGCGTAAAAATCCTCCTTTCCGGACTAAAGTAGGTCCGTTGGTGCAAGTTCTGTTTGCTAAAAGCAAGAGCTGGCTGCCGGATAATATGATGCAATATGCTCTCCGAATATTTTATGCTATCAGATAAAAAAAAGTTTCATGCCTTGAAACTGTTGGTTTCAACGGTTGAAACTTTTTGTTTCAAGCAATGAAACTAATCGTTTCAAGGCGTGAAACTAATAGCGTGTAATAGTACGGCAATCAGTTCTTCGGAACTAATTCCAAAAACATAGTAGTCGTCAATAATATAGCCAGCCCGATGCAGACTGTTATTAATAACCAGTTGATATATTTAGCTTTGGGCTTGGTATCTGCGTGCAGATTATTCAGGAAGTATTCTCTGAAGAAGAGATAGAGTCCCGGAATAGTCGCACTTGCCAAAAGGAAGTCTTCCGGTATCTGGAAGAAGTAAGTCTTGGATAATCCGATCAATGACCAGTGGCAAAGGAACAATACCAAAAACATATTGACCTTTTGCGCAAACAGCAATAACAATCCGATAGTAAACACCACTACCGAACAAGGCATGACCGGAGAAGTCATTTCCGGGAATGAGAGACCGCGTGCCAATGAAACCAAAGGGTATATAAAAGGCATTGCCAACAGGACATAAGACAGTAGATCATATTTGTGGGTACGTTCGAAGGTAGTATATCCCGTAATCGCATCCCATATCCAAATGATAGCCATCACACCCCAAAACATAGCCATTACTCCATTATAACTACGCTCTTCACAGTAGATATAATAGTAGACCAGAGAAATCCACGTATACAGACCTATCATATAGAACTTCATCGCCATTTTCACCCACGGACGTGGTCGGCCGATAAGCAATCCGGTCAATGCAATACCAATCAGAATGATAACTATCTGTAACAGCCAGGTAGCTGAATTATAATATGCAATTGTTCTCCAAAAAATCTCCATAAACGTTCGTTTTAGTGTCTTGTTAATGAAAAGGCTCTATGTGGGAACAGGAACATCGGGAACGTAGCTCCTACCGCCAACATGAAAATCACTGTGCTTGCTATCAGAGTATTAGAGAAGAACATCGACATAAACTTGTCCAGCTTATCCGGATCATTCACATTTTGCAGACACATGATAAGTGAAAATACCATGTTGTATGCAAACTTTCCCGGAATCATGGGAAGCAACGCCGGAATGTACAATACCGTCATCGGGCAATATACTTTTTTCCCTAACCACAAACTACCGAAGCCGATGACTAATCCGGCAAACAACGAACCTGTGGCAATATCCGCGCCTAAATAGGTCATCAAACAAAAACGACAGGCGTGTCCCAGTGCTGCCAGTATGGCAATCATTTTGAATGCACGCAAAGGAGGATCGGAAATTGCACCAAATCCTATACCTGCTACTGCTGCAAAAAATCCATCCGTAAGAATGTCAAGTGCTATCATATCAAATTAAACTGTTTTTTACCATTAATAATGTGAAGGAAAGTCCGATAGCGATGCTGACAATCAACAAAGAAGCCTCTGTCAGACGGGCAAATCCTGTTAATACATATCCCTCTACTACATCAATCACGCCATTAATCAAAGGCACCCCAGGTACAAGATAAAGCACGCTGGTTGCCATGGCAATCTCCGAAGTTGTGTCGAAAATCAGCGCGGCGCATTCGCCAGACGCAACCGCTTTCGCCGCGCGGTAGCCATATACGGGATAATCGCAGGAGACCGCCGTGTCCGTGCCGAAATCCTTCCATTCCAGCCCCATCGAATCCAGCAGCTTCATCATTTCCTTTTTGAGTTCAATGCCGGTGTGGTCGCAAGCCAAAGCAATCATGAGAAAATCCTCCTTTATCCTCCGAAAACGTCCAAGCGGACGATTCGCTCTTCTTTATGTTAATACGCGAAAAAATGCGAAACTCCTGCCGATGGAAAAAGAAAAGGGTAGAATCCGCGCGGAAAGCATGGTATACTAACAGGGTGCAAGAATCGCACGAATGTCCCAAGGAGGGAAATAAAATGGCAGATAATTGCAAACTGTGCCGCATTGCGCTGGAGAATGTCTCCGTGGTGCGTGGCGGACAGACGCTTTTGCAGGATGTGTCGATGCACATCCACTGCGGTCAGCTGACGGTGCTGATCGGACAGAACGGCGCGGGCAAAACGACGCTCATCCGCGCCCTGCTGGGGGAATACGCTCACGGCGGTACGATTCGCCATGTGGACGGCGAAGGGCGCGACGTGGCGCACATGCGCACGGGCTATGTGCCGCAGCATCTGGAATTTGACAAGGAGATGCCTGTGACGGTGGAGGATTTCCTCGCCGCCAGCCTGACGCGCCGCCCGGTGTGGACGGGGGTCGGCAAAAAGACCCGCGCGCAGGTGATGGAGGCGCTGAAAATGGTGGAGGGCGAAAAGCTGCTGCACCGTCCGCTCGGCCGCTGCTCCGGCGGCGAATTGCAGCGCGTGCTGCTCGCGCTGGCGCTGCTCGCCTGCCTCGCGCCGCTCGTGCGGCTGAGCGTGCAGTTTTTGCTCTACCGCGCGGCGGCCTTCGTCTCGGCGGTCAGCGGCGTCAAGCCGCTTGAGCGGCTGCTCGAGCAGCTCGGCGACGCCTTCGCCCTCGTCCTCGGCATGACGGCAGCCTGCGCGGCGCTGCTGCTCGCGGCGCTGCTCGTATCCATTTCCATGGTGGTGATGTGATGGCATTTTTACGGCAATGGCTCCTCGGCGTGGTGAGCTGCGCCTTTCTCGTGAGCCTTCTCGATCAGCTTACGCCCGAGGGAAGCGTGCGGAAGCTCGCGCGCTTTTCCGGCGGACTGGTGCTCATCCTCTGTATGCTGCGCCCGCTCGGGACGGCGGAGCCGAGGGAGCTGGCGCTCGACCTCGACGGTCTCTCCGCCGACCGCGCGGCATTGGAGGAGCAATACCGCGACGTGAGCGGGCAGTCGCTCGCGGCGGTCATAGCGGAGCGGACGGGCGCATATATTGAGGACAAAGCACACGCCCTCGGCGCCGAGGTCACGGCAGAGGTCACGGTGCGCGAGGAGGACGGCGCGTTCATTCCCGACCGCGCGGTGCTCTTCGGCGAGGAAAACGCGGAGCTCTCCGTGCTCCTCACGCAGGAGCTGGGGATCGCGCCAGAGAAGCAGGAATGGAGGGCGGAGAGATGAAGGATGCGCGGGCGGGGAAGTGGCTCGAGGGATTGAAAAAATACCGTCTCGCCGCGCTCGCGGCGCTCCTCGGCATCGTGCTGATGCTGCTGCCGGGAGGAAATGCGGAGGCCGAGCCGGCAGCCGGCAGTCCGGACGCAGAGGCGTTCGACCGCGCCGCGGTGCAGGAGGAGATGGAGAACATCCTGCGCGCCATCGACGGCGTGGGCGAGCTGCGGCTGATGCTCACCGTGGACTCCGGCACGAAGCGCGAGCTGGCGCAGGATACGACCGCCGAGCGCAGCGGGAGCGAGGACATGAAGCGCAAGAGCGAGACGGTCGTCGTCGGTACGGGCAGCGGCACGCAGGAGGTCGTGGTGACGAACCGCGTCTATCCGCGCTACGTCGGGGCGCTTGTAGTCTGCGAGGGCGGCGGCAGCGCGGGCGTGCGCCTTGCCGTGACGCAGGCGGTCAGCGCCCTGACGGCGCTGCCGAGCGACAAGATCACCGTATTACAGGGGAAACCATGAAAATCATTATTTTTGGGAGGAAGAACATGAAAAAGCTGTGGAAACGGAACATGGTGGCGGGAGCGGTCTTACTGCTCGTGTGCGGGGCGATCTTTCTGAACGGACGCTACGCGCAGCAGGTAGAGGAGACCGACAAGATCCTCGGGCAGGCCACGCTGGTGGACGGCACGGAGGGCGACGCAGAGGAGGTCTCCGGCGAAGCGCTGCCGGGCGACTACTTTGCGACCGCGCGGCTCACGCGCCAGCAGGCCCGCGACAGCGCGCTGAGCCTTCTGCAGGAGGCAAGCGGCGCGGCGGAGGGCGATGAGGCGGCTGCAGCCGAGGCTGCGCAGAGCATCCAGACGCTCGCGGCCTACACGCTCGCCGAAGCGCAGATCGAAAACATGATCACCGCCAAGGGCTACACGGACTGCGTGGTCTTCATGGCCGACGACGGCGTGAGCGTGGTGGTCTCGGCGGGCGAGGACGGACTTCAGACCGAGGACATCGCGAAGATCACCGACATCGTCAAGCAGGAGACCGAGCTGACCGCCGACTGCATCAAAATATTAGAAGTAAATTAGCTGTTGTAATTTGCGGCAAAGGATGGTAGAATACTAATAATTGAGCATAGCGTATGCTGAGTATCACTACCGTACAGCAAGGAGAGACAGCAATGGGCGAAAACCGCGAATATCTGACGCAGTCCGCGAGCGACGGCAGCATCAACATTTCCGAGGATGTTGTGGTCGCGATCGCGTCCGAGGCCATCGGCGAGATCGAGGGCGTCGGCGCCATGATGACCACCATGACCGAGCAGCTCACCGAGCAGTTCATGGGCAAGAAGCCCGCACGCGGCATCCGCATGGACATTCAGGACGGCGAGATCACGCTGGACGTTTACCTGACGGTGAAATACGGCTTCGCCATTCCCGAGACCGCCGCCAAGGTGCAGGACGCTGTGATGAGCGCGGTCGAGACGATGACGGGCTTCTCCGTCCGGGCGGTCAACGTCCATGTGGGCGGCATCAGCTTCAACTAACAAGAAAGAGAAAAGGACGAAACGTCTATGGTTCGCAATACTGCAAGAGCCAGATCAAGCAGTAGAAAAGATCCTTAATTTCTGGAAAGAAAATGGATCAGATCAATATGCAGGAATTATTGGGTTAGACTCTGACCTGAATGATCATCTGATTGGTGATCCACTGCCAGATCAGAAAACTATTAATTTGATTGATCTGCTGGTAGGAAAATATCCGATTGTCAATGGAGATCGAACCAATGTTATAAGGACAGAATTATACAAAGCAGTAGCACCAATGAAATCCTTTGAAGGAGAGAAGAATTTCAATCCGCATTATATGCATTTAGAAATCAGTAAAAAATATGATTTTCTTGTGCTGAATGAAAATCTGAAATATGTAGATTATCAGCCAGGTGGGATGTCTAATTTCATGTTAAAACAATATTATAACAGCCCCAACAGTTTTGCAGAGACAAGAAAATTATATCTTTCATTTGATAATACGTCATTTAAATTTAAACTAAAACATTCCATTCATTATGTTTCAAGCTGCATTTTGGCAGGTAGATGGATGGATGCAATAAAAGAAGCACCTAGAAAAGGATATGTTGTGTTGGCATTTCCATTTGGGATTATCTTAAGTTTAATCATAAGGGGGAAGAACTAGAATATGGGAAAAATAAAAATACTATTTCTAATTCATGATCTAATGCATGGTGGTGCAGAGAAAGTTTTATTAAATCTTGTAAACAACATGGATCATGAAAAATTTGATATTACGGTTCAGACACTATTTGATGTAGGTGTAAACAAACAGTTTTTATCAGACAAAGTACATTACATAACATGCTATAAGAAGATGTTTCGTGGAAATACAAAATATTTTAAACTGTTTTCACCAGAAAAGTTATATCGAAAATACATCAAAGACGATTATGATATTTTGGTAGCATATTTAGAGGGAAGCTGTACAAGAATCATTAGCGGCTGTTCAGACAAGAATAAAGTAAAAATTACATGGCGCCATTTTGCAGAGAATGAAAAAGAATTTTTACAAGCATATCGTTCTATGGATGAAGCAAAAAAAATCTATCAGAGATTTGATAAAGTAGTAGGTGTTTCCCAGACAGTGATTGATGCATTTGAAGAACTGACAGGATTAAAAGGAATTTCAACTGTAAAATATAACACCAATGAAACAGATAAAATCCTAAAATTGTGCAAAGATTCAGTTGAAAATCCAAAATTTGTGGAAAAAGAAGATGTTCTTAAAATCTGTGGAGTTGCCAAAGTAAGACCAAGAAAAGGATTTATGCGTTTAGCAGAAGCACATAAACGATTACAGGATGAAGGATATAAATATCACATCTATATCTTAGGAGAAGGAGAAGAACAGGAAAAGATCCAAAGTTATCTGGATAAAAATCAGATTGCAGATTCTTTTACATTCCTTGGATATGATACGAATCCATATAAATATGTTGCAAGATGTGATTGGTTTATCTGTCCATCTTTTGAAGAAGGATTTAGTACGGCAGCGACAGAAGCTTTAGTTGTTGGGACACCGGTTGTAACAACATTATGTTCTGGTATGAAAGAAATGTTAGGGGAAAACAATGAATACGGAATCATTGTGGAAAACAGCAGAGAAGGTGTCTATGAAGGATTAAAAGAAGTTGTATCAAAACCAGAACTGTTAGAATCATATACAAAACAGGCAGAAATCCGTGGTGAGAAATTCAGCATGCAGGATACAGTGGATGCAGTGGAAGATATGCTGTCAGAACTTTATACGACGAAACAGAACATGAACTAAATTTGGAGGCTTATTAATATGGGAGTATTAAAAGAAATCTTATATCGAATCCGTGGAGAATATACCACAGAAAAATTAATCTCTATGGGAATGAAAGTTGGAAAAAACTTCGGAAGATTACATGGAGTTATTTTAGATCCATCTCACTGCTGGCTGATTGAGATTGGAGACGATGTGACAATGGCACCAAGAGTTCATGTCCTATGCCATGATGCTAGTACAAAGGTACATCTAGGATATACAAAGATTGGAAAAGTAAAGATTGGAAACAACGTATTCGTCGGAGCAGAAAGTGTGATCATGCCAAATGTAACATTAGGGGATAACGTAATTGTCGGAGCAAACAGCACGGTAACAAAATCATTTCCAGATAATGTTGTGATTGCAGGAAGTCCGGCAAAGATTATTGCTAAAACAGACGAATACCTGAAGAAACAGAAAGAACAAATGGAAATTGCACCATGTTATGACGAAGATTTTACTTTGAGAGGCAAGCTCACAGAAGAAAAGAAACAGCAGATGCAGCAGGAATTGGAAGATAAGATAGGATACGTGGATTAGATATGGATGAGAAATTAGTAAGTGTGATCATACCAGCATATAACATTGAAGATTACATTGGACGATGCCTTGATTCTATAATTTCACAGACATACAAGAATCTGGAGATCATCGTGGTAGATGATGGATCAAGGGATTATACAGGAGAGATACTGGATAATTATGCAAAAAAAGATAGAAGAATCAAAGTAATTCATAAAGAAAATGGCGGCGTATCATCTGCAAGAAATAAAGGGATTGAAGCTGCAGAAGGGGATTATATAGGATTTATTGATGGAGATGATCTTATTGAGCCTGAGATGTATAAAACTTTGGTAGATCTTCTTGAAGAAGAAAATGCAGATATAGCACATTGTGGATATCAGATGGTATTTCCAGATAGAATAGATTATTATCATAATACAGGAAAAAAGAAGATACAGACAACGGAAGAAGGATTAAAAGATCTATTATCAGGAGAGATGATTGAACCAGGATTGGTAAATAAGCTTTATAAAAAGGAACTGATAAAAAACTGTAGATTAAATGAAACTGTAAAAATCAATGAGGATTTGTTAATGAATTATCAGTTATTCAAATTATCTCAAAAATCTGTTTATTATGATATCACACCATATTCGTATATGATCAGAAGTAGTTCAGCTACAGGAGCCAATTCTTTGATCACAAAAAGAGAAGATTCTCTTCGTGTTTTAAATCAGATAAAAGATGATTGTATAAATAATAATTTATTATCAATTATATATAAACGATATATATATTTATTAATGGCAATTTGTAGAGATGGCTTGAAAGATAAATCATATATGAAATATCAAAAAAAACAAAGAAAGCAATTAAAGAAAGAATTAAAAACAGATGTATTCAAATCATGTATTCCTAAAAAATTAAAATATATGAGTTTGTTTTCCTGTTATTTTCCTCATATCATGAAAATCATATATAAAATGTATGACTTGAAAACAGGAACATCAAAGAAATATCTGGTAAATGAGGAATAAGCTATGGAAGAATTAATCAGTGTAATAGTGCCAATATATAAAGTGCAAGACTATCTTGATCGGTGTATACAAAGTCTTGTGAATCAAACATATAAAAACCTGGAAATTATATTAGTTGATGATGGATCTCCTGATGACTGCCCAAGGATTTGTGATGAATGGGCAAAAAAGGATCAAAGAATCAAAGTGATACATAAAGAAAATGGTGGATTGTCTGATGCGAGGAATGCTGGAATGAAAGTTATGGCGGGTGCTTATGTATCGTATATAGACAGTGATGACTGGATCGCACAGGATATGTATCAGAAGATGATAAATGCTATAAAGAAAAATAATGCAGATATTTGTGAGTGTTCATTTGAGAAAACTTCAGGAATTGAAAAAAAAGAAGATAAAGAATGTGGTAATAAAGAATCAATTATGGATACGCAAAATGCTTTGATGGCAGTTGTAGAGGAAAAAATACAGCCGGTTGTATGGAATAAATTATATAAAAGGGAAGTGGTTGAGGATTTATGGTTTGAAGTTGGTAAGTATAATGAGGATGAATTTTTTACATACAAAGCAATTGAACGTGCGGATAAAATAATTCAGATATCAGATATCGGATATTATTATTTTTTTAGGGAAGATAGCATTATAAATGAAACATACACAATCAGAAGACTTGATGGTTTGGAAGCAAGATATGAAAGAATGAAATATCTGGGTAAGTATCCAGAAATATATAGAGTTGCAAAAAGACAGCTTATATTTATGTGTATGTATCACTATCAGAAAGGAATGCGTTATCTGTCAGGAAAAGAATTAGAAGATTTGAAGAAAAGAGTAAAAGAGATTTATCGTGATATTCCGATAGATAAGACAGATATTCGAAAATATAGTAGTAAAGAAAAGATATGGTATTATATCTCTAAAATATCATTAGAGTTTACTTGTAAATTAAGAAATCAATTCGGATATGGGGTTTAAAGTACGATGTTAAAAAAGATAAAATCAATAATTCCATTATGGTTAAAAGTAGCAGTTTTACATATTGTTAGTGATGTGAAAAATTATTCGTTTAGAGTAATGATAGCACATGTTTATTTTGATTATGTAACTTACAATAAAATAGAAGATAAATACGCAAAAGCGTATGAAATGAGACATAAAACGGTACTTGCATATTTAAGGAAAAAAGGAAATCATATTATAAATGAGTATAAAAATAGTGATTCAAAAGGCATAAAGGAAAAAATACCTAAAAAAGTATGGATGTTTTGGTGGGTTGGACAAGAAAATATGCCTGATATTGTAAAGTTGTGTGTGAAGCGTATACAATGTGAATTCAAAGAATTTGAAATTATTGTGCTAGATTCAAGTAATCTAAAGCAATATATTTCCATGCCAGAGTATGTTTTTGAAGCTGTAAAAGATAAAAGATTAACATTAACACATTTATCTGATATTACACGAATGTCTATTTTAGCTAAGTATGGTGGTATTTGGATGGATGCGACAATTTTTCCGTTACCAGGATTTGCACAGTGGTGTGAAAAACATTTAGAAAATAATATTATAACAGGAAAGAGAAAAAAAAGTAATAACATGTTTGTAAGCGATTATAAATGGACTACTTATTTTTGTGGTGGAAAAAAACAATATGTATTGTTTCCATTTGTTCGAGATATGTTATTAAAATGTGTAGAAGAAAAGCAACCATTTATTGATTATTATTATATGGATTATTCAATTGCATTAGCATATAGAGTATTTGATGAAGTTAAGAGAGATGTTGATTATATGGAATATAATAATCAAAATGCAGAGAAAATGTTACAGATTATAAATAAAAAATATGATAAAGAGATATTTAACAAGTTGTGTGAAAATACATATTTCTTCAAATTAAGTTGGAAGGGAGAATTAAAGGAATTCACAGAATTAGGTGATACGACAAATTATGAATATTTATTGAAGATGTAAAATTAATGGGAGAAATAAATGAAATTAGTAAGTGTAATTATACCAGTATACAATATAGAAAAATACATAGAAAAGTGTTTACTAAGTGTACAAAAACAAACATATAAAAATTTACAAATTATTATAGTGGATGATGGATCGTCAGACAAGAGTGGAAAAATATGTGATAAATTTGCTAAAGGGGATACAAGATTCGAGGTTATACATAAAAAAAATGAAGGAGCAGCATGTGCAAAAAATAATGCATTGGATAGGATAAAAGGGGAATATTTTATTTTTGTAGATGGAGATGATTACCTTGATGAGAGCATGATAGAATATATGCTTTGTATTTTGCAGAAGGAAGATGCTGATATAGTAGAAGCTGGATTTTACGAAGAATATACAACAAGATCAAAACAATATAGAATAACAGAGTATAAAACGGAAATCTGCTCTATAGATTATACAAAAAATTACATAAATACATGGACTAATAGTTTATTATGGAACAAATTATATAAAACTAGTTTGACGAAAAATGTTAGATTCCATAGAGAAAAAAGATGTATAGATGATGAATTTTATACATATAAAATTATTTTAAATGCAAATAAAATCATTCAGATTCCAGAAAGTTTTTATCATTATAGAAAACGTAAGGGTAGTGCTATGAATGATGTGAATCATGAAAGGCAGAAAACTAATGATTTTATAACATTATTGCCAGAAAGATATGAAAATGTAATAAAAAAATATCCGGAGTTAGATTTGTGTTTTTTAACACATATGGCGGATTCATTTTTAGTTATTAGAAATGAATATTATTTAGATAATGAACTAAAGAAATATCTAAGAAAATATTTAAAAAAATATTTTCTTAAATTTATGTTAAATAGAATTGGAATTGGGATTAAGATAGAATTATTTAAAACAATGTTAAAAATTAATGGCACAACAGATGTAAAAAAACAAAAATTGACAGATGATATGTTTGATTAATAGTAATATTGAATAGGAAGTGAGAAAGTAACAGCGGATGAAAAAAATATTTTTATATGCCTACACGGAAAAAAATTTAGGAGATGATTTATTTATTAAATATATTGTCGAACGTTATCCTAAAAATAAATTTTTTATATGGAAAAATAAAGAAAATAGTTTTTATAATCAATATAATAATTTAAAAATAATAGATGAAAATCCTAAAATGTATAATTTTTTTAAAAAGATCAATACATCATTAGCAGCTAGGTATAAGAATTATTTAGTAACAAGATGTGATGCGTTGGTATATATAGGAGGATCTATTTTTATTGAATATGATAATTGGAAAATGATAAAAACATGGTGGGATTTTATGGTAAAAAAAATTCCAGTATTTGTATTAGGAGCAAATTTTGGACCGTATAAAGATCAGGAATACAAAGTTGAGATGAATAAAGTTTTTTTTGAATGTAAAGATGTTTGTTTTCGAGATCGATATTCACAGGGATTGTTTGAAAATGATAAAGTAAGATATGCTCCAGATATATTATTTGGTTATAATATGCCAGTTGTAAAAAATAAAGAAAGGAAAGTCTTTGTTTCTGTAATTGATTGTAATCATAAAAATGAAGGAATTAATAAATTATCTGATTTTACGAATAGATATGAAAAGTTTATATTTAAACAATGTCAGGAGTACATAAAAAAAGGATATAGGATTGTATTAAGTTCTTTTTGTCAAAGTGAAGGGGATGAAGAAGCAGCTGATAGAATTTATCAAAAAATCATAGCGACTTACGAAGACGAAAAATTAGTCCAAAAGATTTATTATGATGGAGAAAATCAACACGAAATTTTAAAACAGTTAGCGACCTCAGAGATTGTTATAGCAACAAGATTTCATGCAGTTGTTTTAGGATTGGTTTCTCAGTGTAGAGTACTCCCTGTTTTATATAGCAATAAGACAAAAAATATATTAAAAGATTTGAACATAAATGGAAATATGGCAGATATAAAAGAATTGGATATTAACGGTGTTTATAAAACAGTTGAATTAAATGAATTAGAAATTAGAAAATTACGAGAAAAATCAGAAAAACATTTTGAAAAATTGGATAAATATATAAATGAATGAGAAATAAGGGAGTGATGGAATGAATCGTTTTTTTCAAAGAGCTTATCATTTTATAGAGCGTATCATAAATGAAGGAAAAAGATTTCCAAAGAATTTAAAATGTTTTGGATTTCACATAGCGAAAGCAATCTTTCATGATGGATTATTTCCACCAGGAAAATCAGAAAAATATATTGCAGAAATCGAACGTTTTATAGATGAAGCAATGGGAGATTTTGTACGAAGTTACAAGATCAATGATAATTGGAAAAATGAATCAGAAAAATATCCAAAATCAGAGAAAGTTCCAGTATGGGTATGTTGGTGGCAAGGAGAAGAAAGTATGCCAGAATTGGTAAAGATGTGTTTCAAACGTCTGAAAGATACATTACCAGCTGATATTACAGAGTTACATTTAATTACATTTGATAATTATAAAGATTATGTGACATTCCCAACTCATATAGAACAGAAATTTAAAGATAAGAAGATTACAATGACAACTTTGTCAGATATTTTACGTTTTTGTTTGTTAAGTGAATACGGCGGATTTTGGATGGATGCAACGGTATTTTTCACAGGAGAGTTTCCAAAAGAATTCTTGAAAAAACCATTCTATTCACAGAAAATGTATGATCCTGTTGTATGTCAGCGAGAAGCATGTAAAGGACGCTGGTGTGGATTTTTTATGACAGGGTATGCTCATAATCCGATTTTTGAATTTGGACGAGATGCATTCTTTGAATGGTGGAGAAAATATGATGATATTGTAGATTATGTTCTGATTGATTATCTGATTTTATTAGGATATAAGAATTTTAAGCAGATTAGAGAATTGATCGATGATGTACCAGATAACAATCTAGATATTTTTGAAATGTATCAGGTATTAGATAAGCCATATACTACAGAATTATATGAACGTTTGACAAAGCGGAATATCATTCATAAATTAACTTACAAAATTGATTTAAAGAAGGAAACAGCAGATGGACAAGAAACCTTATATGCACATTTGCTGAGAGAAGTCTATGGAAACAAATAAAAAAGTCAGCATTGTAATTCCTGTATACAAAGCAGCAGATACGATCACAAGATGCGTAGAATCCTTAGAGAAAAATACATATAAAAATCTGCAGATCATACTAGTAGAGGACTGCTCAGGGGATCAGACGATAAATGTATGTAAGAAACTTGCAAATACTTATGACAATGTATTATGTATCGAAAATGATCAAAATCACGGAGTTTCATATACAAGAAATCACGGAATGGATTATGCAGATGGAAACTATTTAATGTTTGTAGACAGTGATGATTATGTAGAAGCAGACTACGTAGAAACAATGATATCTGTGATTTCTTGCACAGGTGATGAAAATATTATGCCAGTTTGTGGGTACGTAAATCACGATGAAAAGAAAAATGGGAGAACTGATATTTTCTTACCATCCAATGAACAGAAAGATTTTAAAAAATCAATACAGATTATGCCAGAGTTATATGAACAAAGAATGTTACAGATTATCTGGAACAAGATTTTTCGGCTGGATGTGATAAAACAAAATCATATTCGATTTAAAGAAGAAATGTTTATTGGAGAAGATTTCAGATTCTTATTAGAATATATGAAGGTTGCAAAGATATCAGGATTTTTCTTTGTGAATAAGGCATTATGCCATTATATGAGAGATAATGAAAATTCATTGATGTCCAGATTATTAGAAACGAAGATTCAGGATAGTTTGGATAATTTTAAGATTATGTATGAACTTATGGGAAAATCAGCAGATGAGATTCAGAAATTAATTGCAGAAGAAAAGCAAAAACAATTAGAGTATTATGCATATACAATCATGCATGATGAAAATATGACAACAAAAGAGAAAAAAGAAAAAATTTTTCAGTTGCCTTCAGATCATATACAGCAGTTATATAAGCAGCAGAAAACATTGAAAAGAAAAGAAAATATTTTTAAAAGTATTAGTAAAATAAAAAGAAAGAGGAATGATAATGAGTCATAATAATAAATATTATAAATTAATAACGAGTAATCATAATTTATGGGATTTAAAGCTGAGAGAAGTTTGGAAATATAGAGATCTTATAATACTTTTTACAAAAAGAAATTTTCAAATTACATATAAACAAACAATATTGGGACCTGCATGGTTGTTTATTAATCCAATTATATCTAGTCTGATTTATTGTTTTATTTTTGGTGGAATTGCTGGTATGGATACAGATGGTATCCCACAAATGTTATTTTATCTCAGTGGAAATGCAATATGGACATATTTTGCAACATGTGTTACGCAGAATGCATCTACATTTACAGCAAATGCAAATGTTTTTGGAAAAGTATATTTTCCAAGATTAACGACACCTATTTCAAATGTATTGACGTCGATAGTAACGTTTCTAATTCAAATGGTGGTTGTTTTGATATTTTTAATGTTTTATATAATAAATGGATCAGTTATGCCGAATTTACAAATATGTTTTACAATTCCAATTATTTTAATACAGTTAGGTATAATGGGGATGGGAATAGGAATTATTGTATCCAGTTTAACAACTAAATATAGAGACTTATCAGTTCTAGTAACATTTGGAATACAATTATGGATGTATATTACACCTGTGGTTTATCCATTATCACAAGCAGGTATAGGAAAACTAAGATATATTTTATTGATAAATCCTGTTACAACGCCAATTGAATTATTTCGATGTGGAATTTTAGGAAAAGGAGAAGTGGAAATTACTTACTTGATATGGTCATGGATATTTACAATCATAGTAGCAGTCGCAGGTATTATGATATTTAATAAAGTAGAAAGAACTTTTATGGATACAGTTTAGGAGAATAAAGATGAGATTAGATGATAATAAAAATATAGCTATAAAAATTTCAAATGTGAAGAAAAAGTATAAGCTAGGACAAATAGGAGGTGGAACATTACAAGCAGATATCCAAAGTTGGTGGGCTAAAAAGAGGGGAAAGATTGATCCAAATAGCAAAATAGGGCAACAACAGCGATTGGTTGGAAGTTCTTTTATGGCATTAAATGGAATTGATTTGACAATTTACCAAGGAGAAGCTTTGGGAATCATTGGAGGGAATGGAGCAGGGAAATCGACATTATTAAAGATTCTTAGTCAAGTCACAGCACCTACAGAAGGAAAAATTGAATTATATGGAAGAATTGCATCAATGCTTGAAGTTGGAACTGGATTTAATGGGGAAATGACAGGGCGAGAGAACATTTATATGAATGGTGCCATTCTTGGTATGACGAAATCAGAAATAGACAATAAAATGGAAGATATTATTGAATTTTCAGAAGTAAGAGAGTTTATTGACACACCAGTTAAGCGTTATTCGTCAGGTATGTATGTAAAATTAGCTTTTTCAGTTGCTGCCCATTTAGATTCTGAGATAATGATAATGGACGAAGTTTTAGCAGTTGGAGATATGTCTTTTCAAAAAAAATGTTTGGAAAAGATGAGAAGTGTGGCGGAAGAAGAAGGAAAGACAGTATTATATGTAAGCCATAATATGAATACAATTAGAAAATTATGTGATAGGTGTGTTGTGTTAGATAAAGGAAAGATTATTTTTATAGGTAATGTGGAAGAGGCAATACAAATATATTTAGGAACATCGGGAGAACTAAATAATAGATATACCTATACAGAAGAGTATCATTCAAATGGAAAATCTAAAGAAAAATTAAAATTAGAGGAGTTAATAGTCGAAAATTCGACAGATATGCGTTTTAATTGTGGAGATAAAATTCAAGTAAGATTGAAAAGTAAGGCTGCATGCAGTTTAAACCAAGTTAAATTTCGTTTTGAAATACAATTTCAAGATGGATCTAAGGTTGGGACAATGTTTACAGAAGAAGATATATCATACAGCGAAAAAGAATTAAAAAATAATTATTTAATTATAGATACAGAACATTTAACACCGGGAAAATATAGAGCAGATATTGTAGCTTATACATATGATGAATTTGGAAATGAAGATTTTTTAGATGGTGTGTATCCGGGAATTTGTTTTGAAATAACAGATAAAATAAACAAAGATAATTCGTTAATTTGGTTGCATTCATATTGGGGACATATACATTTACATGATATTAAGATTAAATGATATAAAAAATAAAGGAGATAGATAATAACATGCCTGTGATAAGCGTAATAGTTCCAATATATAATGCTGAAAAATACTTGGAAGGATGTATTCAAAGTGTTTTAAATCAAACATATAGGAATTTTGAATTAATATTAATTGATGACGGTAGTCAAGATAATAGTTACAAAATATGTAAAAATTATGAAAAGAAAGATAATAGGATTATATTAATTCATCAAAAAAATCAAGGACAATCAGTTGCAAGAAATAAAGGAATACAATTAGCAAAAGGTAAATGGATTAGTTTTTTAGATGCAGATGATGTAATACATCCTCAAATGTTAGAAATTTTGCTTAATAATATCAGAAAAACAAACGCTAATATAAGTATGTGTGGAGCAGAAGAAGGCGAGAAGATATCAGCGGAATTTTATAGCAAAAAAAATCCGAAATTTAAAAAATTCGAAGTTAGTGAGGCATATTTAGAAAATATATATCAAAATGTGAAATATAGGTATTGGATAGTGTGGGCAAAGTTAATCAATATAGATATAGTAAGAAAATATCCGTTTACCAAAGGAAAAGTATATGAAGATAATGCTGTTGTTTGCCAATGGTTATATAAAGCTAAAACTGTAGTGGATACGAATGAAAAATTATATTTTTATAGAATTAATTATGAAGGAACAACAAAAAGTAATTTTTCAAAAAAAAGAGTAGATTATTTATGGGCGTTGGAACAGCAAATTTCTTTTTATGATAAAATACAGTTTAATCAAATGTTGGAAGAGTTATGTAAATTTTATTTAGAAAATGCAACAGAAATATACAAAAAGGTTAAATATGAATTAAAAGATAGAGCCTTGCAGAAAAAAATTTATAATGATACAAAAATAATCTATAAGAAATATAAAAAACAAATAAAATTTGAAAAAAAACAATTGATTTATACAATAGGAGTTTTTCATCCTAGAATTATAAGAATATATTGGCTATTTGTAACTATAAAAAATAAAATTTATAAATGAGGGAGAAATACTATGAATATAATGATGGGAATAAATAATAAATATGTTTTTCCAACAAAGGTAATGTTAACATCTTTGTGTGAAAATAATAAATTTGAGAAACATTTTGTCTATATATTATATGATAGGAAAAATTTAACAAAAGAAAATATTGAAAGTATTAAAATTTTAGAAAAACAATATGAAATAGAAATATGTCCTATAGAGATTGATGCAGAATTATTTGCAAATTGTCCAACAGATTTTCATTTATCAATAGAAACATATTTTAGATTTATGACACAAGAAGTATTACCAGAGTCTGTGGATAGAGTTCTGTGGTTAGATGCTGATATTATAATTAATAAGTGTTTAAAAGAATTTTATTATCAAGATTTTGATGATAAAGCAATCGTAGTGTGTAGAACATCAAATAATAAAGCTGAAGAATTCTTGAAGAAGTTAGAGTTAAATCCAAAAGTTGGATATTTTAATGCAGGTGTAATCTTGTTTGATTTGGATAATATAAGAAAGAAAATTACAACACAAACATTTTTTGATTGTTTAGAAGAAAACAGAGAAAAAATAGTTTGGTTAGATCAAGATGTATTGAATATTGTATTTGCTGATGATAAAAAATTATTAGAGCAACAAGTATATAATTTTACTTTTTTTTCAGATACATTATTTTCAAAAGATGAATTAGAAAAAATAAAACAAGAAATTTATATTTTACATTATATTGGAGCAGAAAAACCATGGGATTCAACTTATCAAAATACAACTATCAAAATTTTTAGACATTATGCTAGAAAACAAGAAAATTTGTTTGAAAGTCTAAAATTTGAAATTTCATATTTATGGAAATGTACTTTAAGAAAACTAAGAGGATGATTAAATTATGATACCTAAAGTGATACATTATTGTTGGTTTGGAAATAATAAAAAAAATAAGTTAATGCGGAAATGTATAAAAAGTTGGAAAAAATATTGTCCAGATTATAAGATTGTAGAGTGGAATGAAAAAAATTTTGATATACAAGGATCTTGTGATTATGTACGAGAGGCATATCGTGAACAAAAATGGGCTTTTGTTTCAGATTATGTAAGATTATGGATTATATATAATTTTGGAGGAATATATCTAGATACAGATGTAGAATTAATAAAGAATTTAGATAATTTTTTAGAAAATCCAGCATTTTTAGCTTATCAAGATTCAAAATATATTGCTACAGGATTAGGCTTTGGAGCAGAAAAAGGAAACAAAATTATTAAATGTATGTTAGATGATTATAAGAACTGTCATTTTTGTATAAATGGGGAAATGGATTTAACACCTTGTCCAGTTAGAAATACAAATGTAATAAAAAATTTATTAGGTACAGAAATAGATGCAAAAAAAATAAGTAATATTAAAGATGCAGTATTATATCCTAAGGAATATTTTTCTCCTATAGATTGCAAAACTATGGAAATGGCGTTAACGTCGAATACAATATCGATACATTGGTTTACTGCAAGCTGGAGAGAAGAGGAGTTTCTGATTGCAAAAGAATATGATGATTTTTATAGTGAAGTTAGGGAACATCTTGGAAAACGAAGTGCATATATATTTGTTACAATATTTTATTGGATTTTTAGAAACAAAGAATTTAAAAAATTAAGAAACAAATGGAAAAATTAACAAATTGGCATACAAAATATAAGGTTCCAGGGACTTTAAGAACTTCTAGGTGAGAATGATTTATGGATAATACAAAAAACTATATTATTATTAGTATAATTTCAGTTGTAATGATGGTTCCATATTATATTTGGGATTGCAAGATATTAAATATATGCTCTGGGATTGGCTGTAGTGCTTTAACGGCATCGGTAATGGCACTTTATATAGAAAAAAATAATGCGAAAAAAGAAAAAATACGTTTAAATGAAGCAAAAAGAATTTATTTTAAGCGAATTGAAGAAGAATTAAATATAATTTTAGGGAAAATTATATGGTTAGATGATAAGATAGATGATAGAGAATTTGACTGGTCATTTCAAGTAAAAGAATACTTTACATTTGAATTTATGATATGGGTAGGAAGATATTATAATAACAAAAAAATTTCATTAGATGAAGCTGAAAAAATTTTAAATATAATAAGAGATAAATATAATATTGAGAAACAACAGAAAATGCAAGAGATGGAATTATTGAAAATTAAAAAAATGTTTGAAATCATATCATTTGATGGAGCACATCTTTGGCGTGAAGCTAATATAGTTAAAGATAACAAGTTAATGTTAGGAATAGCAGATTATTTATCAATAGAAAAGATAGATTCATTGATAATGAGTATTTCATTAGGTATTGAAATGATGAATGAAGATGTTATGAATTATTCAGATGCAATTGGATGTTTTTTTTCAGCTTATAAAATAATTAGCAGTGAAATAGGTTATGCAGAAGATATAGATGTTTCATTTAGATGTTCTGTAAATATTCTTGAAGGAATGGGAATTGTATAAGAAAAATCTGTTAAGCTTATCTAGTCTTAAAAAGAAAGAGGTGAATATACACGAATAGAAAATGATGTATATCAAAGTGTATGCGCCTTTCTGAATCGTTTTGGTGGAGATATTTACCTTGGAGTAGAAGACGATGGGACTGTTTGTGGAGTTCCTGAAAATGCAGCAGGAGATATGGTAAAGAATTTTATAAAGATTATCAGTAATCCCAATATGTTTACTCCAACCATATATCTATCACCGGAAATTATAAAGTATGAAAGAAAAACGATCATTCATATTCATATACCAGTCAGCGCAGAAGTACACAGTTTCAAAAAGGAAGTTTATGACAGAGTAGATGATGCAGATGTAAAAGTTACTGCAACAGCCCAACTTGCAATGATGTATATTAGAAAACAGAATAGATTTACAGAGAAACAGATTTATCCTTATATTTCACTGGAAGATTTTAGATTAGATTTATTGCCACGAATTAGAAAAATGGCAACAAATAATATAGAAGGTTTGCATAGTTGGGAAAGTATGAGTGATGAGGAATTATTGAGAAGTGCGGGATTATATAGAAAGGACAGAGTGACAGGAGAAAGTGGATATAATCTGGCAGCAGTTATGTTATTGGGAAAAGATGATCTGATCATGGATATTTGCCCAGCTTATGAAACGGATGCGTTGGTAAGAAGAGTTAATGTGGATCGCTATGATGACCGGGAGATCATAAGAACAAACTTAATAGAAAGTTACGATCAATTAATGGAATTTGGAAGAAAACATTTGTCTGATAAATTTTTTATAGAAGGGGTGGAACGAAAAAATCTGAGGAATATTATAACCAGGGAAATGATTGCAAATACATTGATTCATAGAGAATTTACGAGTTCATATACAGCTAAATTTGTAATAGAAAAAGATAGGATGTATACAGAAAATGCGAATCGGTCATCAGGAGATGGAATTATTACACCTGATAATAAGGAACCAAATCCAAAGAATCCTATTATTGCTTCATTTTTTAGAAATATAGGATGGTCAGATCGATTAGGTTCAGGAGTGAGAAATATATTTAAATATTCGAAATATTATTCAGGAGAAGAACCAGAATTTGTAGAAGGGGATGTATTTAGGATTATTGTGCTATTAAATGAAGATTATTCATATGATAATGTAAAAAACGGCGATAAAAAACGGCGATAAAAAAACGGCGATAAAAAACGGCGATAAAAAGATTTCAAAAAAGACAATACAAAATTATAAAAAAATACTTGAATTTATGGAAGAGGGTAAAGAATATACGATTCAGGATTTTTGTAATTTATTAAATTTAAAACCTTCCAGAACGAAAGAATTATTAAAAGCTTTGACACAAGATATAGAACAAATAGGCAATAATAAAAATCGAAAATACAGATTAAAATAAAAAGGATATGGGGAGGAAACCTACAAATGCAATCAGCATATATTCATTTATATCTGATCATGATCAACGTTATAACATTTGCATTGTATGGACTAGACAAATGGAGAGCGATGACAAGACAGTGGAGAGTCAGAGAGAAAAAATTGATCATACTTGCACTGATCGGAGGCTCCATTGGAGCAATGATCGGTATGACAGTATTTCATCATAAGACAAGAAAATGGTATTTTAGATTAGGGATACCTTTGATTTTGGGCATTCAGGTGTCGTTGATACTTTGTTTTTATGATATGATGTAAGTAAGCAAAGAAGAATTGGGAAGAAGTTTAAGAGACCCAAAAGCAAAGGAAGATTAGAGATATGAAGCAAAACAAATGGAAGCATTTAAAATTTGAAAAATATGTTTTTGTGTTATTATTGGCGATCGAGCTTATTATGTCATTTACTTTTTTAGGATTCATTCATATTGATCCAATTTCACTTACAACAGCATATATCCCGATCGTAGTTGCGGGATGTTTGCTTGGACCTTTGGAATCGACACTGATCGGATTGGTATTTGGACTAGCAAGTATGTATAAGGCATCAGCACTTTATGTTGTATCAGATGATAAGATATTTTCGCCGCTATATAGTGGTAATCCAATAGGAAGCATTTTACTAAGTGTTGGGTCAAGAGTTTTGTTTGGCTTTGTGATCGGATATCTGTTTTCCATCATAAAAGGACGAAAGTATGAGAAAATAGGAATCTGGATTCTTTCTTTGATCTCACAGTGGATACATGCTTTCTTAGTGTTCACTGTTATGGGAGCCTGTTTTCCACAACTTGGCTATACTGGAATGTCAACATTTCATATGGGAATCAATGATGCACTTATTGCACTATGTTGTCTTTTCTGGGTAGAGGTGGCATATAAGATTTATCACAAGGAGCGTATTCAAAAATACAAGGATGCGGTAAATCAATCTTTGGATGATCCATATCTGTCTTCTAAGATAGTCGCTATATCATCAGGGATCAGTTTTTTGATCATTTGTATAGCGATATTTTCTACTGGATATTTTGCAAATCGGTCTACATATATGTTGAAACAGCACAGAGTTCATGTAACAAGAACAATAGAGATTGATCTGCTACATTTACAGGTACAGTTTTTGATCGCAATGCTTGCATTGGATTTTATCTTAATATTGACGATGCTTATGATCTACCAATATATGAAATATCGGGAATATCAAGGGGAGATTGATTTCCTTACTGGGGTGATGGGAAGAAGACTGTTTTTGCAGCATTGCCAAAATATTCAAAGTGATCAGAGGATTCATGGCCATCAAGGATGGTTTTTATTCTTGGATGTGGATTGGTTTAAGCAGATCAATGATAAACTGGGACATATAGCAGGAGATGAAACATTAAAGCAATTTGCGACATTTTTACAAGAACAATTTGAGCCATATGGAGCAGTCGGAAGAGTTGGCGGAGATGAGTTTGCCGTGATGATCGAAGAAGAGATGAGCCAGGAAGTGTTAGAAAAGGAACTGGAACAATTCTTTCAAAATATCTCAGGAATTCAGAAGGAAGTTACAGTAAGCTGCAGTATTGGAGTATATCGTTTTACATATCCAAAAACGATCAAGGAACTTCTGACAAAGACCGATGAGATCTTATATGAAGCAAAAGCAAACGGAAGAGGATGTTTTGTTATTAGATAAAGTCTAAGAAGGTGGTGTTGGCAATGAACAATGTGAAATTACCAGTAGGAATTTCTGATTTTCATAAATTAAGACAAAATGAATATTATTATGTAGATAAAACGAATTTGATCAAAGAATTACTGGAATCAAGAATCGCAGAAGTTACATTGATCACGAGACCAAGACGCTTTGGAAAGACGATCGGCATGAGTATGTTGGCGTATTTCTTTGATATACGAAAAGACAGCAGGAAACTATTTGAAGATTTGAAGATCTCAAGAGATATAGAATTATGTCAAAAATGGATGAATCAGTATCCAACATTATTTATTTCCTTCAAAGATGTGGATGGATTGAATTTTCAATCAGCTATGAAGATGTTAAGAAATCAGATTTCATGGATCTGCAATGAGCATGATTATTTATCAGATAGCGATAAGGTAAATGAGAATGATAAAAAGATCTTTTTGAAGTTACAAGATATAAGTGAAGAAAATTTATCAGAAGACCTGATAAAAATCAGTGTGGCTACCATCATAAGAATGATGAATGCGCATTACGGAAAGCCGGTTATTTTATTATTGGATGAATATGATGTACCATTAGCGAAAGCAAGCAGCAATGGCTACTATAAAGAAATGCTGGATGTGATGAAAACGATGATGAGCACATCTCTAAAAGATAATTCTCATCTTCAGTTCGCAGTAGTTACAGGTTGCTTGAAAATTGCAAAGGAAAGTATATTTACAGGAACCAATAATTTTATCTCAGATACGATCATATCAACACATTTAAATGAATATTTTGGATTTACCGATCAGGAAGTAAAAGATATCTTAAAAGATATTGGACTGCAAGAGCATTTTAAAGAAATCAAAGAATGGTATGATGGGTATAATTTTGGAAAGATCGATGTATATTGTCCATGGGATGTTATGAACTATGTAAGAGATCTACGGATCGATCCAGACATGAAGCCAGCAAGTTACTGGAAGAATACAAGTGATAATGCGATCATACGATCTTTCATAGACTACGCAGGCAGCGGAATTCAAAAAAAGATGGAAAAATTGATGGCAGGAGACACGATTGATCAGAAAATAGAAGAAAATCTTACGTATGATTATTTACATTCGTCAGAAGAGAATTTTTGGAGTATTTTGTATTTAACAGGATATCTGACAAGAGATAAGGAAGAGAAGGAAAGTGCAGATGGAAAGATCACATTGAAGATTCCAAACAAAGAGATACGAGAGATTTTTGAGACAACAGTACAGGATTGGTTTAGTGATACAGCGAAACTACAAGATCGAAAGCATTTATTTGATGCAGTATGGAATGGTGATGAGCAGACTTTGACACAGGAAATCAGTAGGTTGTTGCGAATAACGATCAGTTATCATGATTATAGAGAAGATTTTTATCATGCATTTCTTGCAGGAATATTTGCTGGGGCTGGATATAGTGTTGAATCGAATAAAGAACATGGAGAAGGTCGAAGTGATCTTGTTATTTTTAATGAATGTGAAGGAAAGGTTGCAGTTTTTGAAGCGAAATATTCAAAAGAAGTGAAGAAATTAGAAGAGGATTGCGAAAAAGCTATTCAGCAGATCGATCATAGGATGTATGCAAAGAAATTTGAGGATAGTTATGATGAGGTGATCTGCTATGGGATTTCTTTTTATAAGAAACGGTGTGTTGTAAAAAGAGATGTAAAGTAGTAGTTCAGAAAATATGAGGAAAGGAAAAGGAATGAAAAAGAGAATCATCAGCAAAATCTTAACATTACTGGTCATATTCAGTATGGTATTTACGTTACTGCCAATGAATAACAAAATAGTACATGCTGGGGACAGCAAAGTAAATATTGGAGATTATATTTACCTTGGAACTTATCAAGGTAAGAGGATAAAATGGAGATGCATCGGAGAGGATTCGAATGGAAAATTGATGCTGAGTGATCAAATCCTGTGTAAGAAGAGTTATGATGCAAAATATTCCGGGTATAAAAACCACATCAGAGCTGAAAGAGGATCCAATCGCTGGACAGAATCAGCCTTGAGACATTGGATGAATTCTGCCGGAGAGGTTGATTGGAGCAATCGATCTGTACCTTCCGCAGCAAATCTTGATGGAGAGGATGCTTATGATGAGGAGCAGGGATTTTTATCTTCTTTTACTGATTCGGAGCTTCAGTGTGTAAAGACGGTCACACAGAAAACATATTTGAATAATCTGGATGCAGACAAAGCGGATGGAGGATCTTCCAAATTTGATTTTGATGCAAATGGATACCATCGTAAGCTGTTTGAAACTTTAGCAGAGGCAACCGATAAATGGTATGAGAATACAACGGATCAGTTCTTCTTGATAGGACCAGAGCAGTTGCTGATGGGAACCAATAATATTGGTTTGGATTATATGGCTCCGGACGATTCCTACTGGCTAAGACTGCCTTGTAACACAGGACAATCTTACGAAAATGTAGCACGATCAATCGGAGCAAACAGAATCACACATGCAAGAGCAAATAATTCGAATCATGGAGTAAGAGCCGCATTTTATCTGGATGAAGATCAATTCCATGGAGAAGTGATCGAAGGAGGAATGTCCAGTTACTTTAAAACAGGTAAGGATACGAATCAGTTTAAGCATATAGGGGTGAGAGCTTTCATTTCAAATCCTGTATATCTAAATAAATTGGTGAAGCAGTGTAGTGATTTTCAGAGTAAATGGAGAATGATCACGTATTTTCATGGAGAACATACAGGTGTATGCCATGGGATCGCTTTGAGTATGTGTTATGGAAACCAAGGTTATATTGATTTTGATGATATTACAAGTGGCGCACATGATTATTGGACGCTGGGAAGCCCATATGAGAATTCCAAAATGCAAGACATGATCTTATATTATCAGATGACACAGTGTCTGGACAGTGGAAGATCAACGTATGGAATCAGTAAAAATTCAGGTTGGGGAAATGGAGATCTGGAAACTTTTCTTAAGAAATTTGTAGCAGAAGCCCAGTATGCAAAAAGAGTGAAAAAACCATTTGTTTTCTCCTTCATGATACCAGAGGGCGGACATAGTGTTGTTGTTTGTGGTTATAAGAAGGACACGGATGGAAATCATGAGATTACGATCTATGATGAAAATTCTTATCACCCTGGAAGTTACGGGGGATACCTGACAATGAAAGTCTCTTCTGATTTCAAGAGCTTCCATTTTGCAGATTCAAATTCAAGATTTGATGATGTATGTGTAGAAGATTTGTGGAAGAACCTGAACTATTATGGCGTTGATAAAATATATAATGGCGGGATCCAGACCTTAAAAATGAAAAGCAGGATGGCGGCATCAGCATATCAGGAAGATGATCAGGATCAGACGACGATTCAGATATCAGCAAATAAGCGATTCCGATTACAAAATGAAGAAGGAAAGTATCTCGAATACGATGGAAATAATTATACAGGAGATATGAAAGTTTATTCCTGCGAACAAAGTGATTGGGAAAGTGAGCATCCAATCTGGAATCTTAGAGTGGCGGCAAGCAATTCATTTGAATTGACGAAAGCAGAGGAAGGCTGCCAGTTCCTTTGTGATGATAACAACAAAGGATATGCAGTAACCGCCGATGGAGCAGACAAAGTAACGATCACTTCTGGGAAGATCAAAGTGGAAGGAGATTATTATAATCTGTCAGCTGCGATGCAATCCAAGAATTCCGAGGAAGGAATTGTAGAGGTCAATGCCAAAGTGCAGGGAAACAGTACGATTTTGGATAACAACACAAACACATCCATTCAATTTGATGATAAGGGAAATAACGTTAAGGTAACAAAATATGTTGATTTTTCAGCAGATATCGTTGATGAGAGAGAAGAAGTCAAAGGTTCTGATCTTGTAGTAGAGGAACTTGATAAGAAAGATCCTGAAATCCCAGACCAGGGAGAAGATAATAAAGGGAATGGCAATACAGGAAACGGCAATGGAAATGATATCTCTGGAAATAATGCACAAAGTAAACCAGAAGTAATAAAACCAAACATCGTAAAACCATTAAAATTAAAGAAACAGATAATAAAAACAGCAAAAATAAAAACTTACAAGACAAAAAAATTAAAACGTAAAAAGGCAACATTTAACCTAAAAGCGAGATCTTTGGGGAAAGCAAAACTGACCTATAAAGTGACCAAATATCCAAAGAAAGCAAAAAAATGTATGATCGTAACTAAGAGTGGAAAAGTTACATTAAAGAAGAAAGCCAAGAAAGGAACATACAAGATCCGGATCACGGCAGCAAAAACATCGAAGTATCAGAAAGCGGTGAAATATGTGACGGTTAAGGTAAAATAATGATAGAAAAAGAAATATTCAGCAATACGTGAATATTTCTTTTTTTCTATGATACAATATTTGCAAATGTATGATTGGGAGGCAGCAAAATATGAAATATAATCTTCCAGAGAGAGTTATAAGAGACATTTGCAAAAAAACATTCAGTTGAGAAAGTTATCTTATTTGGCTCTCGTGCAAGAGGAACAAATACGGAGAGAAGTGATATAGACATTGCTGTCTATGGTGGAGACTTTGATTCTTTTTACTGGGATATTAAGGAGAAAGTACATTCTCTTTTAATGTTTGATGTTGTGGAAATAGATGCAGGAATTTCAGAAGAATTGAGGAAAGAAATAAAAAAGGATGGTGTAGTGATTTATGAAAAAGCTTGAAAATTTTTCGAATTGCTTAAATGTATTGAAAAATGCAGATTTTGATTTAGCAGATAATAATGACATATACAGAACAGGTGTGATCGGACAGTTCAATCTTACAATTGAACTTGCATGGAAAGCTTTACAGGAAATCAAAGAAAACTAGAAGAAACAAAGGAAGATTGGAAAAAATAAAAAAGCAAGAGTGTTGACAAGATCGCAGGATTTTTACAAAGAAAACAAGGGTGGGAGATATCACGAACAATATCCTTGGAAGATAATAATACTGATTTATCAAGTTATTTCAGAGTAGATAAGAAGAAAGTATTATGTTATACTAAGTGATCAATTAGTAATTGAGTAATTAGTAATTAGACGATTAGGAGACAGCTACTTAAGTCCCAGGGGTCTTAAGAAATCGGCATATAAAATAAATTGCAACATTAAACACAATTATTAAAAATATTCCAAACAAAATACACATTTAACGTATAAAATGGAAATAGCATATATTAAAATTTGGTGGAAAATAACTTAATGAATAATTGGCAATAATGTTGACAAAATAAAAATATGCGAATATAATAGTAGCATAAGATTAGGTCAGGAAGCGTACGGCGCCCTGGCCATTTTGTTTAGGAGATACAAAAGAATGAAAGAGTATAAGACGTTTAATCAACAACTAACTATACTGCGTAATAGAGGTTTGATTGTTCCAACAGATGGAAAACCTAAACGTTTTTTGGAACAGGAAAATTATTATAATGTCATAAATGGATATAAAGATTTGTTTTTACTTAAGGATACACATGGAAAACCTGTTGAGCCAGAAACATATTTGTCCAATGCGCATTTTAATGAGTTAAAAACATTATTTTTGTTTGATAGGGAATTAAGATTTTTATTTTTGAAATACTTACTTATTTTTGAAAATTCTTTTAAAACGGTTATTTCACATGAATTTTCAAGAAAATATCCAAAAGCTAATTCATATTTGGATATTGCGAATTATAGAGAAGACGATCCGAAAGGCGTATTGAAACAAATTTCTATTCTTACCAAGACTATACATGATAACGTTGGTGCTAAAGGAGCAATAAAACATTATATTGAGGATCATGGTTCTGTTCCGTTATGGGTTTTAGTTAATTATCTTACAATAGGAAATCTTTCATATTTGTATGGTGCATTAAAAGATTCAGAAAAAAATATTATCGCAAAATATTATGCTGAAAAATATATGAAACAATATAAAAATTCCAAGATACTTAGGATAAATAGTAAGGATATGGAATCGGC
>OHBM01000559.1_pt1 | contig 30061 bp, 33 predicted proteins | sample 1577251 | NCBI WGS metagenome assembly OHBM01 (sample SAMEA3541557, study PRJEB24748) | human gut metagenome | biome: human gut; feature: human-associated habitat; material: faeces | place: China | collected 2012 | reverse complement strand
GTTGAAAGAGACAGCATCATCAACGACCGCCGCAGCCTCTTCGACCTCGGACCTTCATCGCAATGGCGCAGACCGTCGCCAGCGCCATCAAAAAGTTTTCATCGAAGACCTGACCGCGCAGAATGCCGCGGATCGCGTCCCAGAGGACGTCATATCCGGCCAGCAGCCACGCCGCCAGCATGAACCCGGCTTTGAGCCAGCCGCCGCAGCGGTCACCGCCGAGCACAAGGCCGATCGCGAATAACGCAAGGGCGCCGATGATGCGCCCGAGCGTCCGCTTTTGTCCGCGTGTCATGCGAGGACCTCGCAGTCCGGCTCGACGCGCGCGATGGTCTTTTTGACCTCCGCCAGCACCGCCGCCTCGTCGGCGCCGTCGGCAAAGGTCAGCGTCATGCGCTGGGTCATAAAGCTCACGGTCGCCGCCTCGATCTGCGGCAGCTTGTTGATCGCGCGCTCCATTTTCGCCGCGCAGTTCGCGCAGTCCAGATCCTTCAGCTTGTAGCTCTTTTTCATGTCAGAATCACTCCTCAATATGCTCTTGCGCCATGCCGATGATCGTTTTCACATGGTCGTCGGCAAGGTCATAATACGCCATTCTGCCGTCGCGGCGGCATTTGACCAGTTTCGACTGCTTCAGCAGCCGGAGCTGATGCGAGATCGCCGAGAGGCTCATGCCCAGCGCCTCGCTCAGCTCGGAAACGCTGCATTCGCGGTCAAACATCTCATAAAGAATGCGGATGCGCGTCGAATCGCCGAACACCTTGAACAGCTCGGCCATGTCGAACAGCTCTTCCTCTGCGGGTTTTCGATGCTCCATGGACAGCCTCCTTGTTTTGAAAATTGTTCAATTGAACATTTGCTCAACTGTGATTATAGGATAGCACGCCCCTCTGCGTTTGTCAAGCCCCGCGCGCCTGTTTTTTCAAAAAATTTTCGCGCCGCCGCGCTTGCAAATTCCGACACGCCGGGATATACTATAGAGCAGCACAATTCGGCAGGCAGATCCGGCGAAGCGCACCGACGCAATTGCGCGGTGTTGTCCCAGACAGGATTTTTGCCCGCCGAACAGAAAGGAAAAACAATGCTTCAAGGCTTTTCCCCCGAGACGATCGATTTTCTCTGGGGCATTCGATTCAACAACAACCGCGAGTGGTTCGCGGCGCACAAGGAGCAGTATCAGCGCACGCTTTACGAGCCGATGAAGGCACTTTCGACGGCGGTCGCGGCGCATTTTTCGGACGTACCGGAGCTGCGGATGCACCTTTCGCGCATCTATCGCGACATGCGGATGCATCCGTCCACCTATTATAAGGACAGTCTCTGGTTTCATCTCGAGCAGGACGGCCACGGCGCGGTGCTCGAGTCGCCGCTGCTCTGCTTCGACATCAATCCGGAGGGCTACCGCTTCGGCTTCCTGCTCGCGTGCGCCCGCGCCTCGCAGATGGACGCGCTGCGCCGCCGGATGCTCGAGCGGCCGGAGGAATTTCTGCGTCTGGTCACCCGCGCCGAGCGCGAGAGCGGCGCAAAGCTCGGCGGCGACCGCTACAAGCGTCCGAAGCCCTGTCCTGACGAGCGCCTGACGCCCTATTTTTCTCTGAAAAATTTCATCGCAATCGTTGAGCGCGCGCCGGACGACCTGCTATTCTCGCCGGAGCTGGCCGGCGAGGTCTGCCGCGTCCTGCGGGCGTGGCTGCCGCTCTATGAATTCTGTATGCGCATCTGACGCAGCCGGTGCTTCAGGAGCCGTCTTTGATTCGATTGCAGTATAATTTTCAGCAAATTTTGCAAAACTTCCCTGCCCGGTCGGCGCAAACACGCGTCATTCGGGCGAGGGAAGTTTTTGTTTATCCAATTCGGAGAGAAATTGGGACGCAAGTTCGACAAAAAGCGTGAAATAGTAGCTACCGAAGCGATATTTTGAGGGCAAGTGAGGAAGAAACATGAAAAAAATATGGAACTGGTGCAAAAGAACGGCGGCAGGAATGCCCTTTTCAGCCAAATGCTTTCTTCTCCTGTTTCTTGGGGTCCTGATCCCCCTTGCGGCGCAAAGCGCAGTGTTTCGCTGGCAGACAGAGGAAAGCATCAACCGCGAACTGATGGAGAAGCTCAACGAGGAGCTGGAAAGTCAGGCCAACGAACTGACCGCCATGCTGACGGAACTGACGACCGTCGCCAACGAATACCGGCAGAATGACGTCCTGTACCGGTATCTCGATCAGGATTACCAAAAGGATCTCGATGTGATGGTACGGTATCAGGACGAGCTTTACAATCTTTTCACCGGGAATATCCTTGATAGTGAGGGTCTGGCTTGGGGGCAGGAGGTGTGGTAGTGGTGATGATATGAATCTCTATCACATCGCTTTTGGGTGCCGGCAAGACGGTGGTGTTTATGCGGTAATTCTTGATGGTTTTACCGATGAGTTCCTTGCCGGTAAAGTTTGGGATGCGCTCACCGTCAATGCTGTAGATACGCAGGGTATCTGCCTTCGATGCCATACTGCTGGTTATGCCCAGCAGGGCAAATGCAATGGTGAAAATATACTTTTTCATAAGCGTGAAATGTTTTATCATTCGTTTAACTGTGCCAATGGAAGTAGTTGATAACTACCATCTTGCGTTTCTGCCATGTTGATGGTGTAATGCTGCATGTTGCCTTCGTTGTCCAGGGTTGAGATAACGATGTTATCGCCTTGGCGGTTGATGGTCAGCTGCTCGGCAGAAGGCAGCGCGGCAGAGGCTATTTCATAAATCTGATTGAAATCTTCATGAATGCTTCTTTCTGTTTCAGAAGAAGTCTTCCCCGTATTTTCTGAAGTCTTCTCCGTATTGCCAGAAGAGGTCTCTTCTGTATTTCCTATAGTCTTCCCTGTATGTTTCTCGCTTCTTTCTGCGATATTCTTTCTTTTGGCAAGTACCATCTTGCTTGCCTTCATCTCCTGCGGAGTCACAATATCCCGGGTAGCTGCCAGGAAGAGGGAGTCGGCACGTTCCATCTTTTCGTATGCGTTCAGGTTCCCGTCTTCATCCTCGGAAGATAGCTGCGAGCGAACCACCTGCTCTGTAGGAACCAGATTGGCAAGACCAGGTTGTTCGGAAGAGGATGAGAAATAGTCCTTGATAGGGAAGAGCAGGAAGATGAGTCCTGCCAGCATCGCTGTAGCAAGAAGTATCGCAGAGAGGCGTACCCATCTCGTCTCGTGCTTCTTAGAAGTTGCAAGGGACATCTCTTTCATTTGCAGCTGTCCATCAGCTTCTTCTTTTCTGTCCAGTTCTTTCATCTCTTCTTTTCCGTCCAATTCTTCCATCATTTCCATTTCTGTTTGATGAATATTCGGAGTATAGTTCTTCATTCCCAGCATCAGGTTTCTGATGTCGAGATCCTCATCCGTTAAATCCTTATTCTCGCAATGGCGATAGAAATCAGCCAATGCCTGTTCTTCCTCCACGCTGGTATCAGCATCGAGGTAGCGTTCTATCAGCTCATGGCGATAGGTTATATCTTCTAGTTTCTTCATTTCTTTCATTTTTAGAGTTCCTTTTTTAGAATTCAATTTGAAGTTTAATATAGAGCTCAATTTGAGCACCAGCCTTTTATGATTTCATCATTTTCAGCAATGATCTTCTTGCTGCAGAAATCATCGTCTTGGTGCTCGTCTTGTTGGCTCCGCAGATTTCGGCAATCTCATCAAGGCTCTTTCCCTCGCTTCTCAATAGCAGCATTCTTCTCTGCGTATCCGGAAGCCTGTCCATCGCTTTGTTGAGTCGCCTTTGCGTATCCTCGCCGATGATAGCCTGGTCGGTAAGCTCTGCTGCCGTACAGATTTCAGAAGGATGCTTCATCTGTTCCAGCGATGCCGTCTGGGCTTTGTTGCGTCTCAGATGGTCGATGCAGAGATTCCTGGCTATCGTGATGCCGAGTGCCTCGATGCTCTGGTATTCAGAGAGCCTGTCGCGCATCTTCCAGAGTTTCATCAGGGTTTCCTGCACGATGTCATCGGCTTCTTCGGCAAGGGTTCCTGCCGATAGATAGTGTTGACAATGTGCCGTCAGCCTGGGGCGCATTTTCTGGGCGATATGTTCAAATTCTGTTTCTTCCATTTGTTTCTTTTTATGTGTATGACGCAAGAAGAGGCGAAAGGTAAACAAAAAAATGCTACCTTCGCACATTTCTGTGCAAAGATAGCATAAAAACTTGAGATATAGACATATCTTTTATTTTATTTGTGGATGAAGTGGTTTATTCCTCTGTTTTTGCCATCATCTTCTCGTAGAGTCCATCCACGATGGAGTCGGCGAGCGAGATGTTGGGCACCATGATGTTTTCACACTTCAGGTATTCGCATGCCTTGAGGAAGCGCCGCTGAGTACGGCGAGAACATCCAGAAGCACGCCGAGTGGGCGATGGACATCCTCGCCCGCCATCCGGAGCTGAACGCCGAAAATGTCCACACCATCGTGCAGGACGAGATCGGCCATGTCTTTGCCGAAGTCCTCGTAGACGCTGGCGTCTACAAGATGGACACGGCAGGCCGCGCAGGCTTTGAGCGATTCTTAGCAAGTATCTGAGCATAAAAAATAATGCCTCCCCGGCGGGGAGGCATTATTTTTTCGTTTATTGTTTGCCCAGCTGCCAGAACGCCACGGCGCTGGCGGCGGCAACGTTCAGGGAATCGACCCCGTGGGACATGGGGATCTTGACTGTGTAATCGCAGGATGCGATGGTGGTATGGGAAAGGCCGTCTCCCTCCGTGCCCAGCACAATGGCAAGCTTCGGCTCCCGGGCAAGGGCTTCGTCATCAATGCTGACCGAACGGTCGCTCAAGGCCATGGCAGCCGTCTTGAAGCCCAGGGCATTCAGCTGAGCAAGCCCCTTTTCGGGCCAATCAGCAGGAGTTTCACCGATCTGCGCCCAGGGCACCTGAAATACCGTGCCCATACTCACGCGCACGGCCCGGCGGCAGAGCGGGTCACAGCAGGAGGGGTTGATAAGAACTGCGTCCATGTTCAGCGCTGCCGCGCTGCGGAAGATGGCACCCACGTTGGTGGAATCCACAATGCCCTCCAGCACGGCCACCCGCCGGGCGTTCCGGCAGAGCTCCTCCACGGTGCGGGGCTTCGGACGTTGAAAGGCGCAAAGCACGCCCCGGGTCAGCTCGTAGCCTGTCAGTGCAGCCAGCAGCTCCCGGTCAGCAGTATAAATGGGTGCATCCCCGCAGCGGGTCAGGATCTCCGCCGCTGGGCCGGTGATCTGCCTGCGCTCCATCAGCAGGGAGACCGGCACAAAGCCTGCATCCAGTGCCCGGGAGATCACCTTGGGGCTCTCGGCAATGAAGATGCCTTTTTCGGGTTCCAGCCGACTGCGCAGCTGGTTCTGCGTCAGGCGGGCGTAGGGGTCCAGCTCCGGCGCGTGAAAATCCGTGATCTCAATGATATTGGGCATGGGGAGATTCTCCTTTTTCTGTATGAATGGTCTTATTGTAGCACAACCCGGATGCAATTGCAAAATACATGGCAGGCATATTCGTTTTACATAGTCAAAAACGCCAAAAATCACCTTTTATTTTTGACAAATCCGTCAACCCGCGCTATAGTATAGGGGTAAAAAATCAGAGGGGGAATTTGTATGAATTCCAAGAAAAAGCGCCGCGGCCAGATGTCGGAAGCCTTCTGCACGGCAATGTTCCTTTCACTGTCCGGCGGCCTGCAGGACGTATACACCTATCTGTTCCGGGGCAAGGTGTTTGCCAACGCCCAGACCGGCAACATCGTGCTGATGGCTGTCCATGCCTTTGCCGGGGAGTGGGGGCGTGTGCTGCATTATCTTGTGCCCCTGTGCTTCTTTGCGCTGGGCGTGTTCGCGGCAGAGCTGATGCACCAGAAGCTGCAGAATCTGCAGCGGCTCCACTGGCGGCAGCTGGTGGTGCTGTGTGAGATCGTGATGCTGTTCGTGGTGGGCTTTTTCCCGCAGGAGTGGAATCTTATGGCCAATGCGCTGGTCTCGTTTGCCTGTGCGATGCAGGTGCAAACCTTCCGCAAGGTGAACGGTTATGCCTTTGCCAGCACCATGTGCATCGGCAACATGCGCAGCGGCATGGACTCCCTCTGCAGCTGGGTGCTCAACCGCAATCCTGCCGCCCTGAAAAAATCCCTTTATTACTGGGGCATCATCCTCCTGTTTGCGCTGGGCGCGGGCCTAGGCAGCCTGGCGCTGGACCTCTGCGGCGCAAAGGCCATCTGGTTCTCCTGCCTGCTGCTGGCCGTCAGCTTCTGCCTGATGTTCCTGAAAGAAGATGTGGAAGAGATCAAAGAAGATCTCGAAGCACTGGAAGCAAAACATTAAATCAAGGAGTTTCCCTCAGTTTCACGCTGTTTACCGCCATGCCAAAGGCTCCCCTGGTAGGGGAGCTGGCGAGTGCCAGCGAGACTGAGGGTTTATTTTTTTCCGAATCTATCCAACACTTCCCCGGTCTCCTTCGTCTTACAGGCAGAACGACGCAATGAAAGGAGGAAGCCCCATGTGGGAGCTGCTGTACGAGACCTTCTGGGACAGGCTGGAACACTTCTGTTTCAATCTCTGCCGGGACGAAGCCCGGGCGGAGGATCTGGCCCAGGAAGTCTTTCTGCGGGCACTGCAGAACCGGAGCCTTATCAACAGCTTTACAGAGCGGCAGTGCAAGGCCTGGCTGTTTACCACTGCGCGGAATCTCTACTGCGACCAACTCCGCCGGGCGGCAAAAGAGGAGCAGCTGCTCAGCACCTTTTTCCCGGAAGAGGACAGTGCTGAACCGGATTCCGCACTGGACACAGTGGAAGCCGCCAGTCTGCTGGCTCTGCTCACCCCGGAAGAGCGGCGGCTGTTCACCCTGCGCTATACAGCGGGCTACAATGCCAGCGAGATCGGTCAGCTGCTCTGTCTCCCGCCCGGCACGGTCCGCAGCCGCCTTGCCCAGATACGCCATCGCCTCAAAACTGAACTTACGGAGGATTAAATGATGAAAAAGAACCTGAACGTGGACGCTATGATCCTGGATCTGCGCAATGTGCAGGAGGATTTTCTTGACCGCTATGAGCAGATCAAGCTGGACTGCATGATCGCGCTGACCTCGCCCCGGGTGCAGACGCTCCTGAGCCAGCACAACATTTCTCTGGATTCGATGCTCTGCAAAAATGTCCCGGAGGAGGTCTCGGTGGGTGTGGTCAATGGCAAGGTCACGCTGAGCTCTGCCAGCCAGACCACCGCCGGGCAGGTACTGGTGGTCAACGGCAAGCTGATGATTACACCGGATGCTGCGGAGGTTTTACAGAAGTACGCCTGCATTCTGGTCAACGGTATGATCTACTGCCCGCAGTGCCTCTCGGCAGTGGTATCCGCCCGCTGCATCCTGAACGGAAAGCTGGCGGTCTACCCCGATGATGCAGTGCTCCTGCCGGGAAGCTCCATCAAGCTAGACAACACCTTCCTGCTGCGGGCACAAAGCCGCCTGTACTGGAATGAACATCGCTTCCTGGCGGTTGACCCCAGGCTCGACACTGCCGCACTGGCCGCAAAGGGCTGCAGCTTTTCCGCTCCAAAGGCCATCCTGTGCGCAAGCCTTGCGCCCGTTCTGGCCCCGCTCTTCCCGGATTCCACCGAGCTGATCATCGTGCCGGACGGCACCGCCGTGGTGGAGGACGACCTGGAGCTGACCGCCTCTTCCCTGCGCCGGTATGGCACCCGTCTCTATGTGCTGGGTGATGCTGTTATCCCCGCAGAGAGCGCAGACCTGCTGGCTCAGATCGAATTCCTGCATGTTACCGGTGAAGTAGAGCTGCCTGATGCTCTGGAAGCGGCCTTCTTTGCCATCCCTGAGCTGGAATGCGGCAAAGTAGTCCACGAGGACGCTTTGCCCAAACAGACCCGCGCCAAAGCAAAGGATGAGGAGCCCGATCCGGATACCGTGACCCTCAGCGGCATCCAGCTGACCCTGTAATCCGCACTGTTCCTCCCTGCCCCGCTCTTTCCGGCAGAAGCGCTCTGCTGGAAGGAGCGGGACTTTTGTTGATTTTTTATTGCACCCGCTCCTCTGATATGATATACTAATTTTTGTATTGTGTAATTCCCCGGGCACACTTCCGCTGTGGAACCCGCTGCCCGGGCAGGATATGGGAACCGAAATCAGGAAGAGGAGCAACGAATGAAAAAAGGATTTGACAACGACAAATACCTGCAGATGCAGTCGGAGCACATCCGGGAGCGGATCGCGCAGTTCGACAACAAGCTGTATCTGGAATTCGGCGGCAAGCTGTTCGATGACTACCACGCCTCCCGCGTGCTGCCCGGCTTCCAGCCCGATTCCAAGCTGCAGACCCGCTAACCGGTAATACTAGGTAAGGAGAAAAAGCTTTCAGAGTAGAGAAAACGATCTTATGTTATGCAGCAGCGTTCAGAGCAGCCTCGGATGCCCAGCCATCGACGAAAGCGGTGACGACATCATCCCAGCTGCCGGTACCGGCGGCGTAAGCGGTCAGAGCAGAACCAACACCGTTCTTCCAGTTCTCGGAAGGCATGGTGGAGAAGTTCCAAGCCACAGGGGTCTTGCCCGCGGCGGTCATTTCCTTGTCGACCTTGACGAAGAGGTTCGGGGACTCAGCAGCATTCTTGAAGGGGATAACGAAGCCCATGTCATCCGCCATGGCCTTGGTGCCCTCGTCAGAGGAAACGCACCAGTAGATGAAGTCGAGCGTTGCGTTGATGTCGTCCTCGCTGGCTTCCTTGTTGACGCACCAGTAGTTCTCAGTGCCGGTGCACAGACCCTGATTGGCCTCGTCGCCAGCGCCAACGTAGATGGGAATCATGGTCAGATCATCATCGGTGAAGGGCTTGCCATCGCCGACGAGGTTGTTGTACTCCCAAGAACCATTCTGGAAGAAGACAGCCTCTTCGTTCAGGAACTCGTTGCGGCTGTCGTCGCCGGTCTTGCCAGCCAGTTCGGCAGGGTCGCAGGTGGAGTTGTTGATGTACAGGTCAAAAATATCCTTGTAGTTGTCGAGATAGGTGCCCTTGATGGCGTCGGTGTTGTCGATGCCGTCCTCCTGATACTCGAAGTAGATGGGCAGGTTGGCCAGATGGGTCTTGTAGCGCCAGTCAGAGGAGCCGTCCATACCGGCGGAGCTGAAGGCAGAGAAGCCCAGCTCGTCCTTGCGGGCGGTGATGTCCTCGGCAACCTTCTTCAGGTCGGCAAAGCTCTTGATGTCGTCAACGGTGTAGCCGGCCTTCTCCAGCAGGGTCTTGTTGGTGATCAGGCCGTAGCTCTCGATAACGTAGCCAACACCCAGCGTGGCGTCGCCGTCCTTCAGGGCGTAGGAATCGCTCGTCAGATCGCCGAGGATCTTGGTACCGGTCAGATCATAGCAGTAATCCTTCCAGTTTGCCAGACCGACAGGGCCATTGACCTGGAACAGGGTGGGCGCATCGCTCTTGGCCATCTCGCTCATCAGGGTGGTCTCATACTGGCCGGAGGCGGCGGTCACGACGGTGACGGGAACACCGGTCTCCTCGGTGTACTTCTTGGCCAGATTCTGCCAGGCTTCGTCCTGCTCGGGCTTGAAGTTCAGGTAGTAGACCTTGCCGGCTGCATCAGTGGTCGCCTCGGTAGAAGCGGCAGTGGATTCAGCCTTGGATTCGGTGCTGGTACTGGTAGAGGAAGCAGCCGTAGAGGAGCTGCCGCCGCAGCCTGCCAGCAGACCCGCAGCCATAGCGGCTGCCAGAGTCATCGAGAGTGTCTTTTTTGCGTTCATGTTTTTTCCTCCTTCTTAAGAAAAACAATGATTTGCAAGGGTGTTGATTTGTTTCGTCGGAAACGTTTCCGTTTCGGATTGATCTTATAATACACCTTTCCGGCGCAATAATCAATCGTTTTTTGCGATTTACTGCAAAATCGGCCTGATGCACAAATTTGCACCCCCTGTTTTTGTGGAAATGTTCCAAAAATAGTGACAAATTTAGCGGAAACGATTCCGTAGCCGCGCGACAATCTTTGAGAATTGCAGGAAAACCACTCTATAAATTATTTTTCACCAAAATATTGACACAGCAATTTTGTCATGTTATACTTTCTTCGATTTTGAAAGACGAATCGAGTTTGTAAGAGTTTTTCAAAGCAATTTACCTACGGACCGCCCATCGGGGGCTAAGGCCATACGGACAGCCGGGTCCACTGCCGATCGGCAACTTTGGTTGCCTTATTGATTGAGTTAAAAGCTCAAATTTTATAAGTTGGTTCCTTTACAACCATGAAATTGCACGTTTTAGTGCAGACTTGTGAAACGGTCAATAAAGAGTAGTAAAAGTGTAATTGCTATATAGACTCTGACACGCTCAGCCTTTTTGAATCATGCAGGACGCTCTCCCGGTGTGGTACCGGGGGTTTTCGGCCTGTGCAAAAATACGCTGGATTCAAACGCAAGTCTGCACGTATGTGCACGGCTTGCGTTTTTTATTTTGCAAGGGGACCGCGAACGGAGGTAAAAATGAACGGAGAAACAAAGCGCACCCGGCTGGACCAGCGCCGCGCACCCATCCATGAAGCGCTGGAAAACTTCCGCCGTATGCGCGTCGTGCCCTTTGACGTGCCGGGCCACAAGCGCGGGCGCGGCAACCCGGAGCTGACCGCGTTTCTGGGCCAGCAGTGCGTCGGCGTGGACGTCAACAGCATGAAGCCGCTGGACAATCTCTGCCACCCGGTTTCGGTCATCCGCGAGGCCGAGGAGCTGGCCGCCGATGCGTTCGGCGCGGCACACGCCTTTTTAATGGTGGGCGGCACGACAAGCTCGGTACAAAGCATGGTGCTGACCGCCTGCAAGCGCGGGGATGAGATCATTCTGCCGCGCAACGTGCACCGCAGCGTGCTGAACGCGCTGGTGCTCTGCGGTGCGGTGCCGGTCTACGTCAATCCGGAGGTGGACAACCGCCTCGGAATCAGTCTGGGCATGAAGCGGGAGCAGGTGGCCAAGGCCATTGCCGAGCACCCCAACGCCGTGGCCGTGCTGGTGAACAACCCCACCTACTACGGCATTTGCAGCGACCTGCGCGCCATTGTGCGGATGGCCCACGACGCCGGGATGCTCTGCCTGGCCGACGAAGCCCACGGAACACACTTCTATTTTGGCGGCGGGCTGCCTGTCTCTGCCATGGCGGCGGGCGCAGATATGGCCTCCGTCTCGATGCACAAGAGCGGCGGCAGCCTGACCCAGTCCAGTCTGCTGCTGACCGGCCCCAATGTCCACGCGGGCTATGTGCGGCAGATCATCAACCTGACCCAGACGACGTCCGGCAGTTACCTGCTGATGTCGAGCCTTGATATTTCCCGCCGCAATCTCGCATTGCGCGGGCGGCAGGTGTTCCATCAGGTGGCCGATATGGCCGAGTACGCCCGCGAGGAGATCAACGCCGTGGGCGGGTACTATGCCTTCGGCAAGGAGCTTTGCAACGGAAACTCCGTTTTTGACTTTGATACGACAAAACTCAGCGTCCACACGCTGGACATCGGTCTTGCGGGCATTGAGGTCTATGACATCCTGCGCGACGAATACGACATTCAGATCGAGTTTGGCGACATCGGCAATATACTGGCTTATCTCTCCATCGGTGACCGCCCGCAGGAGGTCGAGCGCCTTGTCAGCGCACTGGCCGAAATCAAACGCCGCTACCACACCGACGGTGCGGGCCTGTTGAGCCAGGAGTACATTGACCCCGAGGTCGCTGCCAGCCCGCAGGAAGCGTTCTACGCCCCCAAGAAGAGCCTGCCCCTGCGCGAGACCGAGGGCATGGTGTGCAGTGAGTTCGTCATGTGCTACCCACCGGGCATCCCGATTCTGGCCCCGGGCGAGCGCATCACCGCTGAAATTTTAGACTATATCGAGTACGCCAAGGCCAAGGGCTGCAGCATGACCGGACCGGAAGATCCCGACATTCTGCGCCTGAACGTGCTGGCCTGACAGGGAGGTTTTACAATGGAAATGTGGTTTTCGGAGTTTCACACCCCCGATGTCAAGCACAGCATCCGGGTCAACCGCCAGCTTTACTCCAAGCAGAGCGACTATCAGCGCATCGACATTTTTGAAACACCGGAGTTTGGCCGCGTGCTGACGCTGGACGGCAACGTCATGCTGACCGAGCGCGACGAGTTCATCTACGACGAGATGATCACCCACGTGCCGATGTCGGTACACAAAAACGCCAAGGATATTCTCGTCATCGGTGCGGGCGACGGCGGCGTTGTGCGGGAGCTGACCCGCTATGACCGCGTGGAAAGTATTGACCTTGTGGAGATGGACCCGCAGGTCATCGAGGCCTGCCGCGCCTACCTGCCCGGCAACGCCTGCCGCATGGATGACCGCCGCGTACATATTTATTACGAAAATGCGCTGAAATTCATCCGCAAGTGTGAGGATGAGTACGACTTGATTATTGTGGATTCCTCCGATCCGTTCGGCCCGTCGGAGGGGCTGTTCACCCGCGAATTTTACGGCAGCTGCTTCAACGCCCTGCGCGCGGACGGCATCATGGTCAACCAGCAGGGCAGCCCGTTCTACGCCGAGGACGCCACCGCCATGCAGCGCAGCCACCAGCGCATTGCCAGCACCTTTCCCATCAGCAAGGTGTATCAGGCGCACATCCCGACCTTTGCGGCGGGATACTGGCTGTTCGGCTTTGCCAGCAAAAAATATCATCCCATCAACGATATGGACGCCGATGCGTGGAACGCGCTGAACATGCGCACCCGCTATTACACCTCCCGGCTGCACGTCGGGGCGTTTTATCTGCCCGCTTTCCTTGAGGAAATGCTGCGGGAAGTGGAGGAACACTGATGCTGCACCGCAATGTAGAGAATTTCATCGGCTGCGACAGCAGCTACCGCACGGCAAGCATTGTTTTGTACGGTGCGCCGTTTGATTCCACCACAAGCTACCGCCCCGGTGCGCGCTTTGGCCCCGCGGCCATGCGCCACGAAAGCTACGGTCTGGAAACTTACAGTCCCTATCAGGACAAGGACCTGACCGATGGGAATGTGTTTGACAGCGGCGACCTGGAGCTGTGCTTTGGTTCCAGCGAGAGTGCCCTTGTGGACATCGAGTCCCGCGCGGCGGAAATTCTGCGCGACGGAAAGCTGCCGCTGCTGCTGGGCGGCGAGCACCTTGTCACGTTGGGCGCGGTGCGCGCGGCGGTGCGCAAATATTCCGATTTGCATATCGTACATTTTGACGCCCACGCCGATCTGCGGGACGATTACCTCGGCGCGCAGCTGAGCCACGCCTGCGTGCTGCGCCGCTGCCATGATTTGGTCGGCGACGGGCGCATCCACCAGTTCTGTATCCGCAGCGGTGACCGGGAGGAATTTCAGTTCGCCGCGCGGCACACCGATATGCACAAGTTCGACTTTACCGGCCTGACCGAGCTGACCGACTGGCTGTGCCAGACCGATGTGCCTGTCTATCTGACCATTGATTTGGACTGCCTCGACCCGTCGGCCTTCCCCGGCACGGGCACGCCCGAGGCGGGCGGTGTCAGCTTTTTGCAGCTGCTTGGGGCCATCCGCACCGTGACGAAAGCGAACATCATTGGCGCGGACGTGAACGAGCTGGCACCCATGCTCGACCAGAGCGGCGTTTCCACGGCCACGGCCTGCAAGGTATTGCGGGAATTGCTGCTGGCACTGGAAAAGTAAGCAGCCATCCCTGTAGGGAGCGGCGTCCTCGACGCCCCGCGGAGGGGTCAAGGCCCCTCCCTACATTCTCAACCTTATCGGGGGAGAGGATGTAGGGGCGGATTCCATATCCGCCCGGGAAAGCTGCCGCTGCCACAAACAGGCACGGGCGAACAATGTTCGCCCCTACAAAACATCCATACACATCATACAATAAAAAAATACAAAGGAGTTCCATCATGAGCAAAGTTCTTGTTATCGGCTGCGGCGGCGTGGCAAGCGTCGCCATCTCCAAGTGCTGCCAGGTCAGCGACGTCTTTACCGAGCTGTGCATCGCCAGCCGCACCAAATCCAAGTGCGACGCGCTGGCCGCCAAGCTGGCCCCCACCACCCGGACCAAAATCACCACCGCGCAGGTCGATGCCGACGACGTCCAGCAGCTGTGCGACCTCATCAACAGCTACAAGCCTGACCTCGTCATGAATATCGCCCTGCCGTATCAGGATCTGACCATCATGGACGCCTGCCTGGCCTGCGGCGTAAACTATATGGACACTGCCAACTACGAGCCGGAAAACACCGACGACCCCGCGTGGCGTGCCATCTACGAGAAGCGCTGCAAGGAGGCCGGTTTCTCCGCTTACTTTGACTACAGCTGGCAGTGGGCGTACAAGAAAAAGTTTGAGGACGCCGGCCTGACCGCGCTGCTGGGCTGCGGCTTTGACCCGGGCGTGACCCAGGCCTACTGCGCCTACGCCGCCAAGCATGAGTTCGACTCCATCGACACCATCGACATCCTCGACTGCAACGGCGGCGATCACGGCTATGCGTTCGCCACCAACTTCAACCCCGAGATCAACCTGCGCGAGGTCTCCGCCCCCGGCAGCTATATGGAGAACGGCAAGTGGGTCGAGATCCCGCCCATGAGCATCAAGCGCGAGTACAACTTTGACCAGGTCGGTCAGAAGGATATGTACCTGCTGCATCATGAGGAAATTGAGTCTCTTGGCAAGAACCTGCCCGATGTCAAACGCATCCGCTTCTTCATGACCTTCGGACAGAGCTATCTTGACCACATGCGCTGCCTGGAGGATGTGGGCATGCTCTCCACCACGCCCATCAATTACAACGGTCAGGAGATCGTGCCCATCCAGTTCCTGAAAGCGCTGCTGCCCGACCCCGCCAGCCTCGGTCCCCGCACCAAGGGCAAGACGAACATCGGCTGCATCTTCACCGGAAAAAAGGACGGCAAGGACAAGACCTACTACATTTATAATGTGTGCGACCATCAGGAGTGCTACCGCGAGGTCGGCAGTCAGGCCATCAGCTACACCACCGGTGTGCCCGCGATGTGCGGTGCGCTGATGATGCTGACCGGCGAGTGGACCAAGCCCGGCGTCTACACGGTGGAGGAGTTCAACCCCGACCCGTTCCTCGACGCGCTGGACAAGTACGGCCTGCCCCGCAGCGAGAACCATGACCCGGTTCTCGTGGACTGATGGCGCAGCGCGACGCACGGCCGCCGTTTGCGGCCATCGACGGCGCAGTGCCGCCGGAATTTTCCTCCCTTCCCACGCCCTGTTACCTGCTGGATGAAGCTGCCCTGACCCGCAACGCGGAGATTCTGGGCGGGCTGGCCCGTCGTACCGGGTGCAAGGTGCTGCTGGCGCAAAAGGCGTTCAGCAACTACGATTTGTACCCGCTGCTGGCGCCGCACCTCGCGGGCACCGAGGCCAGCGGCCTGTTTGAGGCGCGGCTCGGCGCGGAGGAAATGCCCGGCAAAGAAGTGCACGTTTTCTGCGCGGCCTACCGCGCAGATGAAATGGACGAGCTGCTGCGGTACGCTGACCATATCGTCTTCAACTCGCCCGCGCAGCTGGCAAAATTTGGCCCCGCGGCCAAGGCGGCGGGCAAAAGTGTGGGACTGCGCATCAATCCCGAGTGCTCGACCCAGGACGGCCACGCGATTTACGACCCCTGCGCCCCCGGCAGCCGTTTGGGCACGACCCGCGCCCAGTGGGACGCGGCAGCGGCAGAAAATTCTGCCCTGCCCGGGCTGTTGGACGGCCTGCACTTTCACACTTTATGTGAGCAGGACGCCGATGCGCTGGCCGTGACGCTGGACGCAGTGGCTGAGAAATTCGGCGATTTGCTGCCAAAAATGAAGTGGCTGAACTTCGGAGGCGGGCATCACATCACCCGCCCCGGCTACGACATGGCCACTTTGGAAAAGTGTATCCGCCGCGCCCGGAATGACTGGGGCGTGACGGTTTATCTGGAACCCGGCGAGGCCTGCGCCCTGAACGCAGGGTATCTCTTGACCCGCGTGCTGGACGTGGTGCAAAACGGCGATACGACGGTTGCCATCTTGGATGCCAGCGCCGCCTGCCATACACCGGACGTGATCGAAATGCCCTACCGTCCGCCGCTGCTGGGGGCAGGGGAACCCGGCGAAAAGCCCTGCACTGTGCGGCTGGCCGGGCCGACCTGCCTTGCGGGGGATGTCATCGGTGATTACAGCTTTGACGCTGTGCCTGCCGTGGGAGATCTGCTGGTGTTCGGCGATATGGCCATTTACACCACCTGCAAGAACAACACCTTCAACGGTATGCCCCTGCCCGGTATTTACGCCCGCAAGTCCGACGGCACTACGCGGAAAATCGTGACGTTCGGATATACTGATTTCAAATGTCGGCTGGGAAAATAAGCTGCGATAAATGCAAAGCGCCCACCGGCAGGCCGTTGCTGCGCCGTATTATCTTGCATTTTCGCATATCTTAACACAAAAGAAGCTGCTCACTCCGTAAGGAATGAGCAGCTTCTCACTTTTAAGCCTGCTACCAGGGCTTTTCTTTCATTATGGGTCGTCCGGTACCGGCATTGGCTGACAGGCAGGGGTTATGCAGCGGTCACTTTTTTGCTTCGCTTGGATGGGGGACAGGAGGCATTTTCGTGAACAGCGCTTTCAGCGCCAGCGGCGTGGCGACGCTGGAAACCACGATCAAAAGGATGACCGCCGTAAAATAAACAGGCTCGACAACGCCGACCTCAAGGCCCTTCTGGGCCACGATCAAGGCGACCTCGCCGCGGGTCATCATGCCGACACCGACTTTAAGAGAGTCTCCCCAGTTGAAACGGCAGGCTCTGGCCGCCAGTCCGCAGCCGATGATTTTTGCCAGCAGGGCAACGAGAACGAAGCAAACACTGAACAGCAGAATCTCCGGCGTCAGCCCGCTGATGTCGGTCTTTAAACCGATGCTGACAAAGAAAATCGGCGCAAAAATCACATAGTTACTGATGTCGACCCGCCGCTCCACATAAGCGGCGTCGTGCAGCGTACAGAGAACGATACCGGCAATGTAAGCGCCGGTAATATCCGCAATGCCAAAGTATTTCTCGGCAATATAGGCCATTGCAAAGCAGAATGCAAGGCTGGCAATCGTTATGCGCTGCGTATGGGGATTGCGGGAATCCAGCCACTTCATGGCGCAGTGGAACGCATAGCCGATACCAACGGCAACCAGAAAGAACAGCGCGGTCTGGACCAGCACGCCGCCGATGCCGGTGCCCTCACCGGAGCTGGCACCCAGCACACAGGTCAGCACGATAATGCCGATGACATCATCAATGACGGCAGCGCTGACAATGGTAGTGCCAAGGAAGCTCTTTAAGTGGCCCAACTCCTGCAGCGTTGCCACCGTGATGGACACGCTGGTTGCGGTCATAATCGTGCCGATAAACAATGCGCGGAAGAATTCCGGGCTGCCGATTGCCGAAAAGCCGTAGAATGCGCTGTAGAGCAGCGTACCGCCCATCAACGGTACAAGCACACCGATGCAGGCAATCAGCGTGGCAATAGGCCCGGCCCGCATCAGTTCTTTCAGGTTGGTGCCAAGTCCTGTGGAAAACATCAGCAGCACAACGCCGATTTCAGCAAAAACGGAGATCGTATCGTTGATCTGCACCAGATTGAGCAGACAAGGCCCAATCAGCAGACCGGCGAGAATTTCACCGACCACCTGCGGGGCCTTGCACTTGCGGGCAGCCAGGCCAAAAAACTTGGCGCTCAGAATAATAATTGCCAAATCACGGAAGATGGAATACATACATGTCATCTCTCTCAATTTACTGTAATCCATCCTTGTTATAGCACTTCTGCCAGATTTTTTCAATAGCTGAAACCGCCTTTTGGAGTTATCGTCGGATATTGTATAAATGTGGTAAACTGTAAGCCAATAACAAGGCAAAGCACTTGCAATAATGTCTGTAGTATGATAAAATTCCAATTTAGAAAAGTTATAATATGGTTTACTTCATGGCTTACTGCGTCCGACAGGGTTCGGCGGCAAGCGGTATACAACCTATATAATAAGGAAGAGAAGCGCATGTTCCATTTTTCAAACAGGCATCACCACACAGGAAAAACGTCAATGAGCAGGGCAAAAGTGTATGGTCTGCTTATGGCTTTGGCTATGCTTTTTATGGCAGGTCTGTGCGCCTGTTCCGCACAGCCGCACTCTGCGGCAGAGACTGCGCCGCAGACGATTGTGGTCGGCATTGATGTGTTTGACCCTTACAGCTATCTGGACAGGAACGGGCAGTTTGCCGGCATCGACGTGGAACTGGCGACGGAAGCGTTTTCACGACTTGGCTATACGCCGGAATTCCGGACAATTTCATGGCCGGACAAAGACAACCTTCTCAGCGACGGAACGATCGATTGTATCTGGTCATGCTTCAGCATGAACGGGCGGGAAACCAAGTACCAATGGGCCGGTCCGTATATGTACAGCCGTCAGGTCGTGGCTGTTCGTGCAGACAGCGATATCCAGTCGCTGTCCGATCTGGCCGGTAAGCGCATCGGCGTACAGGCAACCACAAAGGCGGAGTCGCTGTTTCTCGGCGAAATTCCCTCTTTGCTGCCCGAGGTCAAGCAAGTCAACAGCTTTGAGACGACAGAGGATATGTTTGCGGCACTGCGCAAAGGCTATGTAGATGCCGTCGCGGGCCATGAAGCACTGGTAGCCAAGTGGACAAATCTGGATGAAAGCAGTTACCGTGTGCTGGCAGAGAGTCCTTACAGTTCCGAACTTGGCGTTGCCTTCGCAAAGGACACCCATGAGGATTTGGCTGTGCAGCTGACTCAAACTCTGGAAGATATGAAGCAGGACGGAACGATTGGCCGCGTTGCAGAAAAATTCGGACTTGATGCAGAAAAAACTGTGTGGGGGGAACAGGGAAAATGAATGTGAAAAAGCAGTCCGGCAAAAAAAGACTGTTTTTGCTTGTGTTAGTTGCGTTCGGCATTGTACTTTGGATCACATTCACGAATCTGAACCGAATTGCACTGCGTCATACATTGGATGAAACGATTGGTTTTGTAAAGATCCGCTTAGAGCAGTACGAGACTGATGCGGCCAACGACCGCGTGAAAAGCCTTGTCCGCCTGCTGGATAAAACGGTAAGCCTTGGCAACGAAATGACGCTGAAGGAAGGTTTCGGCACGCAGGACCTGAACTCTTTTGCAGAGGAACAGCGTTTGACCGGTGCGCTTGTATTAGATGAAAACCTGAATGTTGTCATGCAGACCACAAAGGGCGGCAACGCCATGCCGCTGTGGGAGAAGCTGATCGGCAGCCCCTATGTACACAATATCGTTGATTATCCAAAAAAGACATACTTGACCCGTCTGGAAGAAAATGGGATACTCTATGATTTTGCCGCGGTGGCACGCGCGGATGCACCAGGTATCCTGATTACCTATATACAGAAGGACAATGAGGATATTGGAGATTTGACGGTGGATTCCCTGTTGAGAGATTTTCCGTTGGAGCTTGGCGGCATCGCTACGATCACGGAGAACGGCAGGGTCATCAGCAGCAACAGCAGCAAACAGGTAAACAAGGCAATAGAGGACTGCCAGGAATTATATAACGGAACCTTCGGTGCTGCGGAGGATGGCATTGTGCGCCTGAACAGCAATCAGGGCGTCTGGTACGGCAGCCGGGAAAATACCGAGAACTACGCGCTCTTTGTGTTTTTCCCGGCATCTCAGGTGTTCATGACGCGCAACATTGTCTGTGCATCCTATCTGGCCATAGCCGTAATGGTCTTTTTAATGGCACTGCTGTGGCAGACCAAAATGGAAAAAGACGCGCTGCGGCAGCACCAGAAACGTACCGGAATTATCACAGCGCTTGGCACGGCGTATACGTCCATTTCACTGGTGGACTTGAAGAAAAACACCGTTGAAATCGTCAAGAACGCGTCCGATACGGTCAAGAAGCAGAAGCACTTTGCACTGAAACGATCCGTACAGCAGGAGCAAATCGAGAAAATTATCGCGGAGCCATCCCGCGAGGAGTATCTCGCCTTTACGGACATGACGACAGTGGCCGAACGTCTGAAGGGTCACACCTCTTTGGCTCTTACGTCTCAGACTGTCGACAGGAAATGGATCCTTACGCTGATCACACCGCAGCGAAAAGACGCAGACGGCAACGTAACAGCCGTATTGGTTGCCACCCGCGACGCTACCGAGGAAAAGCGACGGGAGCAAAAGCAGGAGGATGCCCTGCGCGATGCACTGGCGGCGGCGGAACACGCCAATAAGGCCAAGACGGTATTCCTGAACAGTATGTCGCACGATATTCGCACCCCGATGAATGCCATTATCGGGTTTACAGCCCTTGCCACGGCGCATATTGATAACATTGACCTTGTCAAAGAGTATCTGAAGAAAATCAGCGTATCGGGCCAGCATCTGCTCAGTCTGATCAACGATATTCTGGATATGAGCCGTATCGAAAGCGGCACGGTCAAACTGGACAACACAGAAGTCCACCTGCCCGATGTACTGCACGACCTGCGCACGATCATTCAAGGCAATATCAGCGCCAAACAGCTTGACCTTTACATCGACACGCAGGATGTGCACCACGAGGATATTGTCACCGATAAGCTGCGCCTGAATCAGGTCCTGCTCAACATCGTAGGCAACGCTGTCAAGTTTACACCGGCGGGCGGTACCATCAATATCCGCGTTGAAGAAAAGCCGTCTGCCCGCAGTGGGTATGCGACCTTTGTTTTCAGCGTGAAAGATAACGGTATCGGTATGTCGAAGGACTTCCAGGCGCACGTTTTTGACTCTTTTTCACGGGAACAGACTGCGACAAGAAGCGGCATTCAGGGTACGGGCCTTGGCATGGCCATCTCGAAAAACATCGTAGATATGATGGGCGGAACCATCGCCGTCAAGAGCGAGCAGGGAAAGGGCAGCGAGTTTACGGTCACCCTGGACTGCAAGGTTTGTACGGAATCGGTGAAATATCCGCCGATTCCTGGCCTGAAAGGCACCCGTGCACTGGTTGTGGATGATGATGCACAGACCTGCATGAGCGTAAGCAAAATGCTGCGGGAAATTGAGATGGAAGCCGACTGGACGACCTCCGGCAAGGAAGCCATCCTGCGCGCGAGGGAGGCGCACAATCAAGGTGCGGAGTTCAAGGTTTACATTATTGACTGGCTGATGCCGGATATGAACGGCATTGAGACGGTGCGCAGGATCCGTAAAGTAATCGAACCCGGCACGCCGATCATCATATTGACCGCCTACGATTGGGCCGACATTGAGGACGAGGCCCGGCAGGCCGGTGTCACGGCGTTTGTTTCCAAACCGCTGTTTATGTCGGAACTGCGCGATGCACTGACACACAAAGTGGTGTCGGGCAGGCAGCCCCTTCTGCCCAAGCACGGCGACTATACGGGCAAAAAGGTGCTGTTGGTCGAGGATAACGAACTGAACCGAGAGATTGCAACGGCCATTCTGGAAGAAGCCGGACTGAAAGTGGACGCCGTTGAGGACGGCACGGATGCCGTGGCCAGAATGAACGAGGCTGCGGAGGATGAGTATGATCTGATCCTGATGGATATTCAGATGCCCAAAATGGACGGTTACACCGCCACCCGGGAGATCCGTACATTGAGCAGCAATAAAAAGGCAAACATTCCCATTGTGGCCATGACAGCCAACGCTTTTGAGGAAGACCGCCAAAAAGCATTCAAAGCAGGGATGAATGCACATATTGCAAAACCGATTGATGTGAACATCCTGATGGGAACACTGGATAAAGTTTTTAAACAGAATTCGTGATCGCGTTTCAATAGCGTACAAAGGATCTGTACGGCAAAGTAAAAAGCATATACAGCTGCGTTTATGGCGAACGGCCTCTCGGCGGTTCGCAACGCGATGCTGTATATGCTTTTTTCATTGGTTTCTTATGGCAATACCGCAAAGAGCGCCGTGTAAGCCGGGATGCAAAGCGGATCGTATCAGATGGCCATTGCGGATATGCGCAATCTGTCAGCCGCCCAGCTCCACCATGCGGCGGATGCAGCGCCCGGCTCCCTGCATGACGTCCTGCGGCAGGGTGATTTCCTCGCCGCCGCTGCCCTGCAGGCAATGGTAAATGTCCATCAGGGTGGTCAGTTTCATGTTCATGCAGGTAAGCTGCACGGCCAGCGGATAGAACCGCTTTTCCGGGCAAGCATAGGAGAGGTGCTCCACGATGCTGTTTTCCGTGCCGATGATGAACTCTTTGGCATCGGACTTTTCTGCATAAGCCATAATGCCGGTGGTAGAGCCAACATAATCAGCCTGCTCCACGACCTCGGGGCGGCATTCGGGATGAACCAGAAGCAGCGCCTCCGGGTGGGCAGCGCGGGCTTTGGCTACATCTGCTGCCGAACATACGATATGGCGCGGGCAGCCGCCGTGGTAAAAGGCAAACTGCTTTTCCGGCAGCTGCTTTGCTACATAGCCGCCCAAATTGGGATCTGGGATGAACAGAATCTTATCGTTTTCCAGCGCACTGCAAATTTTCAGCGCGCTGGAGGACGTCACACAGACATCGCAGGCTGTTTTCAGCTCCGAGGTTGTATTGATGTACGCCACCACGGCGTAGCCTGGGTACTGCTTTTTCAATTCCTGCAAGGTCGCCAGATCAAGCTGCTCGGCCATAGGGCAGCCCGCCATGGGGTTGGCCAGCCAGACAGTTTTCTCCGGGCTTAAAATTTTGCAGGTCTCGGCCATGAAGCGCACACCGCACATGATGACCCCGTCCGCGTTGGTTTTGGCCGCCTGCACGCTCAACCCGTAGGAATCGCCGGTGTAATCGGCGACTTCCAGCACAGGCTGGCTCTGGTAGGCATGGGCCAGGATGCAGATATTCTTTTCCCGTTTCAGGCGCAGGATCTCCTGCTGCAGTTCATGGACAGTCATAATTATGCCTCGTTTTCTTTCTTCAATGCTCCCACGGTTGCAGCGGAGCCAGAAAGCCGTGCTCTTTCAGTTCTTTTTCGATCAGGCTCAGCCTGTCCGGGGTGGCTGCCTCCACCAGATGATAGTGGTAGCCGTCGGTGGCGGTGGACAGCACCGTGGAGGAACTGTCCTCAAACGATTGCAGAAATTCCCGCACGTCCTGCCGGGAACGGATGTCCATCTCGGCGGTGATACGCCCATAGACCCGGTGGCTGATGCTGATATTCTTGACCCGGCCGCCACAGTCCACAATCAGGTTCAGCTCCTGCCCGGTTCGGTCAGGTGTGTGGCGCACCTTGAACTCCCGTGTGCAGCCGGCGGGCTGATCGGGCTGCTCCAGCACATAGCCGCGTGCAGTGGAAATGATCCCGGGGTGTGATGCCCGTATGACCGCCAGATCCTGCACAATGACCTGACGGCTGACGCCGTAATGGGTAGCCAGCGTGCGGGCGGCAATAGGCGCTCCGGCATGGGCAAGCTGCTGCAAAATGGCGGCGCGGCGCTCTGCGGTGGTCATATCAGGCCTCCTCCGCGGTCAGGGGGCGCAGATGCTTCATGGAAAGATCCAGAATGGGGGCCGAATGGGTCAGTGCGCCGCTGGACACATAGTCAATGCCAATGTCCCGCAGACGGGCAATGTTTTCCCGCGTGACATTGCCGGAGCACTCGGTCTTGGCGCGGCCTGCAATCAAAGTCACAGCCTTGCGCATATCCTCGTCGCTCATATTATCCAGCATGATGATGTCCGCACCGGCTTCCACGGCCTCTTTGACCTGCTCCAGCGTTTCAACCTCCACCTCGATCTTGCGGACGAAAGACGCATACTGCCGGGCCATCTTGACGGCCTTCGCCACGCCGCCGGCAGCGCCGATGTGGTTATCCTTCAGCAGAACGCCGTCGGACAGGCCGGTGCGGTGGTTGCTGCCGCCGCCAACGCGGACAGCGTACTTTTCAAAAATGCGGTTATTGGGGCTGGTCTTACGGGTGTCCAGCAGGGTGATGCCGGTGCCTTCCAGCAGGGCAGACAGCTGATGGGTATAGGTGGCAATGCCGCTCATTCGCTGCAGGTAGTTCAGCGCAACACGCTCACCGGAAAGCAGGGCGCGTATATCGCCCGTAACAACGGCCAGCTTCTGGCCGGGCTGTACGGTATCGCCGTCCCGGCAGAAGAATTCCACCTTGGCGCCGGGGTCCAGCAGCGTAAAGACGCGGGCATAGACCGCCAGACCGGCAACAATGCCGTCCTCCTTGGCAATCAGATCCACGGTGCCGGGGCAGGCGTGTGGCATGACGGCGTTTGTGGAAACGTCCTCCTCCGGAATATCCTCCCGCAGCGCTTGCAGCAGCAGCGGGTCTATATGCAGCAGCTGGGTGATCTCATTCATGGTTTTTACTCCTCTCAATAGCGGTCAGAACCTCCTGCCGATACGCGGCAAACAGCGGTTCCTGTTCACGGTATGGGGCCAAATCGGGCTTATCGCCTGTAAAGACAGGCGGTTCTCCGTATAGTATATCATCTGCCGCGCGCTGTGCAAAGACCAAAGATTCCAGCAGGGAATTGCTGGCCAGCCGATTGCGTCCATGCACACCGTTGCAGCAGGTCTCGCCGCAGGCATACAGCCGGGGCAGTGCTGTGCGGCTGCTCAGGTCCGCCGTGATGCCGCCCATAAAATAATGCTGGGCCGGTACAACAGGGATCGGTTCATGGATGGGGTCGTACCCCTCCTCCTCGCAGCGCTCCAGAATGTTGGGGAAATGCTCACGGATAGCCGCCTCACCGATGGGGCGCATATCCTCCCACACATGGTCGGTACCGTCCTTTTCCATCTGTGCGCGGATCGCTGCGCTCACCACGTCGCGGGGCTGCAATTCGTTGGTAAAGCGGTTCCCGTTTTTACCCAGCAGCAGCGCACCCTCCCCGCGAACCGATTCCGAAATCAGAAAGCGACGGCCTTTTCGGTGGCTGTACAAAGTCGTGGGGTGGATCTGGATATAGTCCAGGTGCTCACAGGCAACGCCGTGGCGCAGGGCCATGGCGATGGCATCCCCCGTGATGTGGGGGAAGTTGGTGGAGTTTTTATACAACCCACCGATGCCGCCGCAGGCCAGCACCACCGCCCCTGCCCCGATGGCTCGCGGTTCGCCGTCCGGGCCGACAGCAATGACACCGCCGCAGGCCGAGGCATCGGCGAAGAAATCCAGCAGAGTCGTATGCTCGCGCAGTTCGATGTTCTCGCAGCGCAGGACCTCGTTCAGCAGGGTCTGGGTGATCTCGTGGCCGGTAATATCCTCATGGAACAGAATCCGCGGGCGGGAGTGCGCTCCCTCCCGGGTAAAGCGCAGAGCCCCGTGGTCATCCCGCGCAAAGCGGACGCCGCGGCGTACCAGATCCCGGATGATCGAGTTGGAGGAACGAATCATCAGGTCTACTGTGGCGGGGTTGTTCTCGTAATGACCTGCCCGCATCGTATCATCAAAAAAGGAGCGGTAGTCTGCCTCGCCATGCTGCATACAAATGCCGCCCTGCGCAAGGAAGGAGTCGCTCTCGTCCGCTTTCTGCTTTGTAAGCAGAAGAATGCGGTACCGCGCAGGCAGATTCAGGGCGCAGTAAAGGCCCGCAGCGCCGGTGCCGACGATGACTACGTCAAAATAGTCATCCATATTAGCCATTTTCATGTGGTTTCCTCGGTTTCTTCTGTAATTCCAACTTTGACAGTATAGCACTGCTCATTACACGTGTCAAGACACGTGTAATGATATATAGTGACACCCCGCCATGCGCAATAAACTTCGGCATAAAAAACAACAGGAACACTGCTGTACATTGCAATGTTCCTGTTGTTTTTATTAGGGCAATACCGCATAATTCTAAGTGCCGATACGGCGAGCGAGGTGCGGCAGCTGCTAAGCCAAAAGCGCAGATAATACTTTGTGTATTATCGAGCATTTTGGCAACGCAGATGCCGTGCCGCAGCCGCCGGAGCGGTGCTTAAGCCGTAAGGCGGGAATTATGTGGTGTTGCCTTAGGTTGGCCGCTGCAAAGCGTTACAAATCGTTCCGCAGCTTTACGGCACTCCGTTCGGCGATGCACTGCTTTAAGGCGTTGATCATCTTGGCTTCGTCCAGCGGTTTGGCCAGGTGAATATCCATGCCCGCCAGACGGCTGTCCATAATATCCTCGGAAAAAGCATTGGCGGACATGGCAATGATGGGGATGATTTCCGCGTCGGGGCGGTTCATGGCGCGGATGGTTCTGGCGGCGTCCCAGCCGTTCATACGCGGCATCATAATATCCATATAGATCACGCCGAAACAGCCGGGTGCGGACTTTTCAAACAGCTCTACAGCGCACCGTGCACAGCGCATGGGTCACATTGCCGGCCTCGTCCCGTTTCTTTGCAACGAAGCGCAGAGAATGCCAGCTTCCGTCGCACATGCGGTATTCTGTGGAGATATATTCTTCGTTTTTCAGTCTTTCCGCAAGGGTGGGCACATCCGTGAAACGGCGGACCAGGTCGCGGTATTCGGGCACCACAGTGGCATCGCAGAGCCGATACAGCTTCTCCGAGGCACAGCCGTTGTTTCCGGTCAGGCGGTGCGTCGTAAGAAAACTGTCCCGGAAAATGTGTTGCCGCGGTAAGTTGACGGGCGACCAATGGTCGCCTCTACACACGCAATAAGGCAAAAATGCAATTTTTTGACGGTCTGGTATACTATATAAGGTCTACTGCAACACACCGCAAAAGGCAGCCTGCCTCCCTATAGTTCGCTAAAGTTACATTTAGCGAACTTGTGCATTTCTCTTTTACGAGAGGCTTTTGCTTCCCGATGCCCCCTGCTCCCGTCATCTCGTTCTCCCTGCCGATGACTTTTATTCCCGCTTTACACGGGCAGCGCAACGGTAAATACGGTTCCTGCCCCTTCTGCCGGCTCATCCTGTACTGTACCGCCGTGCAGTGCTGCAATTTCCCGCACCAACGCCAAACCCAGTCCTGCGCCGCCCATTTCGCGGCTTCTGGATTTGTCCACACGGAAAAACGGTTCAAAGATGCTGGTTCTGTATTCATCGGGAATACCGCAGCCGGTATCTGCAACGCGCAGTATTGCTTTGCCGTTTGACCGGCTGATCGTAATCTGCACAGAACCGCCCGGCTGATTGTACTTGATCGCATTTTCCACAAGATTGAACAGCATACGGTAAATCAGGGCATCGCTTCCGATAATATGAATATCCTCACATTCCTGATGCAAGGTGATCTGCTTTTTCTGGGCCAGCGGCGTCAGATCCGTCACAATTTCATCTGCCAGCGGCGCAAGCTCAATGCAGTCATCCCGCGGAACGGCCTGCAAATTGCTCATTTCCAGCAGAGTCCGTACAAGCGCCGATAAACGGGCTATCTGCTCTGTCTGAAAGTGTACCAGCTCTGCGGTTTCCGCGTCCGTATTCATGTGATCTTCGGCAAAGATTTCCAGTTTTGCCTGCATGATGGCCAGCGGTGTTTTCAGCTCATGGGCTGCATTCCCGGCAAACTGTCGCTGTAGGTCAAAGGAATGGGCCAGGCGATTCAGCATTTGATTGACAGATTGACTTAGCTGCCGAAATTCCGCAACGGTATTTTCTTCCAGCCGTACATCAATCAGGTTATCCTGATCGACCTTCTCGGCCTGCTGTGCCAGCTCTTTCAGTGGTTCCAGCGCTTTGCCGCTGATAAAATAAGCAATCGCTGCGCTGAACAGCGTCACCACTGCCGTAATGCACCACCCTTTGCGGCCAAAAATCGTCTTTGTATCGTAAACCTCTTGCGAGAATTGCACCAGAAAGTCTGACATCTGATCTTCGGGGATCTCTATGGTCAGATCCTCCCCGCCGTCCTGTTGATATTGTAAAACGTACCCGTTCAGATTGTCCATACCGGAGGCGCCGGAGCGATACAGCAACAAGTTCAGGCAGATGCAGGCACCCGCAATCAGTAATGCCGTCATAAGTGTGATGCGCCATTGCAAAGATAATCGCTTCATTGCTCGCTCTCCCCCACTTCATAGCCTTCTCCGATGCGGTTTCGGATAGGATCATACCCCAGTGCCGTGCGCAGCTTTTTGCGCAGCGCCGAGATATGCACCCGAATCGAGTTGCTGAACGCATCTACGCGGCCGTCCCAGACATGTTCCATCAATTCCTCCTGACTGACAGGGCGTCCCTGATGCAGAAGCAGATATTCCAGAACACTGCTTTCCTTGCGGGTCAGTGGAACAGGTTGACCGTCCACCATAGCCACCCGGCTCTTGGTATCAAAACTCAGTCTACCGCATCGCAGGCAAACATTGCGCTGAATAAACTGCCGCCGTGTCAGGCTGCGGACACGGGCTTCCAGCTCGGCCAAATGGAACGGCTTGGCCAGATAATCATTGGCGCCGGCGTCCAGGCCTTCCACCTTGTCCGCAATTTCACTGCGGGCCGACAGAATCAGAACCGGCGTTTCCAAATCGGTCTTTCGCAGTGTGCGCAGAACTGTCATTCCATCCACTAGGGGCAGGTTCAGATCCAGCAAAACAAGGTCATACCGCTCTGCCGCCAGCATTTCCAGCGCGGTTTCCCCATCACCGCAGTCATCTGTTTCATACCCTGCACGGTGCAGCTTTCTGGCAACGCTTTCCCGCAGGGACGGCTCATCCTCAACCAGCAGCAAACGCATAATAAACACTCCTTATATAAACTGTGTTTCTGTTTACTACCATTATAACAGCTTTTGCTAAAATCTGCGTTAATTTTTTCTTAGCAGAAAATTTATACCCGTTGTGCTATACTGATCTCATCAAGACAAAAAGGAGGATCGAAATGTTGAGCAAAAAGGCAATCGTTCAGGTGCTTTTTCTGCTGGCTGCCGTTATGATGATCGGTTACGGGGCATGGCGCGGTGAGGCGGGCACTGTCTTTACGAAAGCAATTCGATTATGTATGGAGTGTGTTGGCATTGGATAAGAATCGTTCGCATTTTCTGGCCCGTTTCCGGGGACTGATCCAGGCAGGTGCAGCACTGCTGACAAACATCCATCTGCCGAATTTTCTCAAAGGAATGCTTTATCAGGGCAAGGGGAAATACCTCTGCGTTCCGGGCCTGAACTGTTACTCCTGCCCCGGCGCTGCGGGGGCCTGCCCTATCGGAGCCTTTCAGGCTGTGGTCGGGTCGTCAAAGTTTCGGTTTTCCTATTATGTTACCGGCATTTTGATTCTGCTGGGCGTGCTGCTGGGGCGCTTTATCTGCGGTTTTCTCTGCCCCTTCGGCTGGCTGCAGGAGCTTTTGCATAAGATTCCCTCTCCCAAGCTGTCAACCAGACGCCTGAAACCGCTGCGCTATATCAAATATGCGGTACTGCTGATCATGGTCGTACTGCTTCCGGCTGTTATTGTCAACACATCCGGCATGGGGGATCCGTTCTTCTGCAAGTACCTGTGTCCGCAGGGCGTACTGGAGGGTGCAATCCCGCTTTCTCTTACAAACGCGGGCATTCGAGCTGCTTTGGGAAAGCTGTTCAGCTGGAAATTCTGCATTCTGCTGGCAGTTGTGGTAGGCAGCGTGGTTTTTTACCGCCCGTTCTGCAAATGGCTGTGCCCCTTGGGGGCGGTCTATGCACTTATGAATCATGTATCCCTGTTTCAGATGCGCGTTGACCGCGATACATGTGTTTCCTGCGGTGCCTGCGCAAAAGCGTGCCCGATGGATGTGGATATTACCAAAACACCAAACCACGCGGAGTGTATCCGCTGCGGTAAGTGTATAAAGTCTTGTCCGACCAAAGCGATCTGCTATCAGTATGGTTTCGGCGACAAGTCAAAAACAGAAATCAAGGAGAATTGACAATGAAACGTTTTTTTGCATGGATCACAGCCCTTCTGATGCTGCTCTCCCTCGCCGCTTGCAGCAGCACACAGACAAGCACTGCGGCAGCTTCCCAGCAAGCATCTACTTCTGAGACGGGCAAGTCTGAAAATGAGCTTATCGCAGAGGAAAACGATATTCTGGCGGCAAATAACGCCCTGTGGGAAAAGGTTTTT
>OHBM01000550.1_pt1 | contig 30338 bp, 26 predicted proteins | sample 1577251 | NCBI WGS metagenome assembly OHBM01 (sample SAMEA3541557, study PRJEB24748) | human gut metagenome | biome: human gut; feature: human-associated habitat; material: faeces | place: China | collected 2012 | reverse complement strand
GCTGGCGATTGAAATTCTCGATTGCATTAGTGGTGTAGATGAGCGTTCTGACCGATTGCGGATACTTAAAATAGGTTGAAAGTTCAGACCAATGAGCCTTCCATGAAGCCGAAATTTTAGGATATTTCGAGTCCCATTTGGTCGCAAACTGCTCTAATTCGTAAAGCGCCGTTTCCTCGTCTACGGCACCGTAAAACTTCTTTAAATCCGCCATTAGGGCTTTAGTGTCCTTGTATGAAACATACTTTGTGCTGTTACGGATTTGATGTATAATACATTGCTGTACTTCGGTTTTCGGATATACGGCGGATATTGTCTCGGGGAAGCCCGTAAGACCGTCGACACAGGCAATTAAAATATCCTCAACCCCTCTGTTTTTCAGCCCGTTAAGTATTGAAAGCCAATGTCTGAGCTTTTGGGAATAAATAACGCCACCTATGTATATAAAATGTTTAAAAAGAGCGTAGGCGCCTCGCCTAAAGAATACAGAAACAGGTTTAAAAATAATTTCTAAAAAAACACTTAGACAACTAAAAAGACAGGCAATTGCTCAAAATCACAACTGCCTGTCTTTAAATTTTATTTTAGCTTCTTAGCCCTAACTATTGGCAAAAAGCTTTTATTTTACTATTCCGGTTCAGAAAAATTCCTTATCATATTATTTTTACAAATATCACCTGCATCGGCTGTAATTCCGAAATCGGCATATTTGAATATCGGGGCGTCCTTATCGGAATTTATTGCTATTACCGTTCCCGACTGCTTTATTCCCGCAATATGATGCACCGCGCCCGAAATACCTACCGCGATATATACATCCGGGTTTACCGTTTTGCCTGTAAGCCCTACCTGCAATTCATAGGGCAGATAATCGCCGTCAGTCATTTTGCGCGTTGCGGCTATACCAGCGTTTATTTTTTCGGCAAATGCCAGTAACTCCGCTATATGCTCCCGCGCGCCGTAGCCTATACCTATAATAATTTTTTTCTGCTCTTCCTCTGCGGTGCGCACGGTCGCCATAGGCGGCTTGGTTTCGCACTTAATTTTTGCAATTATATTGCCCGAACACGCAGGGCGGTACATATAAAGCGTTTCGCCGTCGGTTTCAAGCGTGGTGCAGTCGGCGCAAAGCCCCGTGTTTAAAAGGGCGGCAACCTGCGGCGCTAAAGCCTTTGATTTAATATCGCTCCCCCACAAAACCGCGTCGGGGTGACCTGAACCGATCTTTTCCGCCGTTTTTTCGGGGGTATCGGGGTCAATTACGGTTATATTTTCTCCCACCGTTTTTGCAAATTCTATGGGTGAGGAGCCAACACACCACACATTTTTAAGCTTATTTGCGCTCTCGGCGGGCTTTATTTTCTGTCTGCCCTTTTTAAGTCCCTCGTCTATTGCCCACATCAGCTTATCGGGCGATATAAATGTGCAGCTTCGGCGGTCGGAATCGTTCTCAAAGGTTTTTAAAACGCGCGTTGGCGAGCCTTTAAGCCCGCAAAGCGAAATATCGGCGTTAATATCGTTTGCCGAAAGTGTTTCAACCGGTTTGATTTTAGAGCGAATGCTGGGCAGCCGCAGTTTTCGGCTTTTTTCAAGCGTTATAACCGCAGGCGCGGATATATTACCGCCGTTTCCCAAACGGTCGGTATAAAAAAGACCGTTTTCCGTACTTTTAAGCGACATAACGTTTGTTACAAGCGAAAATTCCAGCCGCACCGCAAGGGACGGACCTACCTGCCCCGTATCGCCGTCTACCGATTGCCTGCCGCAGAAAACAAAATCCGGGCAGAGCCTTTTTATCGCAAGGGACAAAGCATACGAGGTTGCAAGGGTGTCCGCTCCCGCAAAGGCGCGGTCGCACAAAAGCACGGCGCTTTCAGCGCCGAGCCGCGTTAAGCTTTCAAGAAACGGCACGGTCTTTTCGGGGCCCATACTCAAAAGGGTAATTTTCGCCCCTTCTATGCCGAGCGCGGTTTCGTAAGCGCTTGCGTCAAACGGGTTAATTTCGCCGTCGGCAGACTGCTTTACACAAACAACAATTTTCATTTTCTACCTCGCGTCGTATATGGGCGCCAGCGCGTCGTGTATCTTTTTATATTCTAAGAATACCTTGCGGTATTTTTCGGTGTTTTCGGGGTTCGGCACGGTTACGGATTTCGGCTTAACACACTTTGCCACCGCGTCTAAAGGGTTCTTAAATACGCCCGCGGCAATTCCCGCAAGCATTGCAGAGCCTAAAGATGAATCACTGCTCTCGGCTGTTTTAAGAGTTATTCCCAAAACGTCCGCCGTCATCTGCCGCCAAAGCTCGCCCTTTGTGCCGCCGCCTATCGCCGCGGCAACAGAGCCGTATTCAATACCTAATTTATCAAGCACCGCCTTTGAATCAAGCAGCGAATAGCACACGCCCTCAAGCACCGCGCGGGTAAAGTGCGCCCTTGTATGGGTTGCGCGGATACCCGTAAAGCTACCGCAGAGCATAGGGTCGGCATAGGGTGATAATTCGCCGTTAAGATAGGGGTGGTATATCATACCCTCGCAGCCTATCGGGATTTTTGCGGCGGTGGCGTCTAATTCCTTATAATCCCCGCCGAAGGTATCTCTGTACCAGCGGTAAGAGGCGGCGCACGCCTTTGTTGCCGTACCGGGGTACCAAAGCCCTTTTGCTATATGCGAATAGTTTACAAGGTCGCGGTCGGGGTAAGGCTTATCGGTAATAACGCAAATGCGCCCCGCCGTTGCAAGCTTAACGGTAATATCCCCTTTTTGGGTAGCACCCGAAGCGAAAACCTCCATACAGGTGTCGGTTGTGCCGCAAATAACGGGCGTACCTGCTTTAAGTCCCGTTTTTTGGGCAGCGCTTTCCTGTATTTTTCCTATAACATCGGTGGGCGCCACAATAGGCGGCAAAACCGAAATATCAATTCCGCAGAGGGCGCACAGCTCGTCTGACCATTTTTGAGAAACGCAGTCATAAAGCATACTGCCCTGCGCCTCAATATAATCGGTGCAGAACACGCCCGTTAAAAAGTAGCGGATATAGTCCTTTTCAAAAAAGATATGCCCGATTTTTGAAAACACCTCGGGGCGGCTGTTTTTAAGCCATAAAAGCTGCGGCAAGGTCCATATGGTATCGGGCTTATGAAAGGTCTTTTTAAATATTTCGTCGCCCTTTTCGCTCTTTAAGGCATTAGCCTCGGTGCGGGAGCGCGTGTCCGTCCAGTGAACCGCATTCATAAGCGGCGCAAAATTATTATCGCAGGGTAAAAATGTATGTGTAGCGGAGTCTACCGCTATGCAGAGTATATCTGCGGGGTTTATCCCCGATTTTTCTAAAAGCTCTGAGGTGTTTTTGCAAAGCGCCGCTATCCAGTCGTCGGGCGACTGCTCGCAGGCGCCCTGTTCGGGGTAAAGGGTGGGGTATTCCGCCGTGCTTTCGGCAACAATATTGCCCATTTCATCTATAAGCGTTGCTTTTGACGCTCCGCCGCCGAAATCTATGCCGAGTAGGTATTTCAAAACACTTACCTCCTAAATAAAAATTGAAAACATTACGGGTATTGTAATAATCGAAATCAAGTGAGAAACAAGCGCCATTCCCGCGCCCGGGGTTGTATCGCCGCCGTATGCCGCGGGAAACACCACAGTGTTAAGACCGAGCGGCATAGCCGTGGCGCAGAGGGCTACCCTTATTATATCCTTATCGGTTTTAAGCAGCAACAGCACCGCCATAAAAGCGGACGGCAATATTATAAGCCTTATAACAGAGGCTAAGTAAACCTTTTTATCGCTTGCAAGGGTTTTAAGGCTGTACTCCCCTATAACAAAGCCCGTAAGCAGCATTGCAAGGGGCGACATACACGCCCCCGCGCTTGATATTGCCGTTGTTATAAACTTTGGCAGCGGAACGGCTAAAAGACCGCACACAGCGCCCAAAATAAGCGCGATAAAAATGGGATTCACAAAGGTTTTAACGCTGAGTTTGCCGCCCTTTTCAGTCGGAATTAAGGAAGCCGTACCGATAGAATAAACATAAAGGTTAAGCGGCAGGGTAAATATCATATAATCGAAAAGCACCTTTTCGCCGAAAACGCCCAGCACCACGGCGTTGCCCATAAAGCTGAAATTGGCAACGGCAAAGGAATATGTATATATTTTTTTAAGGTAGCCATCCTTTGCAAAGAATTTTGCCAAAACAATGCCTATCGGCAGAGATACCGCCATAACAGCCGCACCGTAGAGCATATATGTCCATTTTTGTTTAAAATTTTCCACCGTGCAGTATTTATAAAATACCGAAAAAACAAGGCACGGCACAAAGGCGTAGGTTTCAAGCTTTGAAAGCACTACCGAATCGTCAAGCGGCAAAAGCCGTTTTTTATTTAAGAAAAAACCCAACGCCATAAAAATGAACAGCACCAGCATTTGGTTAAGTGTAGCTGTAAATACCTGCATTTTAAAAATCCTTAATATTTTATTTTCCTTAATAATTTATTTTAAAATTCTCCCCCGAAATACCGGGAAGTGCGCCTCTATCTATAAGTCCCTTATTGTCGTTATGAGCTAGAAGCCACTTATTTTTGCGGAATAACAGCGGGTCGGAGGCTTCAGACTCAAGCGGCGTATTGGTGCCGAGCAGCAGCCCCACAACGCAGCCGAAGCCGCCCTTTTCCACCTCGCACGGGCAAAAATGCAGTGTGGTTGAGTAAACCTCTGCCACACTGCCCGCGGGCAGATAAAACGCCGTGAATTTTGAAGAATCGGTTTTTCCGCTTTTAATATCCCATATATGTCCCAAAATTAAAACAAGCGGCGTTACGGCAATATTGATCTCGCTTGACATATGCCATTCGGTGGCGTTTAAAAGGCTGTTGTGTCCGTGGCAGTAGCCTATCTGCGCAGGCAGCGTACCGAAAAATTTATTTTCTATTTTCTTTGCAATGGACAGCTTTTCAAAGCTTTCCTCGCTCGGCGTATAGGCAGAGCCTTCCGCCGGTCTGCTTATTTTTTCGGCGGCTTTAATTATTTCCGAGGTATCAAGCCCCGTTATAACCCTGCCAAAGGTTTTAAATTCTTCGCTGTTTACCGAATAAAGCTTAATATCGGGGTTTTTCAGTTTCAGGTTATTAAGCATAAGTTTCTCTCCTATATATTATCACAAAAGGGGCTACAATAACAGCCCCTATGTATTATTTCTTTTCTATCCACTCGTGGTCGGGGTCACTGCTTCTGTTAAAGCCCTGGTGGTCGCCCGCCATAAGCCACAGAAAATAGGTCTGATACCCCGGCGTTGCCACGGTGGTATGGTAGCCGTAGGGGAATTCAACCAATTCGTCGTTTTTAACGCGGTAAGCCTCGTCTATACTGCCATCCGCCGTGTAAAGGCACTGCACCGCAAAGCCTTGCTTGGGGTCAAACAGGAAGTAATAAATTTCCTCTGCTATGCACTCCTTCGGCATATTGTCCACATCGTGCTTGTGGGGCGGGAAGCCCGCCCAGTTGCCTTCGGTAACGTAAGCCTCGCCAACGGTTAAGTGCTTGGCGTTTGAGTTCTGGTCTATAATAAAGCTGGTCTCGCGCTGATAAGGCACATCTCCCAACAGCTTTAACACAACGTGATCCTCGCGCAGCACCTGCGGCTCGGTTTTTTCGTCTATTAAAGAGGCACAGACCGCAATTTTAATGTGATCCCTTGCGGTAATTGTAAGCTTTTGCTCACGCGGCATATAAAAGCTCTCGGCTTTTCTGTTTTCAAAAACAGTATTGCGGTTGCCTATGTTTTCCCACTTTTCGCCGTTTGCTTCAACATCGCAGTGACCCTCAAGCATTATAAAGGCGGTTTCCTTATCATCTGTATAATATTCCAGAAAATCGCCGCCGTCAAGCTCTATCATACCGAATTCAAGCATTTTTAAAGAACATTCGCCTATTTTGCTTATGGGCGTATAGCCGTTTTTCGGCTTGTATGTTTTTTTAAAGTTCATAACCGTTCTCCTCCAAAAATTTTTTTACCGTTTCAAAATCGGGCACGCTTTCTCTGGCACCCACGCCGGTGCATTTAACGGCGGATACTCCGCTTGCGAAATAACAGCATTTAAAAAAATCGTAGCCCTTTAAATAACCCGCGGCAAACGCGCCGTGGAAAACATCCCCCGCACCGTTTGTGTCTGCTGCCTTTACGGAAAATGCCGGGTAAGCGGTAAGGCGTGTTCCGTCATAAAGTGTGCCGCCGTTTTTACCCTGAGTTATAACAACAACGTCGGGATTATATTTCTCATATAGCCTTTTAGCGGCGTTTTCCGCCTTTTTTTCACCCGTAATACCGAGAGCGAATTCCTCAGACGGGATAAGTATATCGGCATACGGCAGCAGGCTTTCCACATTATCGTAAAGCCCGCCCGCGTCGTAAAGCACCTTTGTGCCGTTTTCACGTGCGATTTTTACAGCCTCCAACGCGCCCGACATTTCGTTGCCGTCTATCATAAGCAGGTCGGCGCCGATTATAGCTTTTTTCTGCTCGTCATTAAGCTTCAAGGGCGGCAAATTGCCCTTATCAAACACGCAGGTGCGGCTTGACGCTTTAGCCGAAAGCCATATAACCGAGGTAAAGGAGCGGTAGCCCGAAAGCACTTCGATATTATCGGTTTTAACGCCGTATTTCTTAAAATCCTTTATTAAAAAGCCGCCGCCCGCGTCGTCAGACAAAACGCCGATATATTCGGCTTCTGCGCCTAATTTTGCCGCGGCGACAAGTCCCGTAGCCACGGGACCGCCGCCTGCCTGCTTTGACGACTCGGCGCGCATTTTTGTATCCTCTTTGGGGTAATTCGGCACATTTATCAGCGTATCTATAACGCACGCGCCGATACCTACTGCTTTGTTCATTTTATCTTGCCTTTCCGTCTGCACCCGTAAGCGCTATTTTTGAAAGCGCCAATTTCTTTACGTTTTCAATCGGTTTTTTCATAAACATATCAACCGCAAGGCTTCTGTTCGGGTCGTTAAGGCTTTCAAGCGTGCCGTCCGCAAAGGCACAGCATACGTCCGTTCCGATATTCATTTTGCGGATACCCGCGTTTATTGCCGCATTAACCTGATCGTCCGGTATGCCGGAACCGCCGTGCAGAACAAGCGGAATCCCGCCGGTTTTCTTTCTTATTGCCGCTATTCTTTCAATATCGAGCTTCGGGGGCTTTTTGTAATGACCGTGCGCGTTGCCCACAAGCACCGCAAGGCAGGTAACGTCTACCTGTTTTACAAATTCCGCCGCTTCTTCGGGGCTTGTAAATTCGTCCATAGCGTCGTCGTTAACGCTGCCTATGTGACCGAGCTCGCCCTCAACGCCTACACCTACCGCCTTGCAGCTTTCAACAATATGCTTTGTAAGCGCAACGTTTTCTTCAAACGGATGTGTAGAGCCATCAAGCATAATGCCCGTAGCGCCCAGTCTTAACGCCTTCATAACTTCCGATTCGCTCGGTCCGTGGTCAAGGTGGAAGCAAACCGGTACGGTTGCCTTTTTAGCCGCAGCCAAGATTGCAGGGGCTAAATAATAGCCCACATATTCATTGAAAAGACGGGGATAAACCTGCATTATAACAGGAGCCTTTGCCTCCTCTGCCGCGTCAAACACGCCCATAACGGTTTCGGTATTGTATACGTTAAAAGCCGGTATACAGTAATTACCCTTTTCCGCCATTCCTATTATTTCCTGTAATGTTACTAACATTGTATTATTCTCCTAATATCAAATCTTCGATTGAAAGAACCTTAATCTTATCTTGTTTTACGGATTTAAGCGCCGCATATTCCGAAACACTGGCGGTTACAACCGCGGTTTCGTGTATGCTTTCAACATTGTAAAGTCTGCGTGCGGCAACCTCTTTTATAACCTCGGGCAGATACTCCGCCATTAAAATATTTCCCGCCCAAACGGTCTCGCGGCGGTTTAAAAGCATTTCGTGCAGCGTGGCATATGCCTTTATTATCTCGCGCGGTTCTTCGGTTTCCTCAAGGTCGCGGGATAACTGATACGGATCCTGGAAAACGACCGTCTTGCCGGTGTTATGAGCTTTTAATTTGCCGTCCTTCAAAAGCATAGCTACAAACGAGGTATATGTAACGGCGTCTGCCTTTACCTCAATGCCGTATTCCTTATAAAGCTGTTTTACAGTCTTAGCGTCGTTCGGGTCGTAAAGCACTACCGTTTTATAATCATTAAATACCTTTGCCGCAGCTTCCATCTGTTTTTTGGTTTCGTCAGCCGCGCTTATAAGGAAATCAAGCTGTGAGCCGCTTGCAGGCTCGTCGCAAAGCACGGTAAACTCGGCTCCCGCCTTTTCGAGTACCTTTATTGCCTTTACGGCTTGACAAGATACTTTATAACGTGCGTCCACACCCAAATAAAGGAGCGTATCGGTCTTGGCAGAGTGAGCGGCTATTACCTTTTTAAGCTCGGCTGAAATTTCGGTTTCGCCGTAAGCGTTGCCTGTTTCAAGGCAGTTATCCACGAGCTTGTTTATGTATTCGGGCAGTGCGCCCTCAAGCGCCGCCTTAAGCCTTGTTTCCTTTGTGAACATAACCGGGTCCCAGCCCGTAACGCAAACGTTTACGCAGCCGCCGCAGGTGCAGCACTCGTAAATATTATCCATTATTTCCGAAAGCTCGATAGCATTACGGTTTACAAGCGAAATACCGAGCGCTCGGGCGCGGGCGGTGCTTCTTTCATGGCCTGTTGCGTTGCCTATCGGACAGATATGGTGGCACATCCAGCAAAAGCGGCAGGAATCAACATGCTGTTTAGCTTTATCAGATAAATTCATTTTCATTTCCCCCTATTAAAGACCTAACTTAAACGGATTCATAATGCCGTTCGGGTCAAGCGATTTTTTAAGACCCTCAAACACCTGCATAGCAGGGCCGTACTGCTCTTTCATTAGTCTTCCGAGCTTAATGCCGACGCCGTGGTGGTCGTTTACAACGCCGCCGTGGGCTAATGCTGTTCTGACGCCGCAGGTCCAGACAGCCTGATGAAGTCTGAGCGCCTCAACCGGGTCTTGCGGTACGTCCTTACCGTCAATAATAAAGCGGTCGTAAACCATTGCGCCCCACTCGTACCAGTGCGAGAAGTGGGCTATAAACTTCGCCTGCGGGAAGTTCTTTTCAATGGCTTCCTTCATTGCCCAGTAGATTTCCTCAATCTTGCCGTAGGGAGCAATGGTATCCATTGTGCCGAACATCTGCGGAATGTCCATCATATAGCCGGGGTAGAAGAATGTAATCTTTTCGTCCCACCACTTTTTTCCGTAGTCGCTTCCCATATCCTCAGCACCGTATTTCGCAAAGGTTTTAAGCAGTATTTTCTCCTCAACCTCTACCATTTCGCGGTCGCCCTCGTAAGCGATATTCATAAACGCACCCTTGCGCTCAACGCCTACTATCTTCTTTATAAGCGAAGCGGTTTCTGCCTCATCGTAAAGGCGCATAACAGAGGGCTTGAACTTCTGCAACAGCTCGCGCGCCGCCTTGAAAGCGCCCGTCATATCCTGGAACAGGAATCCTCGGAAACGGCGCTCCTCGGGCTGGTCGAAAATTCTTATCTGAGCCTTTGTTATAATACCGAGAGTACCCTCGGAGCCTATGAATATCTGGTTTAAATCGGGTCCTGCGGCGTGTTTCGGAGCGGAAGAGGTATTGATTATATCGCCGTTCGGCAGCACAACCTCCATTTGCAGCACCATATCGTCAATTTTGCCGTATTTGGTGGAGCAAACGCCTATGCCGCGGTGCGCCAAAAAGCCGCCCACGGTTGAGCAGGTAAGGCTTGAGGGATAGTGCATCGTTGCCTTGCCGACCTCGTTTGCCGCCCACTCGATGTGCTTATATATAGCGCCCGTGCCGCACTCTATGTACATACCCTCGGTATTTACCTCGTATATTTTGTTCATACGCTTGGTATCAAGCAGTATTCCGCCGCAAACCGGTATAGCGCCGCCCTGCGTGCCGCCGCCAGCACCCCAGGTGGTAACGGGCAGCTTATAGTAATTGGCAATTTTAACTACCTTTGAAACCTCTTCGGCGTCTTTGGGGCATACGATTATGTCGGCTTCGGGCATACGGCAGCCGCGGTCCGCCCACATACGGGAAAGCCAGTAGTAATCTACGCTGTGGGTGACCCTGTCTATCGCGCGGGTAGAGCAGTTTTCCTTGCCCACCGCATCCTCAAGCTCGGTTAATATCATTGCAAATAAAAATTCGTTCATCTGATATTGCATTTTTCTGTCTCCTTCAAATTATTTAATCGTTTCGTCAACCTTAAGGTTGGGAAAATACTTGCAGAATTCTTTAATTTCTTTTCGGTAATCGCCGCGCATTTCAACAAAGTGGTGAATGTATGGTCCGTCAAGCAGTCTGTCTTCAACCGCCTGCAGATTCTCAAATTCGCCCCATATGTATGTGCCGTGAGTCTGCGGTCCCTCTGTCGTGCGGCAAATAAGCGGCAGTACCATATAATCGCCGTGCTCCTGGTCTATACGGGCAACCGTGTACTCGCCGTCTCTTCCCCTGAGCCATGCGCGCTGATTCACAAGGCGCGCCTTTGTACCCTCAGCCATTTCGCTTACGGGGAACGGTCCGCAGTGCCACAAAAGCTCGGCATTTCTGTTTTCGGGGTGACGTACCGTAAACTCTCCGAACAGCGGTCTGCCCTTTCCGAGCGTCGCGCACCTTAAAAGCGCCATTGTCATAGCGCAGTGCATATCGCTTTCGCACGAAACCATAAGTCCCATTTCGTTAAGCAAACCGTAAAGCGCACAGGGGGCTAAGCCGTCAAACATAACAGGCGTTGCTGTCCAGCATTCCGCCGACAGAACATCAAGGTTGAACTCCTCAAAAAGATGCTTATACATAGCGGTCATTGTCGCCATGGGCTTTATGTATTTGGGCGTCAGATCGTCAAGCTCATAATTTGTGAGGAAATACTGTTCATACTCCGCTATTTCGTCTGCGTAGTCCGTTTCGGCAGTCTTCATTCTCTGCTCGATAATCGCAAAGTTAATTGGAATTATCTTAATGCCGAATTTCTCCATCAGCTCCCCCTCGTTCCATATTACCGAGAAGAACGGAGCGGGGCGCGTACCGACCTGACCTATGCGCATACCCTTAAAGTTTTTAACCATACAGGCAACGCGCACAAAGCTGTCAAAGCCCTCTTTAAACTCGTCCGACTCAACACGGCAGCACGGCAGGTGCGAAAACGGAATATGATATCTCTGGAACTGGCGTGAAACTCCGAAAAGACCGCATTGTGAATCGGTAGGCCGCATGCCGTCCTTATAATATTCATCGTCAAGCGGCGCCCACAAAAGCACCGGCTTACCGAGAGCCTTTGCTATGTCAGCCGCCGCTTCTTCGTTGCCGAAGTTGCAGTTTATAATAACAACGGCGTCAACCTCTTCCGCCTTAAAGCGCTCCACCAGTTCGGCTGCGGATTTATCGTCGAAAATCAAGTCGGAACATCCGAGCCCCTTGCTGTCGGTAAAGGTTACATTTTCGCTTTTAAAGTTTTTTTCTATGTAGTCAACAAATCTGTGACCGCGCTCCTCTGCCGAAACCCAGGTTAAAAAGGTTTTTGCAGGGCGGTTGGTCGTGTTGCGGCGCATAGGCACAAGACCTATTTTCACCTTGTAATTAAGCATATTATCCCCCCGTTTATATTCATATTTTAAAAATACCAAATTCAAGAGACAAAAGCAATAGTAAAAATGAAATTTATTTTTATTTTATTGACTGTTTTTTAAAATAATGGTATAATAATGAAAAATATTTTCATTACGGAGTGAACAATGGAATCCACCGTACACAAAATAAGAAAGCTCTACCCCGAAATGGGCAGAGCCGAGAAAAAAATAGCCGATTATATTCTTGAAAACAGCCGAAATATTACCGAATGTTCCGTAACCGAGCTTGCGAAGATATGCGGCTGCGGCGACGCGACAGTGGTGCGCTTTTCGCGCCGCTTGGGGTTTTACGGCTTTCAGGCGCTTAAAATAGGTATTGCCGCTGAGCTTGGCTCAACATCTGCCATAAGCAGTGAAATAAAAAGAACAGACAGCTGCTTTGAAATTTTCAAAAAGCGTATTGCGGATATTTCCGTCTCGCTTGAAAGCACCGAAGGCGTGCTTGACGAAACGGCGCTTGAAAACGCTGCAAGGCTGATAATGAACGCCCGCCGCATAGCGGTTTTCGGGCTTGGAAACTCTGCGGCGATAGCTATGGACGCCGCGCACAAATTCCTGCGGCTGGGGCTTGACGCGCAAAGCTGCACCGATAACCATATGCAGGCAATAATCGCCTCGCATTTAGACAGGCAAAGCGTTGCGATAGGCATATCGCACTCAGGCTCCTCAAAGGATATTGTAGAGGCATTAAAGCTTTCGAAAATCGGCAACGCCGCCACAATATGCGTAACAAACTACGCCGCCTCCCCCATAGTAGAGGCGGCGGATATAGCGCTGTTCACAAAATCCGAGGAAACAAAGCACTCTATACTCGGAATGAGCTCAAGAATTGCTCAGCTTACCATTTTCGATGCCATATATACATATATAGTAATAAACTCCGATAAGGCGGCGGTACAGGCGATTTACAATACCGAGGTAGCGCTGCAGAACAAAAAATATTAAAAAGCGCTTGCTTGCAAAAGGAATTGATAAATTGCGGAGCATATGCTATAATTTTCTTCGGTGAATATAATGAATTACGAAAAGCTTTCCGATAACATATCAGAACAAATAAAAAAAGACCGAAGGAACGATAATCTTTCGGCTTTTGGGTTTAACGAAGAAAACGCACTGCGCAGAGATAACGAAAGGGATAAAGCAACCGCTATAAGGACCGCGTTTATAAGGGATACGGATAAAATTATTCATTGCCCCTATTTCAACCGCTATGCGGATAAAACACAGGTGTTTTCATTTTATAAAAACGACGATATAACCCACCGCATACTTCACGTACAGTTAGTCTCCCGTATAGCGCGCACGATAGGCAAAGCATTATGCCTTAATCTTGATTTGATCGAGGCGATCGCGCTCGGTCACGATATAGGTCACACGCCGTTCGGTCACGAGGGCGAGAACTTTCTTGACGAATTGCTGTTTTCGCACACGGGCAGGCATTTCAGCCACAATATTCAGTCGGTAAGGGTGCTTGATAAAATTTTCCCGTATAATATTACTCTGCAAACCCTTAACGGAATTGCCGCGCACGACGGCGAAATGGAGCTTTCGGAGTATCACCCGAAGCCGCTTGATAGCTTTGCCGAGTTTGACATGCAGATTGAAGCATGCTTTGCGGATAAAAAGAACGTTCGCAAATTGGTTCCCGCAACGCTTGAGGGCTGCGTTATGCGAATATCCGATATTATAGCATACCTCGGCAAGGACAGACAGGACGCCGAGCGCGCGCATATTATTTCAAACGCCGAGTTTGAAAGCGGCGCTATCGGCTCGTACAATGCGGAAATCATCAACAACCTTATAGTTAATATAGTAGAAAACAGCTACAAAAAGCCGTATATAAAAATGGATGAAGAGCATTTTGCGGCGCTTAAAAAGGCAAAGGCAGATAACTACGAGCTTATATATAAAAACGATTCGGTAAAATCGTCTATGCGCGGAACCGTACAGCCTATGATGGCAAGGGTTTATGAAAGACTGCTTTCAGATTTAATAAACGAAAATTCAGCCTCACCTATATTCACGCACCATATAGATTTTGTAAACAAAGTACATTATAAAAGAGAAATTCCATACGAAAAAACAGAGCCTAATCAGCTTGTAACGGACTACATAGCGAGTATGACCGATGATTATTTCGTTGATTTGTACTCCCACCTATTCCCAAACGATAAACCGCAAATAGAATATAAAGGATATTTTGAATAATATTTTCGGACCTACCGTTCGTGTCAAGTTTTTGTAGGAAAATTTTTTTGAGAATGCCAATAGTGAATTAACGGTAGTGTGACATTCCCGTTTGTTTGTAATGTGCCGATAGCATTGGGACTCGGCAGCACTTCTGTCTTCCTAAGAAAAGCCTTGCTCGCTCTCGCTGCGGCTTTTCTTAGGAAGACAGGCTGTTCGTTATCGGTAGATTTGCGGTTTAAAGTCAGGCTACCGGCTGCAAGTATCGGCGCCAAATGCTTTAGATTTTAGAGAATACCCCTCAGTCGTGCATACGCACGACAGCTCTCCTCTGTTTTGACTTGCGTCAAAAAGAAGGGAGCCTTTGGTTTCTTCTTATTCTTCCAACTCTTTCGCACGGGTGTAAAACTCGTGCGATAATTTTATGCCCGCAATAATTCCCATTTCAAAAAATGTCTGCCGCAGTGTGGTTATAGCTATTCCTACTTTTTTGTTCAATTCATCGTATTCCGCATTACTTTTTTTAAGCCTGTCAGCCAATACAAAAAGGTCTTCTTCCGCCTTTCTTATGGTTTTATCGTAGCTTTCTCTTTCGGGCGCCTCAATCAAATCACCGTCGTTCGCAAGATAATTGGATAAATAAAATAAATCGCACTTGCTCCATAGATCTGAAAATTCCATTTTAAACTTCTCCGTTCATAAAATATTTACATTTTTGGATAAAAGCAAATTTAATTTGCTTTTACGCTAATATTATAAGCATATAATAAATATTTGTCAAGCATAAATTAGCACACAGGCTAATTTTATTCGATATTTCTTTGATTTTTTTTGCTTTCAAGCTTATAATTGTTAAGAACGGAGTGATTACATAATGTCTACCGCAAAGAAAATTAAAGTAATGCTTGTGGAACGCGAAATGACAATGGGCAGACTTGCAACCTTATTAAATATAAAGCCCCCTACATTAAGCATAAAAATTAAACGCGATAATTTCAGCGAAAGCGATTTAAAAAAAATCGCCGATGTTTTGGGCTATGAATACGAGGCAGTATTCACTGACAAAAACACCGGGAAAAAGATATAAAAAAGGCTCCCTTGTGTAAAGGGTGCGGGTGTCCGGTGGACACCTCTGCGAAGCAGAAGCACCGACCGAGGCGGCAGCCGAGACGCTGGCAAAACCGCAGGTTTTGACTGAGGGATTGTAGAAAAACTAAGGCTAATAATTAGCTTAAAATTTGTTTGAATACCCCTCAGTCGCTAACGAGACAGCTCCCATCTATTTGCTATCGCAAAAGAAGGGAGCCTATAAAAAAGAAAAACGACAGGATTATTACCCTGCCGCTTTTATATATAGGTATGCTTAAAAAGCATGGTTTTATTCTATCACATAATGTCGAATTGTCAAGGAAAAAGTTACAAAAAGATGAACTTTGCGTAAACTTTTACTCTTTGCACAAAAGCTTTGCTCTTTATTCAGTGCATTTTACAATCAAGGTGTGAATTTATTTGCAAAAAAACGATGAAATAATTCTTAACATAACCGATATGACCTCAGACGGCAGCGGAATAGGTAAATATGACGGTATGGCGATATTCGTACCGCTTACGGCTATTGGGGACACGGCGCGGGTTAAAATACTTAAAGTTAAAAAAACCTATGCGTTCGGCAAGCTTACCGAAATAATTGAGCCCTCACCTGACCGCGCAGAAAACCGCTGTCCCTCATTTTCGCAGTGCGGCGGGTGCGTATACCGCCATATAAGCTACGCGGCGGAGTGCCGAATTAAAACGGATAAGGTTTACGAGGCGATAAAGCGGATAGGCGGGGCGGATATGCCGCCGCAGCCGATAATTTGCTCTGAAAACACCGAGCATTACCGCAACAAAGCGCAGTACCCCATAGCGGCGGACGGCGCTGCGGGCTTTTTTGCATTTCATTCCCACAGGATAGTAAAATGCCCCGATTGCGCTTTGCAGCCCGAAATTTTCTCACAAATAACCGCCGCCTGCACCGAGTGGATAAGGGATAACAGCATAAGAGTTTATAACGAAGAAAAGCACACGGGGCTTTTGCGGCATATTTACATACGCATTGCGGAAAAAACCGAAGAAATAATGGTTTACGCCGTTATTAACGGCAAAACGCTGCCCGGTTCAGATGATTTAGTAAGCCGTATCAAATCGGTTTGTGGGGAAAAAATTAAAAGCATAGGCATAAATATTAACACCGATAAAACCAACGTAATTTTGGGTGAAAAATGCCGTGTTTTATACGGAGAAGAATATATAACCGATATTCTCTGCGGGGTGCGCGTGCGGCTTTCTCCCCTTTCGTTTTATCAGGTAAACCGCGCCACCGCCGAAAGGCTTTATAAAAAGGCGGCGGAATACGCTGCTCCCGCAGGTAAAACCGTGCTTGATTTATACTGCGGCGCGGGTACAATAGGGCTTTCTATGGCAAAAGAAGCCCAAAAAATAATAGGCGTGGAAATTGTGCCGCAGGCGGTAGAGGACGCGCGCTTTAACGCGGGGCTTAACGGCATAACTAACGCCGAATTTATATGCAGTGACGCTGCGGGCGCGGCGGCAGAGCTTGCAAAAAAAGGCATAAAGCCCGATGTTATAATAGTAGACCCGCCGCGAAAGGGCTGCACGGCGGAGCTTATAGGCACAATAGCCGAAGCCTTTAAGCCTGAGAGGGTAGTATACGTCTCCTGTGACCCCGCCACCCTTGCAAGGGATATAAAAATATTCGCCGAAAAGGGGTATGCGCTCAGTGAATACACCCCCGTAGATATGTTCCCCCGCACATCACACGTTGAGACAGTAGCATTACTTGAAATTTAATTGAAATATTTTTAATACGAAAGGAGCTCTTTTAATGCTTACAGCACTGTGTTTTACCGTATTCGGTTATCTTTCGGGCAGCATACTTTTTGCCCGCGTTTACGGCGCGCTTTTCGGTAAGGATTTAATATCAAACAGCACCGACGGCAACCCCGGCACCTCAAACGCATTTATATACGGCGGTATGCTCTGCGGAACGCTGACGCTGCTGGGCGATTTAATAAAAGGCTTTCTGCCTGTTTTTCTTTACCTTTATATGACCCGCGGCAACACTGATATTTATTTCGCGCCTGTGCTTGCAGCGCCCGTACTCGGGCATATTTTCCCCTGTTTTTACCGTTTTCGCGGCGGCAAGGGCATTGCCGTCTCGTTCGGCTGCCTTTTAGGGCTTTTGCCAATACCCCAACCGCTTTTAACGCTCGCGGCAATTTATATAATTCTGTCGGTTGTGGTTCGTATATCGCCGCATTATTACAGAACAATACTAACCTATTGCATTTTTACTGCAATTACGGCGCGCTTTGCCGTTTCTTACGGCATTACGCTGGGCTGCGTTTTAATTTCGGCGTTTATTATACTGCGCCACTTAAAAAGCCGCGAAGAAAAGCAAAAATTCGCCGTTTCAATACCGGTATTTAAAAAGCTATTTAATATTTAAAAAAATATTGACATTCCACCGCTTTTATGATAGAATAATCTGGTCATTTGAATAAGGAGAGGTATCGAAGCGGTCATAACGAGGCGGTCTTGAAAACCGTTTGCCCAAAAGGCACATGGGTTCGAATCCCATCCTCTCCGCCAAAAAATCCCGTTCACTTTTGTGAACGGGATTTTTACTTCTTACCTCTTACCTCTTCACTCTTACCTCAAAATAAAATCGACATTAAAGCTAAATGCCCCTCAGTCCCCTCTGTTTGCTAACGCAAAAGAAGGGAGCCTTTTTACACCTTTGAATTATTTATTTTTAATTTTTTCAACCGGCTTTTCAAGCACCGTAAACAGCGCTACCCCGCCGACTATTGCAATTCCGGCGTTTATAAGGGTTGAAGCCTGACCGAGCACCGCGGTTGTAAACGCGGCGCCGGGCGCTGAGCCCGCCAATGTGTAGGTTGCGGCTTTCCACGCGGTTTCGCCTACAAGGTTTACCAACATTCCACAGGAGGCGCCCACTATTGCGGCGGCGGTTTTCTGCGGGAATTTATTTTTAAGCAGACCGAAAACTATGCATATTAAGCCGATTATTAAAAACAGCGGGAAAAGCCACGCGCCCTTGCCCGTGTAAGCGTGATTTTGAGTAAGGGTGTGCACAAGTATGCCGCTGCTTATCATAAGCGATATAATGCCCGAAACATAAAGCGCCGCGGCGGGATATTTTTTGCGGTTTTTAATAAAGTTATACACAAGACCCGTTGCAAGACCTATAAGCATTTTAAGAATAAAGGTTTTGGGGGAGGAATCGGCGTGACCGTTGAAAATATCGTAAAAGCCCATACCGATAGAGCCTGCAAGACCGCCCTGCCAGCCGCCTATGAGCAGCGCCGCCAAAACCACTATAAGGTTGCCGAAATGTATGTACATATTCGCAAAAGGAATAAACAGCACCGTAAGCGCAATATAGCAAAGCGCCGCGAAAAGCGGTATCATAGTTATGTTTACAATTTGCTCGTGTTTTGTCTTTTTCATTTTGAGCCCTTCTTTAAAAAAGTATTTGCATATCAAATTGATTGGTGTTATTATTATAGCAGTAAAGTGTACACTGTTAAATAGCCAAATTTAATTATTTTTTAAAGGACAGTTTGTAAAATGCTATTGGATTTTATTGATTTGCAAAGCGGCACGGGCGCTATGTATAAACGGCTTTACGGCGCTGTATACGCCGCGATTTTAAGCGGAGTTATAAAGGACGGCGAGCGTCTTCCCTCAATAAGAGAGGCTGCGGCGCAGCTATCCGTCAGCCGAACAACGGTTGAAAACGCCTATTTAAGGCTTTGTATGGAGGGGCTTGCGGAAAGCCTGCCGCAAAGAGGATATTTTATTCGCGGGGTATTGCCTGCAAAGCCCGTAATACCCGAGGAAATAAAAAAATATGAAATACGTTACGATTTTTCCGGCAAAAAAATAGACCCCGCCGCTGCCGATACCGACCTGTGGAAAAAAACCGTACGCGAGGTTTTGCGCGATACCGAGGAATTAACCTCCTACGGGGACGCGCAGGGCGAGCCGGGCTTAAGGCGGGTTTTAGCCGATTACTCATATAAAGCGCGCGGCGTTAAAACCGCTCCCGAAAATATAGTTATAGGCGCGGGTGTGGGGCCGCTGCTCAGTATTCTTTGCGGACTTATAGGCAATAAACGTGCGGTAGGCTTTGAGGGCGACGGCTTTGAGCAGGCAGAGCGGGTATTTAAAGACCACTCTATTCCCTGCACCGTGCTTAAAAGCGATAAAAACGGCGTTATTATAAAAGAGTTTAAGGAGCAGGGCGTAAACACACTGTTTTTAATACCATCGCAGCTTGCGAAAATAAGCGTAACCGGACTTTTTTCACGCAGAAACGCGCTTGCCGAATGGGTTGCGGCGCGTGATGACAGAATAATTATAGAGGACGATTACAACGGCGAGCTTAGAAGATCGGCGCGGGCGGTTTGCGCGTTTCAAAGCGGCTGCCCCGATAAAACGGTATACATAGGCAGCTTTTCAAAGCTGCTGCTGCCAAGCGTAAGAATTGCGTATATGGCACTGCCGGGCGGTCTGGCAGAAAAATTCCGCAGGTCCGGCGGCGTTTACAACCAGACCTGCGGAAAAATTGAACAGCTAGCGCTTGAAAATTACATATCCTCCGGCTCGCTTGAAAAGCATTTACGGCGGCTGAGAAAGCTGAACGGCGTAAAAAGCAAGCTTTTTTATGAAACGGCGGGCAGGCTTTTCCCAAAAGCCGATATAACCCTTTTTGAGCCTTCGCTTACCGCCATGCTTGATTTGGGAATTAAAACCGAAAGCTCCCTGCTTTGCGCCACCGCAGAAAAAAACGGGATTAAAATAATCCCGTCGAAAAGAGCCGGAGCGGTATACCTCTGCCTTGCGGGAATAGCGGAAAACGATATACCGCCGGCTCTTGAAGCACTGAAAAAGGTACTTTAATTACTTTTGCACGGTAAACTCAAATTTACCGTTCTGCTCGGTGCAAAGCACCGTATCGCCGTTTTTAACGCTTGAATCAAGTATTTTCTCGCTCAAAGCGTCCTCAATTTTATTCTGAATTTCGCGGCGGAGCGGGCGCGCGCCGTAAACGGGGTCAAAGCCCTTTTCGGCAAGCGCGTATTTAACCTTTTCATCAAAGTTAAGGGTTATATTAAGCGCTTCAAGGCGTTTTTTAAGCCCTGAAAGCATCTTATCCGCAATTTCGGCAATCTGCTCCTTATTAAGCTTTGAGAATACTATAATATCATCCACACGGTTCAAAAATTCGGGGCGGAAGGTGTTGCGCAGCTCGCCGAGCACCGCCTCTTTAACGTCCTTGGTGTCTGAGCTTTCGTCTGCGTCACCAAACCCGAACGATACCTTTTTATCGGTTATAAGCCGTGCGCCTACGTTTGAGGTCATAATTATAACCGTATTCTTAAAGTCAACGCGCCTACCTTGCGAATCGGTGAGTATGCCGTCTTCAAGTATCTGCAAAAGCATATTGAAAACATCGGGGTGCGCCTTTTCGATTTCATCAAAAAGAATTACCGAGTAGGGGTTGCGCCTTACCTTTTCGGTAAGCTGACCGCCCTCTTCAAAGCCGACATATCCGGGAGGCGAGCCCACAAGGCGGGAAACCGTGTGCTTTTCCATATATTCGGACATATCAAGCCTTATCATCATATTTTCGCTGCCGAACATAGCCTCAGCCAGCGCCTTGCAAAGCTCGGTTTTACCAACGCCCGTAGGCCCTAAGAAGATAAACGAGCCTATGGGGCGTTTCGGGTCTTTAAGCCCTACCCTGCCGCGGCGTATCGCCTTTGCAACGGCTGTTACGGCTTCATCCTGCCCCACAATTCTGCGGTGCAGCTCGTCTTCAAGCCGCAAAAGCCTTGCACTTTCTTCCTCGGTAAGCTGCGCCACGGGAACACCCGTCCAGCTTGATACAATTTCGGCAATCTCCTCTTCGCCTACCTCGCCGCCCGAGTGACTGCTCTCTCTGCGCCAGTTTTCCTTTGCCTGCTTGTATTCGTCTTTCAGCTTGTTTTCGCTGTCTCTTAAAGCGGCGGCGCGCTCAAATTCCTGCGAATTTATAGCCTCGTCCTTTTCCGCCTCGGTATTGGCAATTTTTTCTTCAAGCTCTTTAAGCTCCGCAGGCGCGGCGCTTGCGGTAAGCCGCACACGAGATGCCGCCTCGTCTATCAAATCTATTGCCTTATCGGGCAAAAATCTGTCGCTTATATAGCGGGCTGAAAGCTTTACCGCCGCCTCAATAGCCGCGTCGGTAATCTTTACCTTGTGGTGCGCCTCGTATTTATCCTTTAAGCCTTTAAGAATCAGCACTGCGTCTTCTTCGCTCGGCTCTGCCACGTTTACCGGCTGGAAACGGCGCTCAAGGGCTGAATCCTTTTCAATATTCTTACGGTACTCGGAAATTGTGGTTGCGCCTATAAGCTGAAATTCGCCGCGCGCCAATGCCGGCTTTAATATATTAGCCGCGTCGGTCGAGCCTTCGGCAGAGCCCGCGCCTATAATGGTGTGAACCTCATCTATAAAGAGTATGATGTTACCCGATTTTGTAACCTCATCTATTACCGATTTAATTCTTTCTTCAAAATCGCCGCGGTATTTGGTGCCTGCCACCATTCCCGTAAGGTCAAGGGTGAAAACGCGCTTGTTTTCAAGAATATCCGGCACGTCGCCCGAGGCTATTTTCTGCGCCAGACCTTCAACAATGGCGGTTTTACCAACGCCCGGCTCGCCTATTAGGCAGGGATTGTTTTTGGTGCGGCGGCAAAGAATCTGAATTACCCTTTCAATTTCCTTTTCTCTGCCTATAACCGGGTCAATTTTGCCTTTTTTGGCGTCGGCGGTCAAGTCTCTGCCATACTTTGAGAGCGTGGGGGCTTTGGGGTCGGCGTTATCGTTCGCAGCGCCTGCAGCATTTACGCTCTGCGTTTCTTCGGGGTCAATGCCCGAAGCTTTAAGCGCCTCGGTGGTAAGGGATGCCGCGTCCACGCCCAATTCGTTAATAAAGCGTATTGCGTAGTTATCGCCCTCGCTTAAAATGCCTATGAGCAGGTGCTCGGTTCCCACATATTTTTTGCCCATATTGGCGCAGCCCGCCATAGCGGTTTCAATAACCCGCTTTGCGCGCGGCGTAAAGTAATCAGGCGAAAGCCTTGTTACGGTGCCGCAGCCGATATTCGCGCGGATCAGCTCCTCAATATTTTCTGCGGTTATTCCGTTTTTGTTAAGCACCGCCGCCGCAACGCCCGTGCCTATTTTCAAAAGTCCCAAAAGCAAATGCTCGCTGCCCACATATGTGTGACCCAATTGCTCAGCCGAGCCTATAGCCTGATTTAAAGCCTCGTTTGCCTTTGTAGTGAATCCGTTAAAATTGTATTTCATAAAATGTAACCTCCCTTATCGGGTTTTTAAGTTTCTTATTTTAATGCGTCGCGCATAAAGGCGGCGCGGTATATATCGCGTTCTTCGGGTTCAAGCTGCCCGTATTTCTTCATCAGCATATTGGGCTGACCCTCTATAAACAGCTTTATGGGAAGAACGTCCTTTTTGATTATGCCCATACTTATACCGAGTTTAATCCGTGATAATAAATCCATCATTTCCTTGCTTGATAATACGCGGCAGTTTTGTAAAGTGCCGAGCGCCCTGAAACACATATCCTCAAGCTTTATTTTGTTAAGGCTGTTTCTCGCCTTGCGCTCCTTGTCAATCAGCTGCGCGGTTATTATTTTAAGGTTATCTATCGCGTTTTTCTCGCTTATACCAAGGGTTATCTGGTTTGAAACCTGATACATTGATGCGCTCGCCTTTGAACCCTCGCCGTACATTCCGCGAACGGTAAAGCCTATTTTGCCCACCGTTTCGGCAATGGATGATATTTCGCCGTTCGATTCGGTAACGGGCAAATGCAGCATTACCGAGGCTCTGAGCCCCGTGCCCAAATTGGTGGGGCACTCGGTTAAAAAGCCCAAGCTGCGGTCAAAGGCAAAGTGCAGCTCGTTATAAAGCAGCGAATCAAGCTGCTCTGCGGTATCGTAAGCCTTTTCAAGCTGCAAGCCGCCTAAGATTACCTGTATTCTTACGTGGTCTTCCTCGCCTATCATAATACTTATGCTCTCGTCTGCCGAAATAATTATTGCGCGGTCGGCGTTTTCTTCGGCAAATTCGGGGCTTATTATGTGGCGCTCCACCATCGCCGCAATTTCGGTTTGCGGAACATCCGCCATATCAATATATTTAAGGCTTTTCGCGAACGGAGTGTTGCTTTGCAGCACGGCGTTTTTTACCTTTAAATTAAGTTCCTTGCGCTGCTCGGGGGTCATTCTCGCGGGAAAGGGCAAGCCCGATAAATTGCGCGCCAGCCTTATTCTCGTGCTTACGGCAATATCGTCCTCGGGCGCATGAGTTGTATACCAGCTACTCATTTTCCGTCTCCTCCAGTTTCTTTATCTTATCCCTTACAACCGCCGCTTCTTCAAAGCGTTCTTCGCTTACAAGGCGGTTAAGCTCCAGCCTTAAGGTATCAGCCGTTTCCTCCTGCGGTTTAACGGCAAGCGGCGCGCTGTTCGGCACCTTTCCTATGTGCTTTACGCTGCCGTGCACCCTTTTAAGGTATGGCAAAAGCTCACTGTAAAAGGTTTTGTAGCACTCGGCGCAGCCTGCCTTGCCGGTTTCGGCAATATCCGAAAATCTTGCGCCGCAAACAGGGCAGCGGGTCTCGTTTGATTCTATTCCCAGCCCCGAAATATCCCCGAACATTGAGGCCAGCATATCGGCAAGCCCACCGTGCGGGAATTTTGAGTACCCCTCTTCCGCGGCACAGCTGCTGCAAAGGTTTCGCTCTGTCACCACGCCGTTTATTATCTGTTTAATGTGCGTTGTCGCATTATTTTTGCCGCATTTATCACATAGCATAAAAATCGCTCCTTATTATTTAATTTGGGTGAGCAGCAGCTGTTTTAAAAGCGCTGCTCTAAGCATATTGCGGTACTCAACAGGCACTGCCTGCAATACGCTGGCAGATACCGCCGTGGCAATAAGCTTTGCCACCTCCGACGGTATTATCCCCGATTCTATGCAGTTTTCAAGAATAATTCTCGTCGTCATGGGGTCTACCGCATCGCCTATAGAATTTATAATGTGCATAAGAGCAGAGGTATGGTTCATAACAACACGCCTTATTCTTATATATCCCCCGCCGCCGCGGCGACTCTCAATCATATAGCCGTGCTCCGGCGTAAATCGCGAGGAAAGAACATAGTTTATCTGGCTCGGGGCACAGCCGATAGTATTGGCAAACTCGTTGCGCTGAATTTCGGCGGTGTTCACACCCGACTCATTTAACATTTTTATTATTTCCTGTGTTATTAAATCGCTCATTCTCATGTCTTGCACCTCATTTTTGACCTTTCCTGACTATTATTATACACCAAAGTCAGGAAAAGTCAAATGCTTTTTTCGATTTTTTTAAAATTTTTTTTGGAAAATAAAAAATCCCCCGTTTTATCGGGGGGATTGTCTCTTTCTAATCAGAGGAAGACTTGTTTTTTTAATATTTTTAATGCGACAGTTTCATTTACTGATTTTACACAATACCACCATATCCGTCTCTAATAAATTTTTGCTTTATTAAATGCTGAAATTCTTTATCACCTATTTTACAGGTTAAAAGATATTCTATATTCCAAATATCATAACCGTCATCGGTTTTTTCTGTTACATTGTCGTCAATTTCAGAACATGGTATTTCAGCATATACATACGCTATCGGTTCATCCGTTGTCCCGTTATATTTTCTTGTCAGTTCGCTTAATACATACCCATAGTTATCGTCTGAGGGGTCTGCCTCATTCTCTTTAAAAACTTTACGAACATCTTTATTGCTTGAACATTTATCGGTAATTTTGCATTCTATTCCGTTGATTTTTACCCAATCTATCCTGATATAATCTACTTTATCCTTTGCATTTGACTCATTACCAAATATCCAAGCCATATAATTTGGCATACACGCCACATTATCGACATATAAATTATAGTTCAACTTTTCATTACGGTTTTCTTCAGCATTGGTAGCTTTAGAAGAATTACTCTTCGGTGTTTCTGTTTTTGAACCGACAGACGCGGTATTATTCTGACCGCTTTCGCTATTTCCCGACTGATTGCCGCTTTCCTCATCATCGGTAGGATGCGTGCACTTATCTACCCAGCCTTTTTTTGATTCCCAGTGATATGTACTTACCACGTTTGATTTTTTCCAACCGTTTTCAATGTCATAGGCTTTCCATTCGGCGGAAAAGCCCAATGCGTTAAGCACAGTTTTTTTATCCCCCGCAAATTTTAGCGTAACTATGGGCGCATACGCTTTAACGTCAACGCACGGTATTTCGGTGCTGCCCTGCTCCGCGCTTATTTCGGCTTTTGCTCCCATTCCTATCAATGCCTGTATATCAAAGAAATCCATTCCTAAAATAGATAATACAGCTTTCGGTCCTACCTGTGCGGTCAATTTCCCTGTTACGGTCGCTTTGTTTTTTACATCGGTGTTATTAACCTGCTTCAGTCCTTTTTCGTATATATATGATGTAGTATTTCTTATTTCGCTTTTTACGGATATTTCACCGTTTGCACCGATTGAAAGCACAAATACGCATTTCACCGAAAGTCCGCTTACCCCTATCGGAATTCTGGCGGTAAGAACATCTATATCATCGTCTATTTTCCCTTTTACCGACAAATTGACGCTTGCTTTGAAGTTCACCTTTGTTTCGCAGCGGTTCACCCCGACCTTAATGCCGGCTATCTTCTTGTAATCAACGTCGTTATCCAGCGATATATCCGAAAGACTTATCTTTCCCTTGATCTCATAGCCCGCCTTATACTTTTCGGTATAGAGGTTTCTGCCGTCAAATTTAAAATCGCTTGCTTTTTCGGGCGACTTTGCGTCCGAATAGCTCCCTTTAAGAGAACCCCACTTTTCGTCAAGCGAAAGCTGTCCCTTTGTCAGATTAAGCACAATATCAAATGACGCTTTACCGTCGGACGCTAACTCGGTATAAGAATTACTGTTGCTTTGAGTGGTCAACAGCGTCGGTGCAGCGCTCGCCCCCTCGGTGCGGCTTGTGTTTTCAACTGCCGAATATTCCCCGACGGTAACGCCCGCCGCGGGGGTAAAATCCGTACTGTTAAGTTTGGTTCTTTTAGATACCTTTATTTCATCGAAAACCTCGTCAATATTTGCTTCGCCGAGGGTTACGGTATTTCCCGAAACCGAAGCGACCTTTCTTGCAAGACCCGCCGGATATTCCGCGCTCGGCGGAAGAATTATAACGGAATCCTTTTTAATGTCCTTAACATCCGAAAGAACCGCCGATGAATCGGTATATTCTGCCTTTGAGTTACGCAGATCCGTAACGCCTTCGGCAAGCTTTATCTTTTCCTTTTCAAATAACGGCTTGTTCAGCAGCAACTCAGTTGAATTTTTCAGAGCTTTTTCGGCGTCAGCCTGTGTAAGCATTTTTTTATCGGAAATTTCGGTAAGTATCTTTTCCTTTGCAAACTTCAACAACTCTTTTTCGCTGAGTTCTTTATCCGTTTTCAAATAATCCGAAACCGTGCTTTTTCCTATTGCGTTTATGCAGTTAAGTGCCGCCTCCTTAAAAGAAACCGAAGAATTTGCGTTAAACTGCTTTTCATCGGAAATAATTCCCAGTTCCACACATTCCTGAATCTTGCCGAAAAGCTCGTTTTCTTTGGAAACATCGGAAAAATACGGGTCTTCCGTTTTACTGTTTTGAATGTAAAAGCTGTCGGACAGCATTTCTATCCATTTCAGTCGGGTCAATTCTCCCTTTGCGGCGGTGCTGACGGTCTTTTTACCGCAGCCGCACACACAGCTCAATATACATATTGCCGCAAGAAAAAGCGCCGTTGCTTTTAAAATTTTATTTTTCATTTCCTTATCACCTCATACAATTATCAAAAGGTATACTTTTTGATAATTGTGTGGATACACTTTTTAAGCCAATTTCGGCAGTTAAAAATAACAAAATTTGAAATTTTTCCGATTAAGGTATTGTTTTTTAGGACACAATGTGATATATTTTTAAACAGAGTATCAACTATCAAAAAGTATACCTTTTGATAGTTGAATTATAATGCAAGCACAAAAAGCAACCCGTCAGAGTTTAAAAACGGCGGGTTGCTTTTTCGTCTCTAAAATATTTTATTTGCCTATAAATCTCTCGCCTCCCTCTGACGAGAATAGCAGCTTTACTCACATTGTGATGAGTCATACCAAACACTGAGGGCAGCGGTTTGTGCAAACCATAGCTTCATCTATCTATAATCCCGCGTAATTTCTCAATATTTTCTTTAATTGTTCCGTCCTTTGAAAATACGCCCGAGGTTCCCGATACAAAAATATTCGCCCCCATTTCATTCATAAGCGCCGCATTGTGGAAGCTTACGTTCCCGTCAACCTCAATTTCAATATTTTCATAGCCCTTTTCATCAAGATATTCTCTGAGGCTTTTAATTTTTGCAAGGGCAGAGCCTATAAGCTTTTGACCCGCAAAGCCGGGGTCAACGGTCATAACAAGCACCGCATCAATATCGTCCAAAATATTTTCAAGCGCACATATCGGCGTGCCGGGATTAAGCGCCGCTAAAGCCTTGCAGCCCTTAGCTTTAACCGCCGCAACCGCTTTGTGAATGTGCGGGGTTGATTCGCAGTGCACCGCCACATAATCGTTTGGCGATAATTGAAACCAATCAAGCTTACTTTCGGGATTTTCCACCATTAGGTGAATATCAAGCGGAATGGCTGTATTGGCTTTAAGTATTTTCACAAAATCCGTGCCCAAAGTGTAATTCGGCACAAAGCAGCCGTCCATAATATCAATATGAAGCATATCAATTTTATTTTCTTCAAACTGCCTTATGCAATTTTTTAAATCAAAAAAATCGGCGCACATAACCGAAGGGGAAATTTTCTTTTTCATATTGTCTGCTGTCTCCCGTCAGTTCATATTTAAAATGACCTTATTGTAAAATTCCGTTTTGTTTTTCATCATTTCAAAAGCGGCGTTACATTCCGAAAGCGGGAATTTGTGCGTAATAAGCGCCTTAACGTTAAGCCTGCCGTCAGACATTGCCTTTATGCTTTCCCGCCAGTCGTTTACGGTATCGTTATAAGAGGAATTCCAGGTGCCGTTTATGCACAGCTCCTTACGGAGAATATGCCAATATGTATTCTGCGACATTGTAATTTCGCCCGCCGGGTTTCCCATAAGCACCATTCTGCCGTGCGGCTTTACCGCTTCAAGGCATTTTTGCAGAGCGTCGGAATAACCCGTTCCCTCAAGCGCGCAATCGGCAGCAATGCCGCTTTCGTACTCATAAAAGCCAAGTGTTTTCGCAAACTCAAGCTTTCGGTTGTCAATATCGGTATAATATACCCTCTTTGCGCCGAAAAGCACAGCCCACTGCCCCGCTATAAGACCTATAGGACCCGCGCCCGATATAAAAAGGGTCTCTCCCTTTGATATTTCAAGCTTTCCCACCGCGTGCCTCGCAACCGACACAGGCTCGCACATTGCCCCCTCGTCATAGCTTAAATTCGGCGGCATTTTTACAATATTCCACCGCTTAACCGCAATGTATTCGGTCATTCCGCCATCGCGCCTTGAACCGTAATAATCGTAATTTTCGCAGGTGGCATAGTCGCCGTTTTTGCAGCTTTTACACTTAAAGCAGGGCAAAAGCGGAAATACGCATACATTTTCGTTTGTAAGCCTTTCAAGCGGGTCAAACACCACCCTGCCCGAAAACTCGTGCCCTATTACCGTGGGAAAGGTGTATGTGCCTTTAGCATACGCCCTGCCAAGATCACTGCCGCAAATTCCGCAGCTTTTCACCTGCACTATAACCTCATCGCCGCCATATTCGGGAAAAGCCGCGTCCTCATACCGTAAATCACCTATACCGTATAATTTTGCGCATTTAACGGTACGTTTCATATTTTTTTGCCCTCTTTACAATAGTTTTGTTATGTGATAAAATTATAATCAAATATGCGCATTTTCGCAATAAACGGCGCAAATATTGATTAACAATCACATAAACGATTATAAATAAGCATATATGAAACAAAACGAAAGCAGGTAAATAAATGTACGGCATAGAGCGTCAGGAAAAAATACTAAGCCTATTATCGGAAAATGTAAGCATAAGCGTTGCTAAGCTTTCAAAGCTTCTTTATGTAAGCCAACCCACCGTCAGGCGCGATTTAAACGAGCTGGAACGGCAAAAAAAGGTGATACGAACGCACGGCGGGGTAGTAATAAGAAACGCCCCCGATAACGAAATACCCCTTTTATGGCGGGAGGAGCAAAACAACGCATCAAAAAAGAAAATAGCGGAAAAAGCCGCAGAGTATATACATAACGGAGATATTATTTTTATGGACGCTTCTTCAACCGTTTCTTACATAATACCGCATTTAAAGGCTTATAGCGATATAATAGTCGTTACAAACAGCCCTAAAATATCGCTTAAATTGGGCGAGCAGCGCATAAAAAACTACTGCACGGGCGGGCTGCTGCTTTTTCATTCAATAGCCTACATAGGCTCGGAAACCGAAAAGTTCATTTCTCACATAAACGCCGATATATTCTTCTTTTCCAGCCGCGGCTACACCGAGGATGGCTTTATAACCGATTCCTCCATAGAAGAATCCTGCGTTAAAAAGGCTATGCTTAAAAACGCCGCCAAAAGCTTTTATTTATGCGACTCAAGCAAGAAAAACCAAAAATATATGTATAATATCTGCGCGACGAATGAAGTAACGGTGATTACCGATACCTCCGTTTAAGACCCGCTGCAGGGCTTTTAATTTGCCGTAACACATTTTTAAATTACGGCATAGTATGTGATGAAGACAGAAAAAGGAGGTCTTTTGAATGTGTAACAATTGCTTTGGCGGAAACAGCTGCACCTGGATCCTTATCTTAGTCCTCATACTTGTTTGCTGCGGTGGCTGCGGTTTCGGTTCTTCCAATAACAGCGGCTGCGGTTGCGACAACAACTGCGGTTGCGGCTGCTGATTTATCCATAATCGGCAGTCAGGGGGCTCAAGGCTATGCCTTGAGCCCCTGAGCCGCCCCCAAAAAGGGCACCTTACAGAGCACGCCTCTTTAGGAGCACCGAGAAGCTTTGCCGCCTGCATTACTTCCTCGGGCGCCCCTAAAGGGGTGCTTTTTTCAATCGTATACAATCAGGGTAGAGTATATGAAGTTTTGGCTTTATCTTGTAGTTTGCGAATATCCGTATAAATAGAAAAAGCCCTTTGAGAAA
>OHBM01000543.1_pt1 | contig 30510 bp, 33 predicted proteins | sample 1577251 | NCBI WGS metagenome assembly OHBM01 (sample SAMEA3541557, study PRJEB24748) | human gut metagenome | biome: human gut; feature: human-associated habitat; material: faeces | place: China | collected 2012 | reverse complement strand
CCTCCGTGCCCGCGCACGTGGAGATGATGGGCTTCCTCGGCATGGGCAACAACCCCATGGTCGGCGCGACTGTCGCAGTCGCCGTCGCTACCGCCGAGGCAATGAAGAAGTAATCCGATTCGGCATAAATACGCAGAAAAGACGTCTGATTGAAAAATCAGGCGTCTTTTTCTTGCTGGGAACAAAAACTGCGGCCATGAGATGTTTCTCATGGCCGCGTGTTTTTGTTATATGCGTCACGATTTGTTCAGCTTGCGGTGAATTATACTATCAAGTGCAACAGTAAAAAAAGAAAGGAAGTTCATACGAACCTCTGGTTAGAATGTAATTACCACAAAAACAAAAAACCAAAAGGAGATCCGTATGAACTACAAACATCTTAGCAAAGAAGAGCGCAGCTGTATACGAAAATATTATGTGGAAGGGTTAAGTTACCGAAAAATAGCAAAGCTGATCGGGCGCAACGTCAGCACCATCTCACGGGAGATACGCCGAAACTGCACACATATGTCCTGTGCAAGCACACTGTCACGGGTGCGCTCGCCGTTCGCGTCAAGCTCCTTATAGCTTATAAACACGTCATAAGGCTCGGTGCTCTGCGAGGTGGCGAGGATGCCGCGCTGCACCTCCGCGATCTTGGCCGCATCCTTCTGGTACTGGCGGCGGGTGATGCCGTCGGAATGCTCAAGCGCGGCGAGATAGTCCACGTCCTCAAGGAAGCTGTCAAAGCTGGCGCGGTGGCAGGTCGGCAGCCATTCATAGGTCGCGGGGTCTTCAACGTAATCGATGCCAAAGCAGCACAGCGCGCAGCACCAGTGCGCCTCCGCGTCCGTGTCGTCCTCCGCGACGATGCGCTCGTACACGCCAAGGGCCTTATCAAACTCGCCCGCGCGGCGGAAATGATTGCCGCGGTTGAACGCTGCGGCGCGCTGTTCGTCGCTCACCTTGGGCAGAGTCATCGTACTGCCGCAGTATTCGCAGGTTCCGAAGGTCTTGTCGGCGGATATCTCCATGTCGCCGCCGCACATTTTGCATTTGATGATTGCCACTGTCTCTTCCTCCCGTTTTATTTATCTATGATCTTAATATGCTTTAGCGCGAATTCGAGACCGAGCGACATAAGCTCATTGCGGGTGCGCCCCGTCTCCGCCGCAATTTTATCTATATCGGCAAGCATTGCCTTCGTAATGCGCAGGGAAATCACCGTTGACTCGCCCGAATATTTCTTTGGAGCTATTTCCAGTTTTGGATCTTCCATAGCAATCTTACCTCCTATTTACAAATGATACTACATTTGTATCACGTTTTCAAGAAGTATTCACCATCTTTTTGGCAAAATTCCAGAAAATTTACTAAAACCTGCCCGCCGCTGGCAATGCTTGCGGCGCTGCTTTGCGCGCTTTGCCCGAACGGGCGCCGGTTCGTAATGACTCAGAGCAAGAAAAAATCACCTGATCGGTGAATCAGGTGATTTTTCTGCGTCACGCGTATTTTCCGCGGACGGCGTTGTTTATCATGAACAGTGCGCGCAGCAGGCGGCGGCACTTCGTGATGAGCAGGCGGTATATCAGCCGCTCCCTGCGGCTGAGGGTGGACATGTATTTGTTGTGCGCGTAATCGGGATAGGCGGCGGTAAACGAATCGAGCAGCTTGTCAAGCAGCTCGTCGTTGCAGTCCGCAGTCACGACGCGCAGCGACGAGGCGAGAAGAATGTGCTTGAGCGCCAGAAATTCGAGCTGTTCGCGGTACGCGTCATAGGAGCCGATGACTTTGAAATACTCCACAACATCGTCCATCGCGTCGATAATCTCAATGTTGCGGTCGGACTTTTTCGCGTTCGTTATGGAGCCTGCGCGCTGGAGATAATTATACCAGCTCCGGCTCACATATTTTATGCGCTTCGCGGCGGTGTAGAGCTTCGTCGTCGTGCGCAGATCCTCGAACCACGCGCGGTCGGGGTAGCGTATACCGGTGGCGGCGAAAAGCTCACGCCGGTATATCTTGTTCCACGCGGCGGGCAGCTCGAACAAAAGCTCCGGATACTCATTCAGCGAGAACACGCTGCCGTCGGGACGGGCGGTTCCGGGCATTTTCTTCAGCACCTTTCCGCTCTCGTTGACGGAGAGTATATCGAAAATGCAGATATCAAAGCTACCGTCCAGCGCGGCTAGTATGGAACCGAGCGCGTCGGGGGAGAGGTAGTCGTCGCTGTCCACAAAGAGCAGGTAGTCTCCCATGGCGGCGTCAATGCCTGTGTTGCGTGCATGGCCAAGTCCGCCGTTCGGCGTGGTGATGATGCGGATGAGCGCGGGATAGCGCGCGGCGTAATCGGCGAGAATGGCCGGCGAGCCGTCGGTAGAGCCGTCGTTGACAAGGATGATCTCGTAGCCGCCGTCGCCGCAGATGAGCGAGTCAATGCACTTAGGCAGGTATTTTTCAACGTTATATACGGGTACGATTATGCTGAGCTTCAACATATGAACGCCCTCCTTTGGAATAAATACATTCTACCATCGGAGCACGAGCTTTTCAACATAAACCGCTCGGAGAATTTATGTTGCCAATAGGCGGCAAAATGGTGTATAATATATATTCAGTATGATCAGCTGACGGCAGCGGCGTATAGTCCGCGCGGCCTGATGGCTGATGGTAAATCCTGCAAAGGAGACTAGCTATGGGAAGCAAGAATAAAAGAAAGAATATGACGGAGGCCGTTACCGACACCCGTAAGGATACATACGACTGGATACAGTGCCTTATCAGCGCGCTGATAATCTGCGTGCTGCTGTTTGTGTTCGTGATCCGCGTCGTCGATGTGCGCGGTACATCCATGTGGCCGACGCTTCAGAACGGCGACAAGATGCTGGTGTCCGATCTATTCTATAAGCCGAAGCAGGGCGACATCGTCGTTTTCAAGAAGGACGAGTACGATCCCGACAAGGCGCTGGTCAAGCGCGTGATCGCGGTCGAGGGGCAGGAGGTCAATATTGACTTCGCAAACGGCCTTGTATATGTGGACGGCGAGGTCATCGAAGAGGCGTATATAAACGAGGCGACGCAGAAGAAGCTCGACTTCATCGGCCCGCAGACCGTGCCCGAGGGCTGCGTGTTCGTCATGGGCGATAACCGCAACGCCTCCACCGACAGCCGCGACAAGCGCATCGGCATGGTTGACGAGCGGCTCATAATCGGCAAGGTGTATATGGTCATCTACCCGCTGAGCGAGTTTGGAGTTGCCAAATGACGCAGAACAACGGCTTTGAAAAAATGAATATCCAGTGGTTCCCCGGCCACATGACCAAGGCGCAGCGCATGATAGAGGAGAACCTCAGCATGGTGGACGCGGTGTGCGAGATACTGGACGCGCGCATCCCGTATTCGAGCCGCAATCCGGATATAGACCGGCTGGCGGGTGATAAGCCGCGCCTTGTTATACTCAACCGCGTTGATCTTGCAGACCCGCAGATGACCGCGCGCTGGAGAAAGTATTTTGAATCGCGCGGACTTGCGATCCTGGAGACCGACGCGAAAAGCGGCAAGGGCGTTGGAAGCTTTGCGCCCGCGGTGAGACGGCTGCTGAAGGACAAGCTCGCGGCGTATGAAGCCAAGGGGCAGGTCGGCCGCCCGCTGCGCGTGATAATCCTCGGCATTCCGAACGTCGGGAAATCGACCTTTATCAACAGGGTCGCCGGCCGCAAGGCGGCGATAGCGGGGGACAAGCCCGGCGTCACGCGCGGCAAGCAGTGGATAAATATCGATCAGGGGCTCGACCTGCTGGACACTCCGGGCATACTCTGGCCGAAGTTTGACAGCCAGGAGGTCGGCGAGATGCTGGCCATCACGAACGCGATAAAGGCGGACGTGCTGGATAAAGAGACGCTCGGCGCAAACTTCATGCTGCGCCTGCGCGAGCTGTACCCGAAGGCGATAGAGGAGCGCTATAAGTTCGTGCCCGATCCGGATATGAACGGCTTTGAGCTGCTGGAGCAGGCGGCGAAGAAGCGCGGCTTCCTCGTCTCGCGCGGGGAGTATGATATAGAGCGCATGGCGAACACGCTGCTCGGCGAATACCATGACGGCAAGCTTGGCCGTCTGACACTGGAGGCTCCGCCTGATGCTTGAACTCTGGGCGCTTGAAAACGAGATATATGACGGCGGAGTCCGCAGCATATGCGGAGTGGACGAGGCCGGGCGCGGCCCGCTTGCGGGGCCGGTGTGCGCCGCGGCGGTCGTCCTGCCGCGCGGAGCTGTGATAGAAGGAATGAACGACTCCAAGAAGCTCAGCGAGAAGCGCCGTGAGGCGCTGTTCGACGAGATATGCGACAAGGCGCTGGAGTATAGTATCGCGTTCGCGTCGGTCGAGGAGATCGAGAAGCTGAACATCCTGAATGCAACCTTTCTGGCCATGAACCGCGCTATATCCGGCCTCGGTACAGCGCCGGAGCTTGCGCTGATCGACGGCAATCAGACCCGCGGGATAGACTTCCCGTGCAGGAGCGTTGTCGGCGGGGACGGGAAGTGCGCCGATATCGCCGCCGCGTCGATACTGGCGAAGGTCAGCCGTGACCGCGTGATGCGGGAGATGGACAGGCTCTATCCCGGATACGGCTTCGCCGCGCATAAGGGCTACGGCACGAAGCAGCATTACGCCGCCATCCGCGAGCTGGGCGCCACACCGATACACCGCATGAGCTTCCTGCGGAAGATGCACTGATGGCAGGCCGAGAGCTTGGAAGCTGGGGCGAGGAGCGCGCCGCGCAGTATCTTCGCCGCAGGGGTTATAAAATTCTGGCGCGGAATTACAGCTGCCGCGGCGGGGAGATAGACGTCATCGCCTCGCGCGGAAAATATGTAGCGTTCGTGGAGGTGAAGCTGCGCAAAAGCGCGGCCTTTGCCGAGGCGCGGGAATTCGTGACGCGCGCCAAACAGCAGCGGATAATTATGACGGCGGAGCTGTGGCTCGGCGAGACGGGCTGTGAGCTTCAGCCGCGGTTTGACGTAGTGGAGATATACGCGCCAGACGGCGAGTCGGGGCGGATAAGCATCGAGCATATAGCGGACGCCTTTCGATGCGATTAAAAAATTGCGAAACCGGCGCAGAGCCAATTCCGCAATTTCTTTCTTATTGGACGGAACGATACTTTCTCAAGCCGTGCGCCGCACTGCCTGCGATACTCGGCCGATTCTCGCACCGCAGTCTATAACGATGCCCGAACCGAAACCTTCCTCCTATCTAAGCCGCATTAAAAAATCAGCAGCAGCCGCGGGGACAGAAGGTGGAGCAGTAGGTCTCGCCCTTGGTGTTGGCTTTCTCGTTCTGGACGCTGATCTTGCTTGCGGAGCAGCGGCAGTCGATGGTGTTGTACTTGCAGTTGGTCACGTCACAGCCGACGCCGGGAATGACGTCGTTACGGGTCTTATCGTTCATATTGTGCCTCCGATAAAAATATTTGGCTTCAGCCGAATATATTATCTGCGGAGGCGCGGCAAATAATACAGAGCGGAATTTTTGAAAATATGTCATTATACGCAATAGGGGATACGCATTTGTCCCTCGGCGCGTCGAAGCCGATGGATATCTTCGGCCCGAAATGGGAAAATCACGCCGAAAAGCTCCGTGAGGGCTTTTCAAAGCTGACGGCGGACGACGTCTGCGTCATCTGCGGCGATATAAGCTGGGGCATGGGCATAGAGCAGTGCCGCGAGGACTTTCTGTTTATCGACGCGCTGCCCGGCAAAAAGATAATTCTAAAAGGAAATCACGATTATTGGTGGTCAACGGCGGCAAAGGCGAAAAAATTCTTCGCCGAATGCGGCATCACGAGCATCGAGATACTGTATAACAACGCCTTTCAGTACGGCGAATACAGCCTCTGCGGCACGCGCGGCTGGTTCTACGAAGAGGAGAAAGGCGGGGAGCACGATAAAAAAATAATGCTCCGCGAGGTCGGGCGGCTCGAAGCGTCGCTGAAGGCCGCGCCGACGGAGAAAAAGCTCGTCTTTCTGCATTATCCGCCGATTTTTCAGAAATATGAGTGCCCAGAGATCCTGCGCCTGCTCAAGGAGCACGAGGTCAGGCTGTGCTGCTATGGGCATATCCACGGCAAGGGCTGCGCCGCTGCCTTCAACGGCTGGCGCGGCGGGACGGAATATAAGCTCGTCTCCGCAGACTGGGTGGATTTCACGCCGGTAAAGATAATAGAATGAAAAGAAGTCCTGATTTTATCAGGACTTCTTGTTCAGCTTGTCAAAAAAGTCCTGTGAGGACTTTTTTTGACAAGCTTCATCCGCCGAGCATTTTGATATTATCAAAATGCTGCTTTGCTCCAAAAGTCGTTGATATATCAAGACTTTTGGACGGCGGTTTATTGTATTTGAGGCGGGCCTTGCCCCCTCAAGCTCCCCCGCTGCTCTCTTATCCGCGCCCTGCTGCACATGTTCTTTGACAGACTGAGCAAGAAGTCCTGATTTTTCAGGACTTCTTGTTCTTAATCTTGACCGAAAGCTTCCACACCGCGTATCCGAGCGCGGAGCCGATGAGATTCAGTATCAGATCGTCAATATCGCAGCTGCCGCGCAGCGTGACGAGCTGGAGCAGCTCTATGCAGACGATGACCGCGGCGGCGGTGAGGAGGAAGCGCCAGAATCTGCGCTGCCTGTCAAAAAGGCATGGCAGGAAAAAGCCGAATGGGATGAACGCGGCTACGTTGCCGCCGAGATTCAGATGCGCATACCGCAGCATGTGCGGGTTCGGGTTGTGCTTTATCACGTATACGAAGCGGCGCACCGTATCGAGCGGGACGAGGTTCAGGTTCATTTTAAGCTGCTCGATGTAGCCGCCGCCGACGTAGCGGCTGCTGCGGGCAAACAGAAGCAGCAGCATCGCCGCGCAGTATATTATAAAAAGAATGAAAAGCGCGCGCCGCGCTTTGCCTGACTTTGGTTTCATGGGTGTCTCCTTAGTAGTCGCTGGGCTGCATTATAGCACATTGCCGCCAGCTTTTCAATAAATGCGGGTCGAAACCCGCCGGTGAACACGGCGCTCGCTCAATAATGGGAAAATCGAACGGAAATTTAATAATTTGTCATTGATTTTACAGGCAATATCTGATATCATGTTAAAGCTTGTGTTATGCACATATAGAGGAGGAAATCTAAATGATTGTCAAGAACGTAGAGAAAAAAGAAGATAACACCCTTACTTTTCAGGTCGAGTCCGACGCAGCCGAGTTTGAAGCTGCCGTCAACGCTGCATATCTGAAGAATAAGCACAGCATAAATATTCCCGGTTTCCGCAAGGGCAAGGCTCCCCGCGCAGTCGTCGAAGGCATGTACGGCGCAGAGGTGTTCTATCAGGACGCTATGGACGAGCTGGCTCCCAAGGCTTTCGAGCAGGGCGTGACCGAGAACGACGTCAAGTTCGTCGGCGCCCCCTCCATCGTTGACGTCAACGTCACCGATGACAAGACCGTCGCCTACACCTTCTCCGTCACCCTCTACCCTGAGGTCACCCTCGGCCAGTACAAGGGCCTGAGCGCCGAGCGCTACCCCGCAGAGGTAGACGAGGACGAGATCGGTTACGAGCTCGAAGCTGCCCGCAAGCGCAACTCCCGCAAGGTAGACGTTGAGCGCGAGGCTCAGATGGGTGATGTCGCCAACATCGACTTCGACGGTTATCTCAACGGCGAGCGTTTCGACGGCGGCAAGGCCGAGGCATATGACCTTGAGCTTGGCTCCGGCTCGTTTGTTCCCGGCTTTGAGGAGCAGATCGTTGGCATGAACATCGGCGACGAGAAGGACATCGACATCACCTTCCCCGAAAACTACGCTCCCGAGCTCGCCGGCAAGGCCGTCGTGTTCAAGATCAAGCTTAACAACCTCTCCGTCAACGAGCTGCCTGAACTGGACGACGAGTTTGCAAAGGACAACGGCTTCGACACTCTCGACGAGTACAAGGCCGACGTCAAGGCAGACCTTGAGAAGCGCAAGACCGAGCAGCGCGACGGCGAGGTCCGCGCAGACCTCATGCACAAGGCCATCGAGAACATGACCGTTGCGGTTCCCGAGGTCATGGTCAAGGAGAAGGCCGAGGAGATCATCCGCAACTACGCAAGAAACTTCGGCGTGACCGATAACTCCATCCCCATGGACAAGCTCTGCGAGATGCTGGGTCTGAACGAGGAAGCCATGAAGACCTCCATCATGCCCGCAGCAGAGGCTCAGGTCAAGAACGACCTTCTGCTTGAGGCGATCGTCGCTGCAGAGGGCTTCGCTCCCACCGAGGAAGAGACCGAAGAGTATATCGCAAAGACCGCTGAGAAGCTCGGCGCAAAGGCTGAGGAGCTCAAGCAGTACTTCGGCGTTGACTTCATCGCCGAGGAGCAGAAGAAGGAGATGGCCTCAAACATCATCTTCGACACCGCCATCATCACCGAAGCCGATCCCGAGGAGAAGGCAGAGGAGAAGGCCGAAGAGACCGAAAAAGAGGCTGAATAATTATTCCGGGTTAAGGATATGCTCTCTTGGATACTGATATTTTAAAGGAGAGTCAAATACAATGAGTTTAGTTCCATATGTAGTCGAGCAGACCAGCCGCGGCGAGCGCTCGTACGATATCTTTTCAAGACTTCTCAACGACCGCATCATCATGCTTTCCGAAGAAGTCAACGACACAACCGCGAGCCTGATCGTTGCGCAGCTTCTGTATCTTGAAGCGCAGGATCCCGATAAGGACATCCAGTTCTATATAAACAGCCCCGGCGGCAGCGTTACCTCCGGCCTCGCCATATATGACACGATGCAGTACATCAAGCCTGATGTTTCCACCATCTGCATCGGCATGGCGGCTTCGATGGGGGCGTTCCTGCTCTCGTCCGGCGCGAAGGGAAAGCGCATCGCCCTGCCCAATGCCGAGATCATGATCCACCAGCCCTCCGGCGGCAGCCAGGGTCAGTGCACCGATATCCAGATACAGGCTGAGCAGATTCTGAAGATCAAGAAGCGTCTCAACTCCATCCTCGCCGAGAACACCGGCAAGGACATCGAGACCATTGAGCGCGACTGCGAGCGCGACCACTTTATGACCGCCGAGGAAGCCCAGACCTACGGCATTATTGACAAGGTCATTTACAAGCGCTGATATTTGCAACACGGATTGGGGGGACGCAGGTTCCCCCAATCTATATATCAGCGTATCAACGCCATTATCGGCGGAACGGAGAAGAATATGGCAAAGAATGAAGACAGAAGAAGCATAAGATGCTCGTTTTGCGGCAAGCCGCAGTCGCTGGTAAACCGTCTTATCGCGGGCAACGGTAGCTATATCTGCGATGACTGCGTGCGTATGTGCATGCAGATCGTCGATGACGACCCGATGACCGACACGCCCGTGGAGGGCTTTGACGGCCTCCCGCTCGTGTTCGAAAAGCTGCCCAAGCCCATGCAGATAAAGGCGGGGCTTGATGAATATGTTATTGGCCAGAACCGCGCGAAAAAGGTTTTGAGCGTCGCCGTTTATAATCACTATAAGCGTATTCTGCACGGCGGCAAGGACGATGTGGAGCTTCAGAAGAGCAATATCCTGCTCATCGGCCCCACCGGCAGCGGCAAAACGCTCTTTGCCCAGACCATGGCCAAGATGCTGGATGTGCCGTTTGCCATCGCGGACGCTACCACGCTCACCGAGGCGGGCTACGTCGGCGAGGACGTTGAGAACGTCATCCTCAAGCTTCTGCAGGCGGCGGATTTCAACGTCGAGCGCGCACAGCGCGGCATAATTTATATCGACGAGATAGACAAGATCGCCCGCAAGAGCGAGAATACCTCAATTACGCGCGACGTCTCCGGCGAGGGCGTGCAGCAGGCGCTGCTCAAGCTCCTCGAGGGAACGATAGCGAATGTCCCGCCGCAGGGCGGACGCAAGCACCCGCATCAGGAATTCATCCATGTCGATACGACGAATATCCTCTTTATCTGCGGCGGCGCGTTTGACGGGCTTGACAAGATAATCGAGAAGCGCACCGATAAGATGTCGATGGGCTTCGGCGCGGATATCCAGAGCGGGCGCGACCGTGACGTCGGCGAGCTTCTCGGCCAGGTGCAGCAGCACGATCTGCTGAAGTTCGGCATCATACCGGAGCTTATAGGTCGTCTGCCTGTCGTAGCGTCGCTGGATTCCCTGAAGCGGGACGACCTCGTCCGCATCCTGACCGAGCCGAAAAACTCCATGGCAAAGCAGTACAAGGCGCTGATGGACTACGACGGCGTCGAGCTGGAGTTTGCCCCCGGCGCGCTTGAGGCCGTGGCGGATAAGGCCATAGAGATGAAGATAGGCGCGCGCGGCCTGCGCAGCGTCATGGAGGGCGTCATGACGGATGTGATGTACACCGTCCCGTCCGACAGTACGGTGAGCAAGGTCGTTATAACCGCGGACTGCGTGAAAAACGGCACCGCGCCAGAGATAATTCACGCTGCCCACTGATTTTTACCCACTCCGGAAAGGAGAAACTATGAGCGAAACATACACCAGAACCGAAAAATTGCCGATGATAGCCCTGCGCGGGCTTACCATGTTCCCCGACGTGATCCTTACCTTTGACGTCGAGCGTGAGCCTTCGCTCCGCGCGCTGGAAATGTCCGTGATCGGGAACAGAGATATTTTTCTCGTGGCGCAGAAAAATGTCGCGGTAGACGTTCCGGAAGAAAAAGATATGTATTCCGTCGGCGTCGTCTGCCGCGTAAAGCAGCAGATCCGCCAGCCGCAGAGCAGCATCCGCCGCGTGACGGTGGAGGGGCTTTATCGTGCGCGGGCGGAGCATATGGTACTGACCGGCAGGGCGTATACCGCCGATGTGACGCCTCTGCCCGACAAGGAGGAGCGCGTCAGCGAGGATCGCATTGTTGCGCTTGTCCGCAGCTGCTTCTCGATGTATCACGACTATCTGTCCGAGAATCCCGAAGCCATGACCGAACAGCTCATAAGTGTGCTCTCGGTCAACGAGCCGGGCGGCATCGCAAATCACATAGCGCACAATGTGAACCTGAATTATGACGAAAAACAGAGCCTGCTCGAAGAGCTGTACCCCAGCAGACGGCTCGTCCGGCTCGGCAAGATCCTGCGCCGCGAGCTGAACATTCTCCAGCTTGAGAGGGAACTGGCCGACGCAACGCAGGAGCAGATGAACCAGAACCAGCGCGAGTACTATCTCCGCGAGGAGATGAAGATAATTCAGGCGGAGCTCGGCGAGGACGGGCAGACGGACGATATCGGCGAATACCGCCGGAAAATCAGCGCGCTTGCCGCGCCCGACGAGATCAAGGAGAAGCTCAATAAGGAGCTGTCGCGCCTGATGAAGCAGCCCTTCGGCTCGTCCGAGGCGGCAGTCCTGCGCGGCTATCTCGATACCTGCCTTGAGCTGCCGTGGGGCAAGAAGACCACGGAGACCATCGACCTTGAAAAAGCCAGAAAGCTCCTCGACGATGAGCACTTCGGCCTTGAGAAGGTCAAGGATCGCGTCATAGAATACCTTGCCGTCAAGAAGCTCAGCCCGAATATCAAGGGTGGCCTTATCTGCCTTGTCGGCCCTCCGGGCACCGGCAAGACCAGCATCGCCATGAGCATCGTCAAGGCGGTGAACCGCAAGCTCGTGCGCGTATCTCTCGGCGGTGTGCATGACGAGGCCGAGATACGCGGCCACCGCAAGACCTACATAGGCTCCATGCCCGGCCGCATCATAAACGGCATCATTCAGGCCAAGAGCTGCAACCCGCTCATGGTGCTTGACGAAATAGACAAGCTTGGCTCCGACTATCGGGGCGACCCGTCGGCGGCGCTGCTCGAAGCGCTCGACGGCGAGCAGAACTCCACATTTCGGGATAATTTCCTTGAGATACCCTTCGACCTGTCCGAGGTGTTCTTCATCACCACCGCGAACACGCTTGACACCATACCCAGAGCGCTGCTCGACCGTATGGAGATCATACAGCTTGTAAGCTACACCGATGAGGAGAAGCTTCAGATAGCGAAGCGCCACCTTCTGCCGAAACAGCGCAAGAAGCACGGGCTGCGCGCAAACCAGCTCCGCGTCAGCGACGAAGCGCTGCGTGAGATCATCCGGTCGTATACGCGCGAATCCGGCGTACGTACGCTTGAACGCGAGATAGCACGGCTCTGCCGCCGCGCTGCCTGCGATATTGCCGAGGAAAAGTGCAAGGGCGTCAGCGTCAAGGCCGGTGGGCTGGAACCGCTGATGGGGCCTGCAAAGTTCAAGCCAGAGCACCTGCGCGTGCGCGACGAGGTCGGTCTCGTGCGCGGTCTTGCGTATACATCCGTCGGCGGCGAGGTGCTGGACGTTGAGGTCGCAGTGGTTGACGGCAGCGGCAGACTGGAGCTTACCGGCAACCTCGGAGACGTGATGAAGGAATCCGCCCGCGCCGCGATGACCTATATCAGGAGCCGCGCAGGTGTGCTCGGCATAGAGCATGATTTTTATAAGACCAAGGATATACATATCCACTTTCCGGAGGGCGCCGTTCCCAAGGACGGACCGTCCGCCGGCATCACCGTGACCATTGCGCTCATCTCCGCGCTGACCGGCGCGCCGGTGCGCCATGACGTTGCGATGACGGGCGAGATAACGCTGCGCGGCAGAGTGCTTCCGATAGGCGGCCTGCGCGAAAAGACGATGGCGGCCATGCGCGCAGGAGTCAAGACCGTTATCATCCCTGCCGACAACGAAGCGGATCTTGAGAACATTGACCAGACAGTGCGCCGTGCGCTCGAGTTTGTCCCGACGGATCACGTCGATAAGGTTCTGGACGTCGCGCTCATACGCGGTGCGGAGAACAGCGCGTTCTGCCCGCCGCAGCTTGTCGGCGTCGGCGCCGGCAGCGCTGTCAGACAGTAGGTGACACATGGCGGGACTTAACGTAAACAAGGCGGAGTTCATAAAATCCGCCGCCTCCACCCAGCAGTTCATCCGCTCGTCGATACCGGCGATAGCGTTTGCGGGAAAGTCGAATGTCGGCAAGTCATCGGTCATAAACCGGATGCTCAACCGCAAGAACTTTGCCCGCGTCGGCGCGCAGCCCGGAAAGACGATACACGTCAATTACTTTTTCATTGACGGCAAGCTGTACTTTGTCGATCTGCCCGGCTACGGCTACGCCAAAGTCTCGCAGAGCGAGAAGGAGCGCTGGGGCAAGCTGATGGAGAGCTTTTTTGCGGAGCCTGACCTTATGGATCTCGGCGTCATGATAGTCGATGCGCGCCATAAGCCGACGGCGGACGACGTGACGATGGCTGAATGGTTCAAAAGCTCCGGCTGCCCGATGGTCGTCGTCGCAAACAAGCTCGACAAGCTGAAAAAAAGCGAGATAGAGCCGAACATGGCGCTCATCCGTGAGACGCTGACGCTGCCTGACGAGGTGCCGCTCATCCCGTTCTCTGCCGAAAAGGGGCAAGGGAGAGAGCTGCTGCTGGCGGAGATAATGAAAGTTTTATAATTCGCGCTCGTGAGGACGGAAATATTTCTTAAGCCTGAAATATTTCCGTCCTCTACTTGTCATTTGCATATATTTTTGTTAAAATAAAGAGAAAACCGGAGGTGGACAAGATTAACGCACTTAAATCCATTTGGGACGGCTTTGATTTCACATACCTGCTCAATATACTTCTCAGCGTCATACCCGCGCTCGTCTGCATCACGCTCCATGAACTGAGCCACGGCTTCGTGGCCTATAAGTTGGGCGACGATACGGCAAAGAACGCCGGACGCCTGACGCTCAACCCCATAAAGCACCTTGACATCATGGGTCTTATAATGATGGTCGTGTTCCACTTCGGCTGGGCAAAGCCCGTGCCGGTGAATATGTATAAATTCAAAGACCCGAAGCGCGGCATGACCATAACTGCGTTCGCAGGCCCTGTCAGCAATATTCTGATAACGATAGTTTTCCTGTTTATATACGGGCTTTTGTATATCCCGCTCCAGCTCAGCGCCGCAGGGCAGTATATCCTGCAGATGATAATGATAACGGCGTATATAAGCCTCGGCCTCGCCGTGTTCAACTTCATTCCCGTTCCGCCGCTGGATGGCTCGAAGGTGCTGTTCTCATTGATGAGCGACGAAAAGTATTATAAGCTCATGCGCTATGAGCGCTACGGCACAATAATTATGATCCTCCTTGTCGCTACCGGCGTCCTCGGCAAGCCGCTGGATACTGCGGTCGAGTGGCTGTATAACGCGCTCATCCCGATCGCGCAGGCCGGCTGCGATATTATCTATAATCTGTTTTATTCCTGATAAGTGGGTCGATAAATGGAAAATCCAAGCTTTTATCTTGAGGGCGTCGTACGCGAAAAAAACGAGCTTCAGGACTTCGAGGGGCCGCTGAGCCTTATACTAATGCTGCTGTCAAAAAATAAGATCGAGATACGCGACATCAAAATCTCCGAGATACTCGACCAGTATCTCGAATATCTTGACCAGATGCAGAAGCTCGACCTTGAGATCGCCAGCGAGTTCGTGCAGATGGCGTCGCACCTTTTGTATATCAAGACGAAAACGCTGCTCACGCAGGAGGAAGAGGTATCCGAGCTCGAAGTTCTCATCGCCTCGCTGGAGCAGCTCAAGAGCAGGGACACTCTGAGCGCCGTAAAGCAGGTGATCCCGCAGCTCAAGGAGGCGTCGGAGCTCGGCCTGCTGTACTTTTCCAAGCTGCCGGAGCCGCTGCCGAAGATCTCTAAGGAATACGAATACCGGCATGAGCCGGTCGACCTGCTGAAGGCGCTTTCAAACATATACTCCCGCGGCGGCCGCATGGCGGAGCCGGAGGAGCTGACGCAGGCGGTGCCGAAGCGCATAGTTTACAGCGTGCGTGACAAGAGCCGCCAGATAATCGATCTGCTGCGCAGAGGCAGCGTGTATCTGACGGAGCTGTATTCCACCTGCCGCAGCCGCAGCGAGGTCGTTGCGACTTTCATCTCCGTGCTGGAGCTTTGCAGCATGGGCAGCATCCACATTGACCGCGCGGACGAGGGCTACTCCCTGAGCTTCACGGGCGGCGACGTGGACGAGATAATCGAAAAGATAGTTGAGTGAATTTATGGATATTTCAGCGGCCATAGAGGCCATACTTTTTGCGGCGGGGGAGAGCGTGCCGGTCGCGCGCCTTTCGCTGGTGCTCGGAGCGGACGAAAAAGAGATAAGTCTCTGCGCCGCCGAGCTTGCGGAAAAATACGAGCGCGAGCAGCGCGGCGTGAGAATACTGCGGCTGGAGGACAAGCTCCAGATGTGCTCCGCGCCGGAGTACGCCGCGTTTATTACAAAAACTTTGGAGCAGCGCAAGCCGCCGATGCTGTCCCAGCCTGCGCTGGAGACGCTTGCGGTCGTCGCCTATTTCCAGCCCGTCACGAGGGCGTATGTGGATCAGGTGCGCGGCGTTGACAGCTCATATACGGTCAGCGCGCTGACGGAGCGCGGACTTATCGAGGTCTGCGGCAGGCTCGACGTGCCGGGCAGACCCTCGCTCTTCAGAACAACGGACGTTTTCCTGCGCACAATGGGAATTACCAGGCTTGACGAGCTGCCGCCGCTGCCGGATATGAGCAGCAGCGAGGGCATCGAGAAGCTTCAGCAGGCGATAGACGAGATACAGAACGCACAGAATCGGGATCAGATGACCATCAGCGAGATAACGGAGTCGGAAACCAAGGAGTGATGTAGTTGGCAGTTCTCCATATTTTAGGCGTGATACTGAAGATACTCGGCATAGCGGTGCTGTCCGTGATAGGGCTGGTCATCCTGCTCATCCTGCTTGTGTCGCTGGTGCGGGTCGGGATAGACGCCGAGTATATCGGCGGAAACCTCAAAGCCTCGGCGAAGGTCTGCGGCAAGCTTATCGAGGTCTATCCGAACAGTCCGCTGCTTGAAAAGCTGAAAAACAGGCACAAAAAAGAGAAGCCCAAGGAAGAGGCTCCGCCGCCCGCGGAGACGCAGCCGAAAGAGGAAAAACCGAAAAAGCGGCTGAATCTGAACTTCTCGCGTGACGAGCTGCTTGCACTGGCAAAAAAGGCGCTGCACGGCGTGGGGCATATCCTCACCATAAGGGTCGACCGCTTCATGCTGCACTATACCGCGGCGGGAGACGACCCGTACGATACCGCGCTTATCTACGGCTATGTCAACGGCGCACTGTCGTCGCTCGCTCCGCTATGCCGGAAGAAATTCAAGGTGCGCGACGCCGATGTCCGCACGGATGTGGACTTCACGGCGGACAGTATGAGCGTCGATTTCGTCATCGCGGTGACGATGCGCATTGGCCAGATATTCGAGGGGCTGTTTATTATAGCCTTCGGCGCACTGGGTATAATTATTAAAAACAAACGCAGACTCGCGCGGGAAGAGCGTGCCGGCGGGACAGATACAAACGGCGAAGGAATAAAACAGATAGAAGAAAATAGACAGGCAGAGGAAAGGATGAACGAAAATGGATAACAACCCTATCGGCGAACTCATGCAGAACACAATGGAGAGCGTGAAGAACATTCTCAAGGTGGACACGGTCGTCGGCGACCCGATCTATACCCCCGACGGGATCACTCTGGTTCCCATCTCCAAAATCAGCGTAGGCTTCGGCGGCGGCGGAGTGGAGCTTGGCTCCAAGAAGGCCGACGGCAGCAGACCCTACGGCGGCGGCAATGCGACCGGCGTTAAGATCGAGCCGATGGGCTTCCTCGTCATCAAAGAGGGCAACATCCGCATGATAAACGTCACTCCTCCTGCCAGCAACACTGTTGACCGCATAATCGACCTCGTACCGCAGGTCATCGACCGCGTTGACAGCTTTATCGAAAAGCAGAAGGGCTGAGACATAGCATAAGCTGAAAGGCAAATGTCAATAATAAGCACTGCCCAAAATCTTTCAAGGGTGGTGCTTATTGTTGAAAAGAAGTATTTTTATAGTTATTGCAGCGCTGTTTGCCGCATTTTCCGCGCGGGCGTACGCAGTGTCGGACGCGCCGGACACCAGCGCCGCGAGCGCGATAGTCATGCACTCCGGCGGCGAAGTGATATATGAAAAGAACGCCGACGCGCAGTCGCTCATCGCCAGCACGACGAAGCTGATGACTGCCATCGTTGCCATCGAGAATTGCGGACTTGACGATGAGCTTGAGGTCGGCGCGGAATCGTGCGGCATCGAGGGCTCGTCGATGTACCTGCATCTGGGGCAGTGCGTCACGGTGGAGGATCTGCTGTATGGGCTGCTGCTCGTCTCCGGCAACGACGCGGCGGATGCGCTTGCGAGATATACCGCGGGCAGCATTGAGAATTTTGCCGCGCTCATGAACGAGAAGGCGCAGAACCTCGGCATGACGAATTCATCGTTTTCAAATCCGCACGGGCTTGACGCTGAGGATCACTATTCTACCGCGCGCGACATGGCCGTGCTGATGGACTACTGTATGCGCAATGAGGACTTTGTCAGAATCATCTCCGCCTCGTCGCGGCAGGTGGGCGAGCAGTGCTATTATAACCACAACAAGCTGCTCTGGCGCTGCGAAGGCTGCATAGGCGGGAAAACCGGCTATACGCTCGCCGCGGGACGCTGCCTTGTGAGCTGCTGCGAGCGGGACGGGACGCGGCTCATATGCGTCACGCTGTCCGCCCCAGACGACTGGAACGACCATTGCAAGCTCTACGACTGGGCTTTCTCGCAGTATTCCGACCGCAGAGCGCTGAGCGACGGCTCATTGCCGGAGGTACCGGTGACGTCAGGGACTGAGAGCGCGGCCGCCGTCCGCCCCTCGGAGGAGCTTTCACTGTTCCTGCCGCGTGACGCGGAGCTTACGGTGAGATACGAGCTGCCGCGTTTCGTGTTCGCGCCGGTGAACATGGGCGAGCATGCGGGGCGCTACGAGATCGAGTACAACGGCGAGGTGATCGCGGACGGCGAGCTTGTCTACGCTGCCGATGTGCCGCGGATCAGGAAAACTTATAGCTATCTACATCTACGATTGGAGCTTGCATAATGCAGGAGAGACTTCAGAAGATAATCTCTGCCTCCGGACTTATGTCCCGCAGAGCCGCCGAAGAGTGCATAAAGGTCGGACGCGTCAGCGTCAACGGCGTGGCGGCAGCCCTCGGTATGAGCGCGGACACGGAGACGGACAATATACTGGTGGACGGCAGACCGCTGCCCACCGCAGGGGAAAAGCTGTACATAATGCTCAATAAGCCCAAGGGCTATGTCACGACGCTGCACGACGAGAAGGATCGCCGCTGCGTGACGGAGCTTCTGAGCGGGCTGCATGCGCGGGTGTACCCTGTCGGGCGGCTCGACATGTATTCGGAAGGGCTGCTGATATGCACGAACGACGGCGAGTTTGCCAACCGGCTCATGCACCCGTCGCACGAGGTGGAGAAGTGCTACCTCACCTGGGTGCAGGGCGAGGACGTCGGCGAGGCTGTCGAGTATCTGCGATACCCGATGGAGATAGACGGATACATGACGCGCGGCGCGGAGGTCGATATAATATCGCTGCTGCCGGGCGGCGCGGAGCTTGCCATAACTATACACGAGGGGCGCAACCGTCAGGTCAGAAAAATGTGCGCCGCCGTCGGGCTCAGGGTCACGAAGCTGCGCCGCGTGCGCGAGGGCAGCGTTGAACTCGGCGATCTTCCGGCTGGGAAATGGCGCAGCCTTACGGCGGAAGAAATAGCCTCGTTTGACAGATAAATAAATTTCCCGGAGAAGAACATTATGGAACGCAATAAAAAAACAGCAGAGGCGGAGCTTGTCGTCATCGGCGGAGGCCCCGCGGGCATGATGTGCGCGGCAACGGCGGCGGAGCGCGGTATGCGCGTGATACTGCTGGAGCCGAACCGGCTGCTCGGCCGCAAGCTGCGCATCACCGGCAAGGGAAGATGCAATGTCACAAATAACTGCGATATCAAGACGTTTATGGAGAATATCCCCGGCGACGGGAGATTCCTGTACTCTGCGCTGAACCGCCTGTCGCCGACGCAGACTATGGAGCTTTTCGAGTCGCACGGGCTGAAGCTCAAGACCGAGCGCGGGAACCGCGTGTTTCCGGTGTCCGATAACGCCAACGACGTCGCGGGAACGATGGCGCACTGGTGTGAGCGCGCGGGCGTGCGCGTCATGCATACCCACGCCAAGGGCGTCCGGATAGAGAACGGCATAGTCACAGGCGTTCCGACCGACGAGGGAATGATAGACTGCCGCGCGGCGGCGATATGCACCGGCGGGCTTACATATGCGCTGACCGGCTCGACCGGCGACGGCTATAAATTCGCCCGCAGCGCGGGGCATACTATCGACACGCCGTGGCCGTCTCTCGTTCCGCTTGAAAGCGACGATGATTACTGCGCCGAGATGCAGGGCTTCGCGCTGAAAAACGTGACGCTCTCGGCCTATGAGAACGACGTGCTGATATACCGAGAGCTTGGCGAGATGCTGTTCACGCATTTCGGCGTCTCGGGGCCGCTGGTGCTGTCGGCAAGCTCACACATGCGGCACATGGGCAAAGCGAAATACCGGCTCGAGATCGACCTCAAGCCCGGGCTCGACGAGAAGAAGCTCGACGCGCGTATCCTGCGCGACTTTGATAAGTACGCGAACAAGGAGTTCAAAAATTCACTCACAGACCTTGCGGGCAAGTCGATGATACCTGTTCTAATCAGGCTGTCGGGCATACCGGAGGACACCAAGGTCAACTCCATAACCCGCGAGCAGCGGCATCGCCTGCTGCATTTATTCAAGGCGTTCCCAGTGTCCATCACCGGTACGCGCCCGATCGACGAGGCCATCGTGACCGCCGGCGGCGTGAGCACGAAGGAGGTAAATCCGCGCACCATGGAGTCGAAGCTGGTTGACGGCCTGTACTTCGCGGGCGAAGTGCTGAACCTTGACGGATATACGGGCGGCTTCAATCTCCAGATCGCGTGGTCTACCGGCTATATTGCCGGAAAATCTATACTTAAGGATGAATTCTGATGAACGGATTTAATTCTATCGCCATAGACGGCCCCGCAGGAGCGGGAAAGAGCAGCCTTGCGCGCAGACTTTCAAAGGAACTGGGGTACATTTACGTCGATACCGGCGCAATATACCGCAGCGTCGGCCTTGCGGCACACCGCCGCGGGCTCGATACGAAAAATGAGATCGCTGTCTCGGCGATGCTGCCGGAGATAAGCATAGAGATGCGCTATAATGACGAAGGCGAGCAGAGAATGTTCCTCGACGGGGAGGACGTGTCCGCCGAGATACGCATGCCCGAGATATCCATCTGCGCCTCAAACGTCTCGGCGATGCCTGCGGTGCGCGCATACCTGCTGGAGATGCAGCGACGCATGGCGCGGACGCATAACGTCATCATGGACGGGCGCGATATAGGTACCGTCGTCCTGCCGGATGCGGAGCTGAAGATATTCCTGACCGCCAGCGCCGCGGCACGCGCGCAGCGCCGCCTGCTTGAGCTTCAGGGTAAGAGCGTCAAGGCAGATTATGACGAAGTTCTGCGCGATATAGAATACCGCGATAAGCAGGACACCAGCCGCGCGACCGCACCGCTCAAGGCGGCTGAGGACGCCGTGCGCGTCGATACAAGCGACATTGATTTCGAGCAGAGCGCGGCGCTCCTTCGGAGCATCGTGCGGGAGCGGCTGGGCGTATGAAGAAGCTTATTGTCGCAAAAAGTGCGGGATTCTGCTTCGGCGTGAGCAGATCCGTGAAAATGGCGGAGGAGCTGCTCCGCAGCGGCGAAAAGTGCAGCAGCCTCGGCGAGCTTATCCATAATGCAGACGTTGTAAACGAGCTTGCCTCGCGCGGCCTGCGGCTCATAGAAAGCCCCTCAGAGGCACACGCGGGCGAAAAGGTGCTGATCCGCGCGCACGGAATAGCAAGAAGCGTGCAGCAGGAGCTGGAGCGCAGCGGCGCGGAGATCGTTGACGCGACCTGCCCGAAGGTGAAGCATATCCACAATATCGTCAGCGAGGCCACGGCCGAAGGGCGCTTTGTGATTATCATCGGAATGCGCCGTCATCCGGAGGTCGAGGGCATATGCGGCTGGTGCGGAGAGCACATGGTGTTTGAAACGGCGGCGGAGCTTGAGACGTGGCTGAACCAAAATCCGGATTTTTGGGATAAACCTCTAAGTGTTGTGGTGCAAACAACTCAGACGCACGGTAATTTTACCGAATGTTGCAATATCCTAAAAAAAAGGTGTACAAATCTGAAAATATCTGATACAATATGTATTGCTACGTCTGCGCGGCAGCAGGAGGCTGAAAAGCTGGCCTCCGAATGTGACGCAATGGTGGTCATCGGCGGAAAGCACAGCGCCAACAGCCTGCATCTTGCCCAGATCTGTTCTGAGCATTGCGGCTGGGTCCAGTTCATAGAGAAGTGTGATGAGCTGGATATGGACAAGGTCACGGACGCGGATACCATCGGGCTCACAGCGGGGGCATCCACGCCGGCGTGGATAATTAAGGAGGTAAGAAACAAAATGAGCGACGAAATCAAAGTTGAAGAATCCGCAGTCGAGGTCGAAAAGTCCTTCGACGAAATGCTGGAGGAGACTCTCAAAACTATATATAATGGAGACAAGGTAACCGGACATGTTGTGGCTATTACCGGTACTGAGATCAGCGTAGACCTCGGCACCAAGTATTCCGGCTTCATTCCCACTTCCGAGTTCACTGACGACGGCGTCAAGGTCGAAGACGTTGTCAAGGTCGGCGACACCATTGAAGCAGTTGTTGTCAGAGTCAACGATGTCGAAGGCACCGTTATGCTCTCCAAGAAGCGTCTTGACGCTGCAAAGAGCTGGAACGATATCGAAGAGGCTGCCGAGTCCGGCGCAGTCCTCGAGGGCGTTGTCTCCGGCGAGAACAAGGGCGGCGTTGTTGTCAATGTCAAGGGCATCAGCGTGTTCGTCCCCGCATCCCAGACCGATCTGCCCCGCGATGCAGATCTGAGCCAGCTCATCAAGAAGACCGTTCGCCTCAAGATCACCGAGGTCAACAAGGCTCGCAAGAGAGTAGTCGGCTCCATCCGCCGCGTTGCACAGGCCGAGCGCCGCGAGCGCATCGAGTCCATCTGGAACGAGATCGAGGTCGGCAAGAAGTACCACGGCGTTGTCAAGTCCCTGACCAGCTACGGTGCATTCGTCGATATCGGCGGCATTGACGGTATGGTTCACGTCTCCGAGCTGAGCTGGAGCCGTATCAAGCAGCCCTCCGACGTTCTCTCCGTCGGCGACGAGGTCGATGTTTACGTCATCAGCTTCGACAAGGAGAAGCGCAAGATCTCCCTCGGCTACAAGGATCCCAACGGCAACCCCTGGACCGTGTTCACCAACACCTACGGTGTCGGCAGCGTTGCAAAGGTCACTATCGTCAAGCTCATGCCCTTCGGCGCATTCGCGGAAGTTCTGCCCGGCGTTGATGGTCTGATCCACATCTCCCAGATCGCAAACCGCCGCATCGGCAAGCCCGAGGACGTTCTGACCGTCGGCGATGTTGTTGACGCGAAGATCACCGCTATCGATGACGAGAAGCACAAGATCTCCCTGTCCATCCGCGCTCTGTCCGAGCCCGCACCCGCAGCGGTCGAGGAAGAGGAGGAAGAGGTCGAGGAGCCCGCAGGCGACGCTCTCATATACGAAGTCTCCGCTACCGGCGAAGCCACCGGCATCGCCCCTGAAGAGGAGTAATCCAACATACTCAAAAGCCTTGGCAGTTTAGCTGCCAAGGCTTTTTTATGCCGTCGAAACTTTATATGTCGCGCCCAGCTTAAATCATGCCGCCACTGCCTGCGGCAATCCGCATCCCTGATAGTATGGCGGCTAAGGAGAACGGATTCCCACGTCGCTTCGCTCCTCGGAATGACAGAAGAGTGTTATAGCAAAACAGCGAAGCCGAACCGGCTTCGCTGTTTTGTTTAGATCTTCTCGTTTATCCAGTCGAGAATGTCTTTATACACGTCTGCGCGGTTTATCTCGTTGAGCAGCTCATGGCGGCCGGCGGGGTAGAGCCGCATCTTCACGTCATGCAGACCGGCCTTGCAGAAGGCGTTGTACGCGCGCGTGACGCCCTTGCCGTTCTCGCCGACAGGATCGGCGTCGCCGGACATGAAGTATACCGGCGTCTCCTTGCTCATCTTGTCGATGTTCGCCTGGTTGGTGACGAATTTTATGCCGCTCATCATATCGCGGAACAGGCTGACCGTCGGCACAAAGCCGCAGAGAGGATCGGCGATATATTTGTCAACATTCTCCGTGTCGCGGCTGAGCCAGTCAAAATCAGTGCGCGGGTTGGCATAGCCCTTGTTGTATGAGCCGAAGGCGACGCTGTTGAGCGTGTCGCCGATCTTGTGCGCCCCGTAGAGCTTGACCGCGGCGCTTGCCATCGCAAGCCCGCCAAGCACCATCGGCAGCGGCTGATGCCCCGTGCCGCTGATTATCACGGCGTCCGGCTTCTCCGGATGGCGGATGATATAGGTGCGCACAAGGAAGCTGCCCATGCTGTGCCCGAAGAAAATATATGGCAGGTCGGGGTACTTCTCGTGCATGATGTCGTGCAGCCGGTCGATATCCCAGACGACATAGTCCCAGCCGTCGCTCTCGGCGAAGAAGCCCTGCTCGCCGCCGTTGTCGATGGACTTGCCGTGACCAAGGTGATCGTCGCCGACGACGATGAAGCCGTTATCGGCGAGAAAACGGGCAAAATCGTCATAGCGCTCGATATGCTCGGCGATGCCGTGCTCTATCTGCACGATGCCGCGCGGCTCGCCTTCCGGCGACCACTGGCGGACGTAGATGCGGTTTTTTCCGGTGCTGGAGTCGAAATAAAAATCCGAAAAATTCGCCATGGAAAAATACCTCCGTTTATGTTATCATGTAATAAATTATAAGGTCACAGCAAAAATAAGTCAACAGAAAAGAGACGACTATGGAATACGTATTGGTAGTTAAAACCGAGAAATTGTCGCAATTTATCTCCGGCCGTACCGGCCTTATCACGGAGTCGAACGCCGAGATGCTGGACATTATCCGCGCAGAGCATGAGTTTATTCCGCGCCCGGACGCGGAGAATGACCCAGGCTACAAGCAGATAATCCCGTATGTGGTGCTGCGCCGCGGGGACGAGATATTCATGACGCGCCGCCTCAAAAAAGGCGGGGAAGCGCGGCTGCACGGGCTTATGTCCATCGGCGTAGGCGGGCATATAAACCCCGTGGACGACGTTGACCGCGAGAACGTCCTGCTGCGCGGACTTGAGCGTGAGCTTGACGAGGAGGTCGAGATCGAGCACCGCGGCGGGCTGCACCCCGTCGGCTTTATCAACGACGACACCAACGGCGTCGGCAGCGTACATCTCGGCCTGTGCTACACGCTGCCCGTCGAGGGCGAGGTGCGCGTCCGCGAGACGGAGAAGCTCGAGGGCGGCTGGACGACGGCGGCGGAGCTGCGCGGGAACTGGGATATGCTCGAAACCTGGACGCAGATCGCACTCAACGGCATCGAGAATTAAGAATGACCAAGGCGAGGCATTGACGGTGTCTGCGCAAAGTGTTATTCTTGAAACATAATTATAATAATTATAAGGGGTACAGAGTATGAAACCTATCGTTCTTTACTTCAGCGCGACCGGCGGGACCGAGCATATCGCAAAGCTCATCGCTTCCGAGCTAAAGGCCGAGACGGCGGACATCACCGTGTTCGATTTCGACATGAGCTTTGACTCGGATATGCTGGTTTTCATCTGCTTTCCGGTTTACGGCGGCCGCATCCCTGCTCCCATGTATCGCCGCATGAAGGATGTCCGCGGCGACAATACGCCCGTCGTGCCCGTGGCGGTATACGGCAACCGCGCCGTTGAGGATGCGCTTCAGGAAATGGCAGACCTCTGCAAAAAGAACGGCTTCCGCGTTGTCGGCGGGGCGGAGATGGTCGCGCCGCATTCACTTGATCGCCGCTTCGGCGCAGGCCGTCCCGACGAGAAGGATGTTGCCCAGCTTAAGAGCTTCCTCACCTCGCTCATGTCGCGCGAGAACCTGCGCGACGTGCCGATGCCCGGCAGTCACGACTATAAGCCGTACAAGGGTCTGCCGCTCTATCCCAGCTCCGGGATACACTGCTCCGGCTGCGGCACATGTTCTGCCGAATGTCCCGCTGGGGCGATAGATCAGGGCGATCCCAGAAAGCCCGACAAGACCAAGTGCATAAGCTGTATGCGCTGCATCACCGTATGTCCCTTCGGCGCGCGCAGTGTCCCGAAGGCGGCACAGCTTGCGGTGTCGGCGGCGCTGCTGAAGATGTGCGCGGGCAGAAAGTCTCCCAGCTTCTATCTCTGAGCTGATACATATTTCCGGCTGTATGCCATGGAGGTCTGATCCATGAAGATAAGCAATGCGAGGGTTTACAGAAACGGGCGCTTTGAGCGTTCTTCCGTCGAGTTTTCCGATAAGATAAGCGCCTTTGACGTTGAGGGCGGCGTTGACGCGCACGGCGCATACCTCGTCCCCGGCTTCATCGACATCCACACGCACGGTGCGATAGGCTACGACGCGAGCGACTGCCGCGCCGACGAGATACCCGCACTCGCGGGCTACTACGCCGCGCACGGCGTGACCTCATTCTGCTTCACGACTATGACCATAGGTGAGGACGCGCTGGCGCAGGCGATGCGCAATATCCGCGGTTATGAGCGGCAGGGCGCGCAGGCAAAGTGCACGGGCGTGCATCTTGAGGGGCCGTTCGTGTCGTATAAAAAGCGTGGCGCGCAGAAGGCAGAGAATATCCGTATGCCTGATCTTGACCTGTTCTACCGCATGAGCGAGCTGAGCGGCGGGAAGCTGAAGATAATCACCATGGCACCTGAGCTTGACGGCGCGCTGGATTTCATCCGTGAAGCCTCAAAGCTGTGCGCCGTATCCCTCGGCCATACCACTGCGGATTACGCCACGGCAATGGCCGGATTCGAGGCGGGCGCGACGCAGGCGACGCATCTCTTCAACGCCATGCAGCCGCTGCACCACCGTGAGCCGGGGCTTATCGGCGCGGCGCTGATGGCGGGAGCAGAGGTTGAGCTTATCTGCGACGGGCTGCATATCCACCCCGCAGTGATAAACGCCGTGTACCGGATGTTCGGCAAAAAGATGATAATAATCAGCGATTCTCTGCGCTGCGCGGGACTTTGCGACGGCAATTATGATCTCGCGGGACAGCCGATAGTTGTCAAAAACGGCCGCGCGACCCTGCTGGACGGTACGCTTGCAGGCTCCTCCAGCAACCTTTTGCAGGAGCTGAAGAATGTTGTATCCTATGGAATCCCTCTTGAGGATGCAGTTTATGCCATGACGGAAGCTCCGGCAAAGGCGATAAACAGCTTCGGAGAGATCGGCTCACTCGAAGCCGGCAAGTGTGCCGATATGCTGCTGCTGGACGAGGAGCTGAACCTCAAGGCGACATTCATTGACGGCGAGCTTGTAAACGGCAGCCTGTAAAAATTCAATATGCTCAAGCGGACGGCAGCTTTGCCGCCCGCTTATTTATTGCGCATATATTAAAAAATGTCCGCCGCCTTGTCAATTCATGAAATATGTTGTATAATATCTCCGTTTAGTATCTGCCCTTGTTAACCGGTACTACCGGCGTTGAATGGAGGCTTGGCCTATGGACGCTAAGATTGACCAGCTTAAAAAATGGGTCGCGGAGAGCGACAATATCGTGTTTTTCGGCGGCGCAGGAGTCAGCACCGAGAGCGGGATACCGGATTTCCGCAGCGTTGACGGCCTGTATAATCAGCAGTGGAAGTACCCGCCGGAGACAATTCTGAGCCACAGCTTCTTTGAGCGTTACCCGGAGGAGTATTACCGGTTTCATTGGGCAAAGCTCGTTATCGACGGCGTGAAGCCCAATCGTGCGCATCTGCGCCTTGCGGAGCTGGAGCGCGAGGGCAAGCTGCGGGCCGTTATAACGCAGAATATTGATGGGCTGCATCAGGCAGCCGGCAGTAAAAACGTACTTGAGCTGCACGGCAGCATACTGCGCGCGTATTGCTCGCGCTGCCGTATGCCGTATCCGGCAGACAAGATGAACCACGGCGAGGGCGTCCCGCGCTGCAAGTGCGGCGGCGTCATAAGGCCGGACATCGTGCTGTACGAGGAGCAGCTGGACGAGGACGTTCTGGCAAAGTCCGTGCACTATCTGCGCAATGCCGATGTGCTCATCGTCGGCGGCACGTCGCTGAACGTGTATCCGGCGGCGGGACTCATCAACTATTACCGGGGAAATAAGCTCGTCCTTGTGAACCTGAGCGAGACCCCGTATGACAGCTGCGCGGATCTGATAATACATGAAAAAATAGGCGAGGTTTTCAGCCGGATATAAAAGGAAAGCCTCTACCGGAGGAAGTTATGGCAAAAGGTAAGCTGATAGTTTTCGAGGGCATAGACGGCAGCGGGAAATCGTGCCAGTACAGGCACATATGCCAGCGTCTTGAAAACGACGGAATTGACTATAATCATATTGTGTTTCCCCGTTACGACAAGGAGAGCAGCGCGCTGATACGCATGTATCTCGGCGGCAGCTTCGGCAGTCATCCGGAGGATGTGAATGCCTATACCGCGTCCACCTTTTACGCGGTCGACCGCTTCGCGTCTTACCGCGAGGCGTGGGGCGATATATATAACGCGGGCGGACTTATCATCTCCGACCGCTATACGACCTCAAACGCCGTCCATCAGGGCTGCAAGCTCAGCGATGAGGAGCTACCGGAGTTTTTCGGATGGCTCTACGACCTTGAATATGTAAAAATGGGTCTGCCGCAGCCTGATCTTGTCATATACCTTGATGTCGATATTGATACCTCGCTTGCGCGTATGAAGCGCCGTCAGGATAAGACGCACACCACGGCCGACATCCATGAGAAGGACGTTGAATACTTGCGGCGCTGTCTGCACACGGCGGATATGGCCGCGGATTACTACGGCTGGACGCGCATTCCGTTTATGAAAGACGGTGTCGAGCGTGAGGTCGAGGAAAAGAACGACGAGATATACGAGCTGATCCGGAAACATATTTGAGCCTCACGGCGTCAAAAAAGGGACTCCTTTCGGAGCCCCCGGTGATTGCAGATAACTCAGCAGCCGCAGCCGTTGTTGTTATTGCAGCCGCATCCGCAGCCATTGTCACAGCCGCATCCGCAGCCGCAGCCGCCCCAGCCGAAGAGAATGATGAGGATAATGATTATCCACAGAATGCTATTGTTGTTGCAGCCGTTGCAGAACATATATATATTCCTTTCCCCGTGCCGGAACTTTGCCTGTGCCGCAGGCACGGTGCGCGGCACAGCAGACATATCCAGATAACACCGCGAGCAGTTTTCTGCGTCGCTCATGCCATAATATGCAGCCCTGCCGGCTGGTGCTACGACAAATTGTGCGCCATGCCGATATCCATATGAGGAGGAAAACAATGCCGGACGATATTGAAAAAATAAATGAGATATTCCGCATTCACGATGAGAATGCTAAGAAGAAAACCGGACAGACGGGCAAGACCGGCGCACAGCCCGCGGCGAAGCCGCAGGAGCAGCCGCAGGAACCCGCCGCAAAGGATGCGAAGGACAGATCCAGCCGCTTCTCCGCGGTGGACAATTTCTTCATAGATAAAAACGGCGATGAGAACCACAACTACACTGGCGACGAGATGACAGAGCGGGATTACCGCCCCGTGCGCCAGAGCAGGGAATACCGCTCCGGCTGCCTCGGCGGCGTGATGTACTTTGTGTTCGTCACGGCGCTCAGCGTCGTTCTCGCGTGCTTCGCGTGGATGGCGGCAAGTGACGCGCTCGCCCTGAATAAGGACAGCTTCACCGCGGTCGTGACGCTGCCGAGCAACATCTTCGAGATCGCCACGGTTGACGATCTGGACGAAAACGGCAACAAAATCGGGACAAAGCGTGTGTCTCAGGCGGACGTCAGCTACGTAGCGGACGCGCTGAAGGACGCAGGACTTATCGAATATAAGTGGCTGTTTGAGGCGTTCTGCAAGATATCCCATGCCGGTTCAAAGGTCGATCCCGGCAGCTATGAGCTGCGGTCGAGCTTCGACTATCGCGCGCTTATAAAAAATATGCAGTCCGGCTCCGGCTCCACGCTGACCACCACGGTCACGATACCGGAGGGCTTCTCGATGCACCAGATATTCCTCCGTCTTGAGGAGGAGGGCGTGTGCAGCTATAACGACCTCATGGAAGCCGCCGCGACCGCAACCTTTAACTATTCCTTCCTTGAGGGCGGCGAAGAGGGCAGTGCCTACCGCCTTGAGGGCTTCCTCTTCCCAGATACCTATGAGTTCTATGTCGGCATGCAGGCGTCCAGCGCCATAAACAAGATGCTGGAGAACTTCTACTATAAGCAGACTGCCGAAATGCTCCAGCGCGCGCAGGATCTCGGAATGAGCATGCGCGATGTTGTCAACATCGCGTCGCTGATAGAGAAGGAGGCCGCGAACGATTCCGAACGCGCGCTCATCGCTTCCGTCATCTATAACCGTCTCAACGCCGGAATGCCGCTTGGTATCGACGCTTCGATACTGTACGCCTACCCCGACCATGAGGGTGCGCCGACGGCGGACATGCTGGCAGACCCCAGCCCGTACAACACCAGACTGAACACCGGCCTGCCGCCCACGCCGATCGCGAACCCCGGTATCGCGTCCGTCAACGCGGCGCTCTATCCGGAGAGCACCGGCTATTACTACTACGCTCTCGACACGGCGACCGGACAGCACCGCTTCTTCACCAATGCGGACGAGTTCAATGCCTTTGTTGCAACACAGAACTATGAATAAGAAAACGGAACTTTTAGCCCCCGCCGGGGATATGGAGCGCCTTACAATGGCGCTCCATTACGGCGCGGACGCCGTGTATCTGGCGGGGACTCAATTCGGGATGCGCGCCTCGGCGGGCAACTTCAACGAGGAGCAGCTGCGCGAAGCGGTGCAGCTTGCGCATTCGATGGGGCGGCGGGTATACGTGACCTGCAACACGCTCCCGCGCGAAGACGAGCTTGCCGCGCTCCCGAAGTATCTTGAATTTTTGCAGGACGTGGAGGCCGACGCGTTGATAATCGCGGATATCGGGGTGCTGGAGCTTGCGAAGAAGCATGCGCCCAGGGTCGCAAAGCACATCAGCACACAGTTCGGCGTCATCAACAGCGCGGCGGCTAATGCGCTGTACGCGCTCGGCGCGGACACGGTCGTCCTCGCGCGGGAGACTCCGCTGGAGGATATCAGGAAAATTCGCCGCAATACCCCGCCGGAGCTGCGGCTGGAGGCTTTCGTTCACGGTGCGATGTGCGTGTCGTTCTCGGGGCGCTGTCTGCTGTCAAACTACCTGACCGGACGTGACGCGAACCGCGGCCAGTGCGCCCAGCCCTGCCGCTGGAAGTATCATCTGGTCGAGGAAAAGCGCC
>OHBM01000540.1_pt1 | contig 30588 bp, 29 predicted proteins | sample 1577251 | NCBI WGS metagenome assembly OHBM01 (sample SAMEA3541557, study PRJEB24748) | human gut metagenome | biome: human gut; feature: human-associated habitat; material: faeces | place: China | collected 2012 | reverse complement strand
GATCCGCCGTAGCCGCCTGAGAGCGGAACATAGACGAAGCAAAGCATATCGGTGGCAAAATAATAACAAGTAAGGGGTTGATTTATCCCTTGATTTGCTATATATTATAATTAATTATATAGTGCCGTAGTGTTACCCGTAGCCTGCGGCACCAAGTTAAAAGAGGTAAAAATTGTGATTGAATTCAGAAATGTATCAAAGGTGTACGACTCTACGGACACCCACGCCCTCAATCATGTGAATATTAAGATTGAGGACGGCGAGTTCGTGTTTGTGGTTGGCTCCTCCGGCGCCGGCAAGTCCACCTTTTTGAAGCTCATTATGCACGAGGAAAAGCCCACGGAGGGCGAGGTGATCTTTAACGAGTATTCCTCCGCCACTTTGAAGAAGCGGCAGGTGCCCTATTACCGCCGCACCATGGGTATTGTGTTCCAGGACTTCCGCCTGATCCCCAAGATGACGGTGTATGACAATGTGGCCTTTGCCATGCGGGTGATCGGCGCTAAGGAGAAGGACATTCGCAAGCGGGTGCCCTATATCCTTCAACTGGTGGGGCTGAGCCAAAAGGCGCGCTCTATGCCCAATGAGTTGTCCGGCGGCGAGCAGCAGCGTGTGTCCCTGGCGCGCGCGTTGGTGAACAATCCCAAGGTCATCATTGCGGACGAGCCTACCGGCAACGTGGACCCGGAGATGAGCCACGAGATCGTGGAGTTGCTCACCAAGATTAACAACGCCGGCACCACCGTGATCATGGTGACCCATGAGCACGATCTGGTGCGCTCTTTCCAGCGGCGGGTAATCGTGATCAAAAACGGCGAAGTGGTCTCCGACACCCCGGATCCCACCCACGCCCGGTTTGAGAGCAGCGAGCCCCATAAAGAAACGGATATGTTCTTTTACGAAGAGGGCACTTCCATTGACCTGTCCAAGACGGCAGACGCCCGGACGGACGAGGATGTGTTTGACAACTTAGAGTCCCTGGCGGACGAGACCCCGGCGCAGGCAGCGGCCACCCCGGAGGATGAGAACGGAGGTGCGGCAGAATGACCGGCGCAAGTTTAAGATATTTAATTAAAGAGGGCTTTCGCAACACCTGGACCAATCGGATGATGTCCATTGCGTCCATTTGCGTATTGATGAGCTGTTTGGTGCTCATCGGCTCTGCATCTATGATTTTTTTGAATATGGACTCCCTGCTCTCCCGCATTGAGGAGGAGAACGTGATCATGGTCTATATTAAGGACGATGCGAATCAGGCCGCCATTGACACCATGGGTCAGGAAATTAAGGCCCTGGGCAATGTGAAGGAGCTGGAGTATGTGCCCAAGGAAAAGGCGTGGGCACAGCAGCTGGAAACCATGGAGGACGCCCAGGCAAAGTTCTTTACCCAGATCAGTTCGGATATTCCGCTGCCCAATGCCTACAAGGTGACGGTAGCCGATCTTGGCAAGTTTGATCAAACGGTCAAAGGGCTAAAGGGGCTGCAAAATGTAGACACCATTCGAGAGAACAAGGACCTGGCGCAAAAGCTGGTGTCCATTCGGCAGGGCATTACGGTGATCTCCATTGTGATCATCGGCGTGCTGTTTGCCATCTCTCTGTTCATTATCTCCAACACCATTAAGTTGACGGTGTATTCCCGCCGGTTGGAGATCAGCATTATGAAGAGCGTGGGCGCCACCAACAGTTTTGTGCGCCTGCCCTTCGTGGTAGAGGGTATGATCCTTGGTATCGTGTCCGGCGCTGTGTCGCTGGGGCTGGTATGGGGTCTGTACGAGCTGGCAGTGCGCCAGTTCAGCGGCCTACTTAAAAGCCTGTCCCTGTCTGCGCTGCCCTTTGCCCCCTATGCGCTGCAAATGCTGGGCATCTTTGTTGCCATCGGTATTATTAGCGGTGTGGGCGGCTCCATGATCACCATGCGCAAGTACCTGAATAAGGAAGGTAGTGAGATTAGTGCAGTCTAAATCCAAAATTTGGTTGCGGCGGCTGTTTTGCCTGCTTTGCAGTCTTGTGTTGGTGCTGACCGCCGGGGTAAGCTCCGCCTTTGTGGCAGAGGCTAAGTCCCGCTCGGAGCTGGAGAGCGAAAAAAGCAAAATTCAGTCCCGAATCAACAGCACCCAAAGCAAGCTGAACAGCTTGTCCAAGCAAAAGAAAGATACGCAGGAATATATCAACACCCTGCAGGAAAAAATAAGCCTGTTGCAGGACAAGATCTCCAATTTGGAGAGCGACAAGTCCGCCCTGCAATCGGAGATTGACGCCACCCAGGCGAAGATTGAAAAAACCGCTGCGGATATTGAGGAGACCCAGCGTCAAATTGACCAAAAGCAAAAGGAATTTGACGCTACATACGCCGAGTATTGTCAGCGGCTGCGGGCTATGTATATCAGCGGCAGTGCCTCCACTTTGGAAGTGCTGCTCACCTGCTCTGACCTGTCCAGTCTTTTGACCCGGTCGGAGATGATCAAGTCCGTCTCTCAGCAGGACAGCGCCACCTTGGACAGCCTGATGAAGAAGATGGAGGAGATCGAGGCGCAAAAGCAGAAGCTGGAGGAAAAACGCAACCAGCTGAACGCGGACAAAAAGAGCCTGGAGACGGACAAAGCTGCCCTCCAGAAGAATATTAACGATATTTCTTCCACCAAGGCGGATCTGGACAGCGAGGCTGCAGAGTGCAATGCCCAAATGCGCAAGCTCTCCAAGCAGACCTCCGAGTATCAGGAAGCCATTGAGACGGATCAAAAGCAGTTGCAGCAGGTGCAAAATGATATCAGAGCCGCCATTGCCGCCGCCGGTTCTCACGGCTCCGGCAGCATCAGCGGTTCTCACGGCTCCGGCAACGGTCGGTTGCGCTATCCTACGGACAGTCGCTCCATTTCTGCCGGGTATCCCAACTACTCCAGCGGTCGTTACCACGGGGGTATTGACTTCCCGGTATCCACCGGCTCCAATGTGTATGCAGCCGCCAGCGGCACGGTGATTTTGGTTAAGTACCTGAATTACAGCTACGGTCGGTATTTGATCATTGACCACGGGGACGGCCTGTCCACCCTGTATGCCCATAACAGCCAAATTTTGGTGAACGTGGGCGAGAAGGTCAGCGCCGGTCAGGTGGTGGCCAAGAGCGGCTCCACCGGCAACTCCACCGGCCCGCACTGCCACTTTGAAGTGCGCGTCAACGGCTCCCAAGTGAACCCGCTGAATTATCTGTAAATAGAAACGGCGACGGCGCCCCACCGTGGGCTGCCGCCATACCATACAACAAGAATAGACCACAAAGGAAGTGAAGCCAGTGAAGCGGCAAAGACATGGAAAACAAGTTTTGGCTGTTTTGCTGGCTTTCTGTCTGTTTTTACCTGCCGTGTTCTCCACCCCGGCGGCTGTGCCGGCAGCGGACACCGGGCTCAACAGCCAAATGACGCCGGAGGAACAGCAATCCTACCTGGAAATGAAGCTGCGCCAAACGGAAAAAACCTTGGAGACCCTGGGCAAGCAAAGCAAGGACACCCAGGCGTACCTGGACGCCCTGGATCAGAAGATCGGCTACCTGCGCAGCCAGTTAAAGCTGACGGAGCAAAAGGTGGACACGGCGGAGAACCGCATTACCGTGCTGCAAAAGCAGCAGAAGAAGAATCGGCAGGATCAGGCGGCGCTGCAGCAGCAGATTACAGACACCAAGCAGCAGATCACTGTGCTGGACGCCCAGTTTCAACAGAACTATCAGCGCTACTGCCAGCGACTGCGGGCCATGTATATCAGCGGCGAGACCAATGTGCTGGCGTTCCTGCTGGGCAGCACGGACATTGGCCAGCTGCTCACCCGCTACGAGATGGTGGCAAGGGTTGCCAAGCAGGACACGGCGCTGCTCCGGTCCGTGCAGACAGAGGGCACCCGGCTGGAACAGGCCAAAACGGACCTGACCGCCCGGCAAAAAGACCTGCAAACCAAAAAGACGGCATTGGCCGCCAGCCAAACGGAGCTGGAACAGACGGTGACCACCTTGCAGGCGGATCAGAAAGATCTGACTACCCGGCGGCAGGTGCTTACCGACCAGCAGACAGAGGCCAACCGGCTGCTCAAGCAGTTGACGGATAAGACCAAGGCCTATACCGAGTACCGGGATGTGACCCAAAACGATCTAGATGAGATCGACCGCCAAATTGAAGAAGCGGCAAAGAAATATACAACCACCACCACAACCACCACGACCACAACAAAGAAGCATACCACCACAAAGCACGGCGAAAGCGCAGGCACGACGGCTTCCACCACAAAGAAGCATACCACCACGGAGAGCAAGCGGCTGCGCCTAACCTATCCGGTGCCCAGCCAAACCCGCATTACCACGGCGTTTCATGGCTACGCCGGACACTCCGGCTGCGATTTTGCATGCGCCAGCGGCTCCCGTGTCGTGGCGGCAGAGAGCGGCACGGTGATCGTGTCGGCCGATCTGACGAACAGCGACGGCAGCTACCGCAGCTATGGGCGCTACATTGTGATCGCCCACGACAAGACGGACAGCGTCGGCAATTCGGTGTATACCCTGTACGCCCACAACAGTCGGCGAGTGGTATCTGCCGGCACACATGTGCACCGTGGCCAGCTGATTGCTTACAGCGGCTCTACCGGTAACTCCACCGGCCCCCACTGCCACTTTGAAGTGCGCACCCCCACCGCGTCGTATAACGACTGCGTGGACCCGGAAATTTATTTGCCCTAATGCGTCAAGGAGATGGAACAGAATATGAAAAAATACAGTCAAAAGCTCCTGGCGTTGGTGCTGGCGTGCGCCCTGTTGTGCGCCCTGCCCGGGGGCAGCGCCTGGGGTGCGGAGACCGCGGAGAGTACAACGGCGGCGGAGACCACCACGGACAAGGCGGCGGAGAACGCCAAAAAGAATCAGGCCAAAAAGAGCCTGGAGCAGCAGCAAAAAGAGCTGCAAAAAAGCATAGAAGAAAGCGAAAAGAAGCTGGCGGAGCTGGGCAAAAGTTCCAAGGTGACCCAGGATTATGTGGACACTTTAGATCAAAAAATCGGCGCCATGAATGACCGACTGACGGTGCTGCAAGCCCAGGTGGACGAGAGCCAAAAGGCCATTGACAAGCTTAAGCCCCAGATTGCTGCCAACAAAAAGCAGCTGGACGCCCTGCAAAAGGAAGTGGACGCCAGCCAAAAGGAACTGAACAAGCTCAACGACCGGTTTGAGGCCACCTATCAGGCCTATTGCTACCGGCTGCGGGTGATGTACATAAGCGGTGAGTACAGCATTATCACCGCGCTGCTGGGGTGCAAGGATATTTCCGGCTTTCTTACCCGGTACGAGATGATCAAGGCCGTGTCCAAGAGCGACACGGAGCTGCTGCAAGAGGTCAATGGCAAGATGGAGGAGATCTGTTCCAAGCAAAACGGCCTGAACCAGCAAAAAGCGCAGTACCAAAAGGTCAAAAAAGACCTGGACGAAAAAAACAAAACCTTAAAAGCCAAGCAGGCTGCCATTGAGCGGGACCAGGAGGGCATTGCCGCCAGCAAGGTGACCCTGGCCCAGGACCGGGCTGAGAGCGACGCACTCTTGGCGCAGTTGACAGCGAAGAACCGAATGTACACCGAGTACCGTAACGAGGACGAAAAGCTGCAGCAGCAGGTGGAAAGCGAGATCGACGCCCTGATCAGCGGTTTGAAGAACGCAGACGAGGTGACCACCCTGTCCAATAAGGACAAGGAGCACACCACCTCTAAGAACAACACCGCCGGGGGCAAGGCCCAAGGGGTTTACAGCCACTCGGATGCGGCGCTGAATATGACGTATCCGGTGCCCGGGCACTATACTGTCAGCGCCGGGTTCCCCAATTACTCCAGCGGCAAGTACCACGGTGGACTGGACTTCCCTTGCGGCGTAGGCTCCAAGGTGGTGGCCGCCCAGTCCGGGGTGGTGATTACCGTCAAGCGGCTGGATTACAGCTACGGCTACTATGTGATGATCTATCACGGCACAGACAGCCACGGCCGCAGCGTAGTGACCCTGTACGCCCACAATTCGTCTATTTTAGTGGGCACCGGCCAAACGGTGAAGAAGGGTCAGCAGATCGCCAAGAGCGGTTCTACCGGCAATTCCACCGGGCCCCACAGCCATTTTGAAATTCGGCTGAATGGCACCCGGGTGAACCCCACTTACTATTTGAGCAAATAACATGAACAAAATCAATTACGATCGTATGTGTATGGCCGTGATCCGGCAGCAAACGGCGGCAGGGCGAGTACCCACCCTGCTGCTGCACAGCTGCTGCGCCCCCTGTTCCAGCGCCACGCTGGAGTGGCTGTCGCAGTATTTTCAGATCACGGTCTTTTATTATAATCCGAATATTGCCCCGGAGGGAGAGTTCCAAAAGCGCTTGGCGGAGCAGCGGCGGTTGATCGCGCACCAGCCGGCAGTGTACCCGGTGCAGCTGATCGCCGGGGATTACGAACCGGCGGCCTTTGCGGCTGTTGCCAAGGGGTATGAGGACTGCCCGGAGGGGGGCGCCCGCTGTATGCGCTGCTATCGCCAACGACTGGAAAAGACGGCGGCGCTGGCCAAGGAAATGGGCTTTGACTATTTTTGCACCACCCTAAGTATCAGCCCCTTAAAGGACGCCCAAAAGATCAATGCCATTGGGCAGAGCGTAGGGGAGCAGTACGGGGTGGCCTGGTTGCCCTCGGATTTTAAGAAGCAGGAGCGGTACAAGCGCTCCATTGCGCTGTCCCGGGAGTACGGCCTGTATCGCCAAAACTTCTGCGGCTGTGTGTATTCTAAGCAAGAGAAGGAGAAACCGGTATGACCAATCCCCTGGCAGACCGTATCCGCCCGGAAAGCCTGGAGCAGGTGGTGGGCCAGCAGCACTTGCTGGGCCCCGGCAAGGCCCTGCGGCAGCTGATCGAGAGCGGCGATATTCCAAATTTGATTTTTTACGGCCCGCCGGGGGTGGGCAAGACCACGGTGGCGTCCATTATTGCCAAGCGCACGGATCGCGCCTTGCGGCGGCTTAACGGCACCAACGCCTCTACGGCGGATATTCGGGCACTGGTGGCAGAGCTGGACACCCTGTCCGCGCCCAACGGCATATTGTTGTATTTGGACGAGATCCAGTATTTTAACAAACGCCAGCAGCAGTCCCTGCTGGAATACATAGAAAACGGCAAGATCACCCTGATCGCCAGCACCACGGAGAACCCGTATTTTTATATTTATCCGGCAGTGCTCAGCCGGTGCACGGTGTTTGAGTTCAAATCCGTCACCCCGGCAGATGTGGTGCCCGCGGTGGAGCGGGGCTTCCGTTTGCTGGAGGAGGAGAACGGCACCCCGGCAGAGTTGGCGGACGGCGTGGCCCGCACCCTGGCAGAGCGGGGCGGCGGTGATGTGCGCAAGTCCCTGGGCGCGGTGGAAAACTGCTACTTTGCTGCCCAGGTGACAGACGGTAAAAAACGGATCACCCGGTCGCTGGTGGATCAGCTGACCCAAAAAAGCGGCGCCCGCTATGATCGGCTGGGCGACGAGCATTACGATATTATTTCTGCCTACCAAAAGTCTATGCGGGGCTCGGACCCGGACGCTGCGCTCCATTATTTGGCGCGGCTGCTGGAGGCGGGGGACCTGCCCTCCGCCTGTCGGCGGCTGATGGTCTGCGCCTGTGAGGATGTGGGGCTGGCGTATCCCCAGATCATTCCCATTGTTAAAGCGGCGGTGGATGCGGCCCAAATGCTGGGTCTGCCGGAGGCAAGGCTGCCCCTGGCGGACGCGGTGGTGCTGGTGGCCACCAGTCCCAAGAGCAATACCGCCCACGATGCCATTAACGCGGCTATGGCGGATGTGCAGCGGGGCAATTACTCGCCCATTCCCCGCCGACTGCAAAACAAGCACTACGACGGTGTAGACGCCAAGGTGAAAGGGCAGTTTTACAAATACCCCCATGAATATGAAAATCACTGGGTGGAGCAGCAGTACCTGCCGGATGTGCTTAAGGGCACGCAGTATTATCATTTTGGCGACAACAAGACCGAGCAGGCCGCCCATGCCTACTGGGAGCGGGTGAAGAAGAGGAAACTGTAAATATGACCAAGAAAGAACGATTTTTGCGGGTGGCGGCTGCCTTGGAGCAGCTGTACCCGGACGCCAGGTGCTCTCTGTTCTCCGGCAACGCCTTTGAACTGCTGGTGGCGGTGCGCCTGTCTGCCCAGTGTACGGATGCCCGGGTGAACCAGGTGACCCCGGCGCTGTTTGCCAAGTACCCCACATTGGAGGACTACTGCAACGCCGATGTGGCGGATATAGAGCGACTGATTTACTCCTGCGGGTTTTACAAGACCAAGGCGGAGAATATTATAGAAATGGCACGCAAAGTACGGGACGACTACGATGGTCGGGTGCCGGACACCATTGAGGATCTGTTGACCCTGCCCGGGGTGGGACGCAAAACCGCCAACCTGATTGTGGGTGATGTGTACGGCAAGGAGAGCGTGGTGGTAGACACCCACATGATTCGTATTGCCAATCGGCTGGGGCTGGTGGCAACCAAGGATCCCAAGCAGATCGAATTTGCCTTAAAGAAGATCATTCCCCCGGATATGGGGTCGGATTTTTGCCACCGCATTGTGCTGTTTGGGCGGGATATTTGCCCGGCCCGCAGCCCTAAGTGCGAGAGGTGCCCCTTGGCAGACGGTACTTGCCGCCGCGTAGGTGTGGCTGCCAAAAAGTGAAGAATTGAGGACGAGAAAATGCAAGCAAACAGCGGCAATATCATATTGATCGGTATGCCCGGCAGCGGCAAATCCACCTGCGGGGTGGTGGCAGCCAAGCTGCTGCTGAAGAATTTTTTTGACACGGACCTGCTGATCCAAAATCGGGAGGGACGGCGCCTGCAACAGATCATTGACGAAAAAGGGCTGGATTACTTTGCCCGAGCAGAGGAGGAGGCCGTTTTGTCCCTGGATATTGCCGGTACGGTGATCGCCACCGGCGGCTCCGTGGTGTATTCTCCGGCGGCCATGGAGCACCTGCGCCGCATGGGCAAGGTGATTTATCTGCATCTGGAGTATGAGACCATGTGCCGCCGTATTCAGAATTTGGACAGTCGGGGCGTGGTACTGCAAGCGGGCTACACCTTGCAGGATATGTACAAGGAGCGGCTGCCCCTGTACCGCCGGTATGCAGATGCAGTGATTAAGTGTGACAACAACACAGTGGAACAGACCGCCCAGCAGATCGCCCGCTGCGCCCGATAAAAGGAGAATGAAATGGAAAAGAGAAGAAAGGCGAAAAAGAGATTTTCTGCGCTCACCAGCTTTTTGCTGGCGCTGGCACTGCTGGCGGGCACGCTGGGCGCGCTGCCGGCAGAGTGCTTTGCCGCCCAACCTGAAAAGGCGGCGTTTCACAGCACTTACGGTTTTCGCCTGGGCAGCAGCGCCAAGATGGAGCTGCAATTCAGGGATAAATTAGAGAAGAATTACAAGGTCAACGGCAATACCTACTACGGCAGCCAAACCGATCTGAGCCGCCAACTGCGGGACCAGATGGTCAAGCGCAGCGACCAGGTGGTGCTGCGCTTGGCCACCGATCGGCGGGGGTTGACCGGCAGGAGTAACAGCGCCGCACAAGCGCGTGAGGAGCTGTTTTTGGGTCTGCTTAATGACGCCACCGCCCAGCGAAATTCCGTTTCTGCTCGGGATGGGGACTATCTGCGCTGGCAGCTGGGCAGCGTTAGCGGTGTGCTGTATGCGGACGGCAGCAAAAACGGGGTCTATTACTACCGGGTGATCTATTACGGCTTGGGTTATTACACCACCGCCGCCGAGGAGCAGTGGGTGGATCGGTATGTGCAGAATTATGTGCGCCGGGTGGACCGAAACAAAATGAGCGATTATGACCTGGCGAAGAAGGTGCACGACGATGTGTGCCGTGCTACGGTCTATGATATGGAGATGGACAGCCGCTACGACGACTATGATTTTTCTGCCTATGGGTGCCTGAATGTGGGTCGTTGCGTATGTCAGGGGTATGCGCTGGCGTACTACCGGCTGTGTCGGGAGCTGGGATTGTCGGTGCGCTTTGTGTACTCGGATCCGCACGAGGGCTGCCACGCCTGGAACTTGGTACAGGTGGGCGGCAAATACTATTATGTGGACTGCACTTGGGACGATACCTACCATGAAGGCAATATCGTCTACAACTTCTTCTTAAAGAATTACACGGATTTGCAGGCGATGGACAGCGACTATCACGAGCACCGGCTGGACGACGGCGTGTATGCAGACGCGGACTTGACCCGCAACTATGTGGACCGGGTGGCTGCCCGCAGCTATGAGCCGCTGTTGCCCAATATGGGCAATGTGGTGGTGCGTCTGAGCCAAACCCAATTTACTTACAACGGCAAGGCACAGGGGCCAAAGTTGACGGCTACCTACGCCGGGCAGCCCTTTAGCGGCTACACCGTCCGCGGCGGCACCGCCACCAATCCGGGTACGTACACCGTGACCCTGCGGGGCACCGGCGGCGACAGCACCCGGCGCACCTACACCATTCGACCGGCTAAGGTACAGCAGATCAAGATCACCAAGCGGGAGCCAAAGGCCCTGACCTTCAGCTGGCAAAAGGCTGTGGGGGCGAGCACCTATCGCTTGCAGCAAAAGAAAAATGGCAAGTGGGTCACCGTTAAGACCGTCAGCGGCAACAGCGCCAAAATCGGCGGGTTGTCCCCGGCTGCCACTTACACTTTCCGGGTTACGGCTTACAAGGGCGGCATTGCCGGTGCGGATGGCAGCAATTATGTGACCTGCACCACCCCGCTTACTCCGGCGGCGCCTAAGCTGACAGCCGGCAAGGGTACGGTCACGGTGAAGTGGAAGAAGGTGACCGCCTCCGGTTATGAGGTGCGCTATTCCACCCGATCGGATATGAAAAAGGCCAAGACGGTGAAGATCAGCTCCGGCAAGACGGTGCAGAAGAAATTAAGCAAGCTTTCCCGTCATAAAAAATATTATGTGCAGGTGCGGGCGGTTAAGACCCGCAAGAACGCAGACGGCAAAACGGTGACCTATCGGGGCGCCTGGTCCGGCAAAAAGAGCATTTCTACCAAATAAATATCACCTTTTGCACCGGATTTTCTACTTGCAGGGCGGCGCAAAAAGTGCTATTATAGTAAAAATATTCTTCACGGAATAGGAATTTATTGATAACGGAGGTAATGTAATGAGCGAATACGGCGCAAAGTTTGTAAAAGAAGGGCTGACCTTTGACGATGTTCTGCTGATCCCGGCAGAGTCCGATGTGTTGCCCAACGAAGTGGATTTGTCCACCAAGTTGACCAAGGATATTACCCTGAATATCCCCCTGATGACCTCTGCCATGGACACGGTCACCGAGTCCAATATGGCCATCGCCATTGCCCGTGAGGGCGGTATCGGCGTGATCCACAAGAATATGACCATTGAGGATCAGGCCACCGAGGTCGATAAGGTAAAGCGCTCGGAGAACGGCGTCATTACCAATCCGTTTTTCCTCTCTCCCCGGCACTTGGCCCAGGACGCAGAGGATCTGATGCGTAAATACAAGATCAGCGGTGTGCCCATCTGCGAGGCGGACGGCACCCTGGTGGGCATCCTTACCAACCGGGATATGCGGTTTATGACGGACTTCTCCGTGCCCATCTCCGCTGTGATGACCCCCAAGGATAAGCTGGTCACCGCGATGGCCGGCACCACCCTGGAGGAGGCCAAGAAAATTCTGATGCGCTCCAAGGTGGAGAAGCTGCCTCTGGTAGACAAGAACGGCAAGCTCACTGGCTTGGTGACCATTAAGGATATTGAAAAGAGCGTTAAGTACCCCAACACCGCCCGCGACGAGAAGGGTCGCCTGCTGTGCGCTGCCGCTATCGGTGTAACCAAGGATATTATGGATCGTGCCGGCGCGCTGGTCAACGCCCAGGTAGACGCCCTGATTTTGGACTCTGCCCACGGTCACTCCGCCAATATTTTAAAGGCAGTGGAGCAGGTGAAAAATGCGTTCCCGCAGATCTCTCTGATTGCCGGTAATGTGGCCACCGCAGAGGGCACCGAGGCTTTGATCAAGGCCGGTGCAGATGCGGTAAAGGTGGGTATCGGCCCCGGCTCTATCTGCACCACCCGTGTGGTTGCCGGTATCGGTGTGCCCCAGATCACAGCGATTTATGACGCAGCAGAGATGGCCGACAAGTACGGTATCCCGATCATTGCAGACGGTGGTATTAAGTACAGCGGCGAAATCGTAAAGGCCATTGCGGCCGGCGGTTCCGTAGTGATGGTCGGCTCTTTGGTGGCCGGCTGTGAGGAGTCTCCCGGTGAGACGGAGATTTACCAGGGTCGTCAGTTTAAGGTGTACCGCGGTATGGGCTCTTTGGGCGCCATGAACAAGGGCTCTGCCGACCGTTACTTCCAAAACGGCACCAAGAAGTTCGTGCCGGAGGGCGTAGAGGGTCGTGTACCTTACAAGGGACCGGTAGGCGATACCGTGTTCCAGATGATGGGCGGTTTGCGCTCTGGTATGGGCTATGTGGGCTGCCACAGCATTGCGGAGCTGCGCACCAACGCCAAGTTTATTAAGATCACCGGTGCAGGTTTGGTGGAGAGCCACCCCCACGATGTGTATATCACCAAGGAGGCGCCCAACTACTCCGGCAGCCGCCAGGATTGATTTTAGGAAAATGATGTTTCAAATGCCGAGATCCAGTCGTTTCTCGGCATTTGTCCGCTTTTGAGGTGAGTCTATGGCACAGCCGCAAAGCCGCTGGGTGCGGTTTAAGAGGTTCTTAAAACGGAATATGACCCCCACCTGGGCCAAGCATTTTTCGTACCAGGTGTTCAGCTTCCTGGTGTCTGTGGCTATGGTGATCGGGGTGGCCAATTATGCCATCACTCGCTCGTATGACGAAAGGAAGTTGACTTTTGTGGAAGGATTTACCATTACGGCCCATACCGGCGCGTTCAATACGAACCAGAACAGCCTGGAGGCTGTGCAGGCGGCGATTGATAATCAGGTAGAGGTGATGGAGATTGATGTGCGCCAGCGGCCGAACGGTATTTTGGTGATGGCCCACGACTTGGTGGTCAAAAACAGCGACGGCGTGCCCCTGGCAGACGCCTTTGCTCTGCTGGAGCCGACTGCCATTCGCTTGAATTTGGATATTAAGGAGACCAAAGTGCTGGGTGCGCTCCATGATCTGTTGGTGGAGTACAACCTGTACGATCGGGTGTTTCTCACCGGGCTGGAGGTGTGGAATATGAACGCAGTAAAAGCCTCCACCTGCCGAGACCTGCCCTATTATCTCAATTATATTCCCTCCCGGTTCCAGATTTTTTCTGCGGATTACCAGCAGCGCCTGCTGAAAATACTGGAAGAGAGCGGCGCCATCGGGCTGAACTGTAATTATAAGCATGTGGGCGGTCGGCTGAGCAACTTCCTGCATAAGAACGGGTACAAACTCTCTGTTTGGACCGTAGATCGGCGCGATACCATGAAGCGCATTTTGGTGGCGAAACCGGACAATATCACCACCAAGCAGTACGATAAGCTGCAAGATGTAATCGCCCGGTGGGGGAAGAATAAATAAACACAAAAAGGAAAGAGCACCCATGTGGGTGCTCTTTTTTGTGTGGGTTTTCGTAGGGCTGGGGCTTGCGCCTGCCCTGTATTTATGGCTGTGCAATCTCTTCGTCAACGCCGGATTCAAAATATCCCTGCAAGGCGGACCAAATGCGGGCCTCTACCTGATCCGGCCCGCCGCTGCCGTCCACGGTGAGAATGTGCTCTTCCGTTTTTAATCGGTCAAACACCTGCTGATACCCGGTGCGAATTTGGCGAGCCAGTTCTGTTTTTTCGTAGAATTCTGCGGCGCCGCCCCGGTGCGCTCTCCGGCGGGCACATTCCTCCGGGTCCACATCGACAAACACTACGGCGTCCGGGCGCAGAGTGCGCCGGGCAAAGGCGTTGTATCGCAGCAGATCCTCTAAATCAGAGGTGAGGGTCTGGTAGGCGAAGTTGGAAAAATAGTACCGATCGCACAGCACCGTTTGGCCGGCTTCCAGTCGAGGCAGCAGGTCCTTTGCAATATGCTCCACCCGGTCGGCGGCATACAGCAGCGCTACCGTCTCCGGCGCCAAGGCCAGCTTTTTTTGGCTGAACTGTTGACACAGTATCCCCGGGGCGCTGTCGCCCGGCTCCCGGGTACAGTAAACGGCGTTTCTGCCCAGCTTTTCCGTCAGTCGAGCACCCAGCCGCTCCAACTGGGTGGTCTTGCCGCTGCCGTCCAGTCCCTCAAATACAATGAATTTGCCCTGTTTCATACGCCCACCTCATTTTGTTTCTCTCCCCAGTATAGCAAAATTTCACCCCCTGGGCAAGACCAAGGCGGAAATTGGGGGGATAATCTGAAAATCCCCTTGCAATATAGAGCCAAAATCGGTATGATATAGGGGATCACAAAAATCGCGCCGGGGCGCTTGCGCCGGCCTATTCAATGGGGTAAATAGATGAACAAGTATGCAAAGGATCCGCAGGAGCTGCGGCGCATTTGCGCCAACCTGACTTTTGCAAAACAGCTGGGACTGATTGACGACGACAGTCTGGAGGCGGCAGAAGAACGCTGCCGTCTGGAGAATGCCCGCCGTGGGGAAAAGCTGGCTGCCGGGGAAGTGGTGTACGGCTTGACCGCCTATCCGCTACCGGCGTATCTGCAATACGAATGCACCCGCTTTCGGCTGGCATTCGCCGGGGAGCGCAAGCAGGTGCGTTACAATTATGCGCCGATTACCGCCCGGGAAGAAAAGGCCTATTACAAGGCCAACAAGGACCTGTTTACGCGCTATATGGGGGACAAATTCCGTTTCCGTGAAGTGAAGCAGGTGGTTCGTAAGAAAATGCGAGAGGAGGAGTATGACCGTGCCGTCCAAGACTTATTACGTTAGTTCTCTTCACGGCAGTGCCGATTTTGACGGCCTGACCCCGCAGACACCGTTCTTGCACCCGGCGCAGGTCAGCGCGCTCTCTTTGCAGCCCGGGGACAAGGTGCTTTTAGAGCGGGGCAGCGTGTTTGCCGGCGAGGCCATGCACCTGAAAAACTGCGGCGATATTGCCGGCGCACCCATTGAAATCGGCGCTTACGGTACGGGCGATGCCCTGCCTTGTATTGCGGCGGACGGTACCGGCGTGTGGTATCAGGACTACGGTACGCCGCTGGATTTTGACGGCCATGTGTATCGGGGAGAAGTGTCCTCCGCCGTACTGCTCTATGATGTGGAGAATATTGTGCTGCGGGATCTGGAGATCACCAACGACGCGCCCTTTACCGACCTGGAAAGCTACTGCGCTGCAGACAAGATGGATCGCACCGGCGTGGCGGTGGTGGCCCGGGATCGGGGCACCCTGCACAGCATTACGCTCACCGGACTGTTTGTCCATGATGTGAAGGGCAATGTATACAACAAGCACATGAATAACGGCGGCATTTATATGACCGCCCTGACTCCGGCCGATGAGGCCAAGACCGGCGTGGCCCGGTATGACGGTGTAACGGTGGAGAACTGTATGGTCCAGCAGGTGAGCCGCTGGGGTATTGCAGTGGGTTACAGCTATCGGCACCGGGACTTTGCTGCCAAGGAGTTGGCAGAAGAAGCTTTCTTAAAATACGGCCACGAAAATATTACCCTGCGGGGCAATTATGTGGTGGCTGCCGGGGGCGACGCAATTACCCCCATGTACGCCCTGCGCCCGCTGGTGGAGCACAACACGGCGGACAGCTGTGCCTTTGAGATGAACGACCGCTATTACAAATACCCGGGCAAGCGCCAGGGCAAGGTGGCGGCGGCCATTTGGCCCTGGAAGTGCAAGGACGCCCTGCTGCGGTACAACGATGTGGCAGATACCAAACTGAACCAGGATGGTATGGCCTATGACGCGGACTCCGGAGACGGCACCGTGTATGAATACAATTACTCCGCTTACAACGAGGGCGGAGCCATGATGTTTTGTCTGGGCGAGGCGGTGCACAGCACCTATCGCCACAATGTAAGCTACCGGGATCTGGGGGGCGTGCTGTCGCCTTCCGGTAACCCGGACGGTTTGGTAGAGGGCAACACATTTTATATGGAGCCGGGTGTGCCCTTGCGGCGCAAGCGCAACCACGGCAAGATGAAACTGGTGAACAACACCGTCGTTCCGGCGGACAGCAAGGAAGATTGAGGTAACAAACTATGGCAAACAGAAAGGGCAGAGTCACCATCCCCACCGACCTGGATGTGGTGCCCCAGACCAAAGAAATTATGGAGCGCTGGGGCGCAGACGCCCTGCGTGACTGCGACGGCACAGAGTTCCCCCAGGAGCTGAAAGATACCGGCGCCAAGATCTACGCCACCTACTGCACCACCCGCAAGGACAACGCCTGGGCCAAGGCGAACCCGGACGAGGTGCAGCAGATGTACATTATGACCCCGTTCCATACGGCGGTGAAGGACACGCTGGAGATCCACCTGATGGACCACCTGTACCCGGCAATGCTGAAGGTGAATACCTATGATGATATTCAGCGTTGGTGGGAAGTGATGGACCGCACCACCGGTGCGCCGGTGCCGGTAGAGGACTGGCGTTATGATGGGGAGAGCGGCAATGTGGTGATCCGCACCGTGCCCTTCCACCAATACACCGTCAGCTTTTTGACCTACATTATGTGGGACCCGGTGAATATGTATAACGCGGTGGTCAACGACTGGAAAGATGCGGAGCCGCAGATCACCTTTGATGTGCGCCAACCCAAGACCCATGCCCACTCTATGGAGCGGCTGCGCCAATTCTTGGACGAGCACCCGTATGTGGATGTGATCCGCTTTACCACTTTCTTCCACCAGTTCACCTTGGTATTTGACGAGATGGCGCGGGAGAAGTGGGTGGATTGGTTCGGCTATTCCGCCTCTGTCAGCCCCTATATCTTAAAGCAGTTTGAGCAGGAGGTGGGCTACAAGTTCCGCCCGGAGTTCATTATTGACCAGGGCTATATGAACAACAGCTACCGGATCCCCACGAAGGAATTTAAGGACTTCCAGGCGTTCCAGCGCCGGGAGGTGGCTAAGCTGGCCAAAGAGATGGTAGACATTGTGCACAGCTACGGCAAAGAGGCTATGATGTTTATGGGCGACCACTGGATCGGCATGGAGCCGTTTATGGAGGAATTCGCCACCATCGGGCTGGACGCTGTGGTGGGCAGCGTAGGCAACGGCGCCACCTTGCGGCTGTTTAGCGATATTAAGAATGTAAAGTACACGGAGGGTCGATTCCTGCCCTATTTCTTCCCGGATGTGTTCCACGCAGGGGGCGATCCCATTATGGAGGCCAAGACCAACTGGGTCACCGCTCGCCGTGCCATTCTGCGCAGTCCCATTCAGCGGATCGGCTACGGTGGCTACTTAAAACTGGCGCTCCAGTTCCCGGACTTTGTGGATTACATTGAGTCCGTGTGCGACGAGTTCCGCACCCTGTATGACAATATTCAGGGCGTGACCCCCTATTGCGTAAAGAAGGTGGCCGTGCTCAACTGCTGGGGCAAAATGCGCGCCTGGGGCAACCATATGGTGCACCACGGTCTGTATTATCGGCAGAATTATTCTTATTTCGGCGTCATTGAGGCCCTTAGCGGCGCACCCTTTGATGTGGCGTTTATCAGCTTTGAGGATATTAAGAGCGATCCTCACTTCCTGGATCAGTTTGACGTGATCCTGAATGTGGGCGACGCAGATACCGCCCAGACCGGCGGCGCCTACTGGTGTGATGAGGAGATCGTCACCCGGGTAAAGGCCTTTGTCTATAACGGCGGCGGCTTTATTGGTGTAGGAGAACCGGCAGCCCACCAGTGGCAGGGCAAATTCTTCCAGCTGGACGATATTCTGGGCGTGGAAGAGGAAAACGGCTTTGCCCTGAACACGGACCGCTACAACACCACCGCCCACCCGGATCACTTTATCTTGGCGGATACGAACGGCGATGTGGACTTCGGCGAGGGCAAGAAGAACATTGTGGCTCTGGAGGGCGCTCGGGTGCTGCTCCAGAACGAAACGGAGCTGCCCTTTGCGGTGCGCAACGGCTGTGAGGTGCAGATGGCGGTCAAAGAATTCGGCAAAGGCCGCGGCGTGTATATCAGCGGTCTGCCGTACAGCTTTAAGAACAGCCGCGTGCTGTACCGTGCAGTGCTGTGGGCGGCTTCTGCGGAGGCGGAGCTGCACAAGTGGTTCTCCACCAACTACAATGTGGAGGTCCACGCTTATGTAAAGAACGGCAAATACTGCGTGGTCAACAACACCTATGAGCCCCAGGACACCACCGTGTATGTGGGCGACGGCAGCGGGTTTGACCTGCACCTGGAACCTAACGAAATTAAGTGGTATCAGATTTAACAGGCATAAAAAACCGGCAGGGAACTTTCCTGCCGGTTACTTTTTGTGCAAAAATAAAAAGAAACGACAATCTTCGGAAGAAAATTGTCGTTTCTTTGGTGGGCAGGGATGGATTCGAACCATCGAAGTCGTAGACGGCAGATTTACAGTCTGCTCCCTTTGGCCACTCGGGAACCTACCCATATAAATGCGGAGAACGGCGTTGCCAACTCCGCCGTGGAGCTGGTGAACGGACTCGAACCCCTGACCTGCTGATTACAAATCAGCTGCTCTACCAACTGAGCTACACCAGCATTTCTTAACGCCTTAATACTATAACACAACGAAAAATGATAGTCAAGCCCAAATTGCAAATTTCCAAAAATTCCGTTACTGGCAAAGGGCGTGCGCCTGCATAGACTAAAAGTGAGGTGATGTTATGTGCGGAATTGCAGGAATTCTGCGTGAGGATGTGGATCTGCGGGAGCGAGAGCAGCTGCTGTGCCAAATGAGCGACAGCCTGCGAAGCCGTGGCCCGGATGACAGCGGGCGATACTTAGAGCCGGGGGCGGCGCTACTGCACCGGCGGCTGGCGATTATTGACCCGGCAGGTGGGCGGCAGCCCATGCGCTTTGGCGATTTAGTGATTGCCTATAATGGCGAAATTTACAACACGGCGCAGGTGCGCCATCTGCTGGAAAGCGCCGGGTACAGCTTTGAGACCACCTGTGATACGGAAGTGGTGCTTAAGGCCTATCATAAGTGGAAAGCCGGGTGCTTGGAGAAGCTCAACGGCATCTTTGCCTTTGCGGTGTATGACACCCGTCGGGGTACCCTGTTTGCCGCCCGGGACAGGATCGGGGTAAAGCCCCTGTTTTACTGCAAAAAAGGGCGGCTGTTTGCCTTTGCCAGTCGGATCCCTACCCTGCTGCTGCTCCCGGAGGTGGAGCCGGTGGTGGATCGCAGCGGGTTGGCAGAGATCTTTATGCTGGGGCCTGCCCGCTCCCCGGGGCACGCGGTGTTTCGGGATCTGGCGGAGCTGCCTCCGGCCTGCTACCTGACCTATGACCACGGCACTTTGCAGGTGCATCGGTACTGGAAGCTGCACGCTGCGCCCCATACGGACAGCCCGGCGGACACCATAGAGCGCACCCATCAGCTGGTGACGGACGCGGTGGAGCGTCAGCTGGTCAGTGATGTGCCGGTATGTACTTTTCTTAGCGGCGGGCTGGACTCGTCCATTATTTCCGAGATCGCCGCCCGGAAGATGGCGGCGCAGGGGGAGCGGCTGTGCACCTACTCGGTGGATTATGAGGACAATGACCGCTACTTCCAAAAGAGTCTGTTCCAGCCCAATGCGGACAGCGATTATATCGGCCTAATGGCCGAGGCCATCGGCTCCGATCACCGCAATGTGGTGCTGAATAATGTGGATGTGGCAGAGGCGCTGGTGGAGGCCACCCTGGCCCGTGGCGTACCGGGCTTTACGGATGTGGATTCCAGCTTGTTGCTGTTTTGCAGGCAGGTGCACCGGGACTTTAAGGTGTGCCTGTCTGGCGAATGCGCCGACGAGATTTTTGGCGGTTACCCCTGGTATCATCGGCAGGAGATCTTGTTTGCGGACACATTCCCCTGGTCCCGCAGCGTAGACGTGCGCCAAAGTCTGCTGCGCCCGGGGCTGTTACCAGAGGGGGCGGACTATGTGCAGGCCGCCTACCGCCGCACGGTGGCGGACACGGAGGTGCTGGACACAGACAGCCCGCTGGAAAAGCGTATGCGCCAGATGTTCCGGCTGAACACCGATTGGTTTATGCAAACGCTGTTGATGCGCAAGGACGCCATGAGTATGCACAGCGCTTTGGAGGTGCGGGTGCCGTTTTGCGACTGGCGGCTGGTGGAGTACGCCTACAATATGCCCTGGGCGCTGAAGTCGCCGGAGGGACGGGAGAAGGGCGTGCTGCGCAAGGCCTTTGAGGGGGAGCTGCCCTATCAGATTGCCTGGCGCAAAAAAAGCCCGTACCCCAAGACCTTCAATCCGGCGTATTTTGCCCGGGTCAAGGCGCTGGCAGAGCCGGTGCTGACGGACACCGCCTGCCCGCTGTATGAGCTGCTGAACCGGGACGCGGTGGCCGCTCTGTGCCAAAACCCGGACACCCTGCGGGAGCCTTGGTACGGCCAGCTGATGCGCGGGGCGCAGGTGGTGGCGTATGTGGTCCAGATCTACGGTTGGATCAAGGCTTACGGCGTGACCTTTGACTTGTAATTCTCCCGGGATTGTGCTATACTGAGGCTGTGTTCCCCTGCCCGGTTTTGCGCCGGGCGGGGGGCGTGCAGTAGGCAGTGTCTGCCGTAGAGAGGAAGTGGTACATTTGACCAATGCAGAATATATTGAGGCCATTGGCGCCCGCTGTTCCCGCCGTACTTACAGCCACACGCCGCCGGATCCCCGGGTGCTGGAGATCTTGCAGGAGATGGTGGACGCCGTCAATCGCCAAAGCGGGCTTTCCTTTCGTCTGTTGGCGGACGGCACGGCCCCCTTTACCCTGTTTACCGGCAAATTTGCGCTGGTGGCTGTGTGCGGGCCGGACACGGAGTGGGCCAGAATTCAAAGCGGCTACTTTGGCGAAAGTATTGTTTTGCAGTGTGTGTACCACGGGCTGGGCACCTGCTGGGTAACGGGTACATATAATGAGAACAAGCTCTACCAAATGCTGGATTTGCCCCGGGATCTGCGCCTGTACGGCGTGATCACCATCGGCAATGTAAAGTCCGGCAAGAGCATGAAAGAGAAGATGATGTACAACGCCACCCACAAGACCAACAAGCCCTACCAAAAGATGATGGAGGCCTGCGACCGGGCGCTGCCGGAGCCGTATGTGTTTGCCATGCAGATGGTGGAAAAGGCACCGTCTGCCACCAACCGGCGGTGCGTGCGCTTTCGCTACGAGGAAGGCAAAATCTCTGCCTCGGTGGACGCGCCGTACTCGGACAAGAGCCTGGACTTTGGTATTGCCCAGCTGCATTTTCAGTTGGGCGCCGCCCACAAGGGTGTGCAGGGCAAGTGGAACAAAAAAGGGGAGTTCGTCACCGACGATAAGGTGATCAAATTCCCAACGCAATCGGAGGGGGAAAAAGAAAATGAGTGAAACCGCAGTGAAAAAAGAGAAGAAAAAGTGGTCCACCGGCAAAAAGGTGGCAGTGATCCTGTGCAGCGTGCTGCTGGCGCTGATCCTGATCGTGGTCAGCGGCGGGTTGATCTATCTGCACAATTACTGCCAGGTGAAGGACTACACTGTCACCGCTATGGGCAATCATGATGTGACCTTGATCGCCCACCGTGGGTTCCGTGCCGTGGCACCGGAGAATACGCTGCCTGCCTTTGAGGAGGCCGGCAAGGCCGGATTTACCGGCGCCGAGTGCGACACCTATCGCACCAAGGACGGGGTGTGGGTGATCTCTCACGACAGCCATACCTACCGTATGATGGATCAGCACGCCTTTGTGGAAAAAAAGACCTACGACGAGCTGCTCACCTACAATACGGACAATGGGGTGAATATCGACCAATACCCCAATTTGAAAATTTGCACCTTAGAGGACTACTTAAAAACCTGCGTCCAGTACAATATGACCGCCGTGATCGAGCTGAAAGGCAAGAACAACACAGAGCATTATGACGAGATCTTGAAGCTGGTGGCGGACACCGGTGCTAAGCCGCTGTTTATCTCCTTCCATTTGGAGAATTTGCAGCAGATCCGCAAGTTGTCCCAGGATGTGCCGGTGTGGTATTTGGTACAGAAGATCGACGACCAGGCCATTGCAGACGCCAAGGCTCTGGGCGGAGAGTGCGGCATTGACTTTAACGGCAACAAGGACGAAAACACCAAGGAAGTGGTGCAAAAGTGCCTGGATGCCGGGCTGGAAGTGGGCGCCTGGACCATTGACGATATGGACACGCTGCAAAGTCTGAAAGACAAGGGTGTTACCTACATTACCACCGACAGTATTACCTATTAAGTTTGTATAAAATAAAAAGCAAAATTGCCCCGGCACCCTTTGTAGGCGCCGGGGCTTTCTGTACCCGCCGGAAAGAAAAATGCAAAAAATCAAAAAAAGACTTGACATCCGGTTAGAAATCGTGTATATTTATGTTGTAATCATTACAAGTCAATAATAATTACAACATAAAGAGAGGTGATCCGAACGGAAACGGCAGAGATCGTACAAATCTTTAAGGACCGGGGATTTAAGGCAACGCCCCAGCGCATTGCCGTGTATAAATACCTGTGCGAGCACCGCACCCACCCGGATGTGGAGAGCGTGTACCGGGCAGTGCTGGAGGACAATCCCGCTTTCTCAAAGACCACTGTGTACAATGCCCTGCAAGCCCTGGACGCCTGCGGTCTGATCATTCCGGTGACCATTGACAGCGGCCGAATCCACTACGATGCGGACACCCGCTTCCACGGGCACTTCCGGTGCGAAAAATGCGGGCGGATCTATGACTTTGTCCCGGACCTGATAGGTATTCAGGGACTGGACGGCTTTACCGTCCACCACAAAGATGTGTACTTCAGCGGCATTTGCAGCTGTTGTCAATAAATGTGTTATCCAAATCATCTAAAAAGGAGAAAGACGATTATGAGCAAAAAGTATTATTGCCCGGTATGCGGGTATGAGAGCGACACACCCATTGATGTTTGCCCCATTTGCGGCGCCAAGATGGCCGTGCGGGAGAACGAGGAGCGCACTTGGGCTGCCGAGCACCAGGTAGGCATTATCGACGGCGTGGACGAGGAGATCGTCCAGGGCCTGAGAGACAACTTTAACGGCGAGTGCTCCGAGGTGGGTATGTACCTGGCTATGGCCAGAGTGGCACACCGTGAGGGTTACCCGGAGATCGGTCTGTACTGGGAAAAGGCCGCTTATGAAGAGGCGGAGCACGCTGCCAAGTTCGCCGAGATGCTGGGCGAGGTGGTGACCTCCTCTACCAAGAAGAACCTGGAGATGCGTGTGGCTGCCGAGAACGGCGCTACCCTGGGCAAGTTTGAGTTGGCTAAGAAGGCCAAGGCTGCCAACCTGGATGCGATTCATGACACCGTGCACGAGATGGCGCGCGACGAGGCCCGCCACGGCAAGGCCTTCGAGGGCCTGCTGAACCGCTACTTCGGCAAGTAATTTGCCAAAACAGGAGGCACAGCCATGAAATACGTCTGTGACATCTGCGGCTACGTCTACGACCCCGCAGCCGGCGATCCCGACAACGGCGTCGCCCCCGGCACGCCCTGGGAAGCTGTCCCCGAAGACTGGGTCTGCCCGCTGTGCGGCGTCGGCAAGGACCAGTTCAGCCCCGAAGCATAACGCAAAACGAGAAGAGGAAGCCGGTCACTCGGCTTCCTCTTTTTTGCGCTTTGCGCGACCGGATATATATCGTCGGGAAATTGACAACCGGCGCGGAAAATGCTACACTACGCTTGTCATACGACAGAAAACGCGGCCGCTGCGGCGGCTGCCTCGAAGGGGGACAAAAACCATGAAATACTGTGCTCAGTGCGGCGCGCAGCTGGTCGATGAGGCCGTGGTCTGCCCGCATTGCGGCTGCGCCGTGGCGCCGACGAAGACCGTCGACCCGAACGCCAGCCCGAAATCGCGCCTGATCGCGCTGCTGCTGTGTGTCTTTGTCGGCGGTCTCGGCATCCACCGCTTCTACGTCGGCAAGATCGGCACGGGCGTGCTCTGGCTGCTCACGGCCGGATGCTTCGGCATCGGCGCGCTGGTCGACCTGATCATGATCGCCTGCGGCACATTCACCGACAGCGACAGAAAGCCGGTCACCGACTGGCAGACCTGAACGCTGCACAAAAAAATCGCTCCCCGGCCGGATGGCCGGGGAGCTTTTTGCACATTTTACGGGTCGATCTCGATGATATAGCCGGTCTTGCCGCCGTAGAACTGCGGGTATTTGGCGGCGGGATCACCGATGCAGTCGTTATAATACCAGCCGTCGCTGCGGCGTGCGATGAGCACATAGTTCTCCGCCGCGCCGTTGGTGTCGCGCACGGACGGCTCACCGGCGGCCCAGTTATAGACCGGGTCGATGTTGTCCTTGACCCAGGCGAGCTCGCCGCTGTCGGCGCGGTACAGACCGATCCAGACGTAGGTCAGGCCGGACTCGTCGGCAAGCTGGGCGACGCGCGTCCACTTCTCGGCGCTGTCGATCACGACGAGGTGGCCGCCCTTGGCCTCGGCCGCCGCCTGAGCGTCCGCCCAGGAGATGTCCGCCTTGACGACTTCATACGTCGGCTCGGGCTTCGGCGTCGGGGTGGGCGTGGGCGTCTCGGTCGGGACGACGGTCTCGACCGGGGCAGTCGGCGCGGGCGTCGGCGTGGGCTCCGCCGCGCCGGGCGTGCCGAACACGCCGAGCGAACGCAGCAGCAGCACCGCCAGCACCGCCGCGCAGATGATCAGCACCGTCAGCAGCACGCCCGCCTTATGCGACTGGCGCTGCGCGTCGGGCGCTTTCTTTTTCGGCTTCGCAGGGGCGGGACGGTAGGGCTCGGGCTTTTTCACCGGCGGCTTTTCCGGCTTGCGCTCCGGCTTGACCTCCGGCTTGGCAGCCGGCTTTTCCGGGCGGAATTTATTCGGCAGCGGCTGCGGCGCGGGCTTGACCTCGGGCTCAGCCTGCGGCTCGGGCTCGGTTTCGGGGCTCGTCTCCGGCTCGGCAGCCGGAGCTTCCTCGGACTTCTCTTCCGGCTCGGCAGCCGGAGCTTCCTTCAGCTCAAACTTCAGCTCCGACTCCGGCTCTGCGGCAGGTGTCCCGGCATCTGCTTCCGGCTCGGCTTCGGCCTCCGGTTCAGCTGCAGCTTCAATTTTGGCTTCAGCTTCGGCTTCCGCCTCCACTTCTGCCTCCGGCTCGGTCTTTTCCTCCGGCTCAGCCTCCGGCACAGGCGCGGCGGCCTCCTCGGCGAGGATGCTGAGCATCATGCGCTCGACCTCGCTGAGCTCCTGCTCAGGCTTGTTGAACATCTCCTGCGCGGTCGGCACATTGCGGCGCTGCTCGGCATCATACTGCTCGAGCGCAGCGCACAGCTCCGCCGGGGTGGCATAGCGGTCGGCCGGCCGGCACTGCGTGGCGCGCGCAATGATCTGCGCGAGATCGCGCCCGGCCTTGCGCGCCAGAGGCAGCGCCTCGCCGTTCATGCGGCGGCGCAGCGCGGCGGCCATATCCTCCGGCTGCGGCGCGCGGTCATCCGGGTAAAACGGCAGACGGCCGCCCATCACGCCCGCATACAGCAGCAGGCCGAGCGAATACACGTCGGCCGAGGCATCGAGCGAGCCGCTCCAGAAAACCTCGGGCGCCATGAACTCCAGCTCCTCGGTCGTCCAGTCCTTCGTGTCCGTGCGGGCGGGCGCGCCGAGACCGACCGTACCATCCCCGGCACGGCTGATGTTGTCCGGGCGGATGCCGCCGTGGTATGCCCCGCGCTCCGTCAGGATGCGGCAGATCGTCTCGGCCAGCGCGGTCAGCTCCGCGCGCGAGAGCGTCTGAAGCCGCTCACCGAGGCAGCATGCGGGATCGAATGCGTGTTTTTCCATGTGATACGCACCTCTTTATGTCCGTGTTTGCGTGTTTACATAACGTAATAAATAGTAACACACTTGTGTCTGCAAGTCAATTCAATCTGACGCGCCGGACGCAGGTTTCTTCTGCCCGAGACGACCGAACCAGCCGAAGGTCATCGGCCAGATACCGGCGGCAAAGATCACCATGAGCGCGTAGCGGATGAGATTGGCAACATTGTGCCCGCCGCACAGCGCGAGCAGCGGCGCTTTGAGCGCGGCGCGCAGCCCGATCGTAATGGCAAGACCGAGCACGGTCTTGAGCACCTGCGCCCACCAGACGGCGCGCACGTCAAAGTGCACATACCTCCGGTCGAGCCAGTAGGCAAATGTCATGCCCAGCACCGCGCCGAGCAGCGTGTACGCGTTCTTGCGTCCGGAGGCGAGGTTCGCCGCGTCCACATCCGCGGGAAACGGCCAGAGCTCGGCAAAGAGCAGGTAGGCAGCGCCCAGCACCGCCATGGCGCCGAAGAGCAGGTAGAGCCGGTTCGGATGGCTGTCAATGTCCCGAAAGAGCGGGTAGAGCGCGAACACCAGCACGAGCCCGATGCCGAACGACACGCCGACGTCCAGCGGCGTGTGCACGCCGAGATACATGCGCGAAAACGCCGTGACCACGATCAGCAGCGCGCAGACCACACGCAGCCACGTCCGCTTCGTCCAGCGGCCGAGACAGCCGAAGGATGCAAAGACATTTTGCGTGTGTCCGCTCGGGAACGAGTAGCCGGTGGCCTCGGCGCGGGCGCTCTCGACGATCTGAAAATCCGGGTCTTTCACCCACGGGCGCGGGATGCGAAAGACAAGCTTGAGAAACTGGTTGACGATCGTGCCGACGAAGCCGACCGTGAGCATATAGTACCCGCAGGACTTGCTCACGCACCAGAACACGATGATGGCAGCGGCCATAAACACAAGTTCGCCGCCACAGTTGGTGAGTGCGCCGAGCACCGCGTCCAGAAACGGCGTGCGCAGCTCTGCCAGCGCATAAAGAAGCTGCATAGAGCGGTCTCCCCTCTGAAGATTTCTGCCGCCATTATAGCAAACTGCGCGCACGGATTCAACCGCAAAGCCGCAAAGGAAATTGACAGCGGCGGCACGGAATGGTAGGATAAATCCAGACCCTATTCTATTTTATGGAGGCATGTCCCATGGACATTGAAACGACCATCCGCGCCCTGACCGGCCGCGGCTTTGCCTTGCAGCATTTTTCCACGGCTGCCGAGGCGGCGGACTATCTCGACGGCGCGATCGACGGCACGACCGTCGGCATCGGCGGCAGCAAGACCATTGACCAGCTCGGTCTGTATGACCGGCTCACCAGACACAACACCGTCTGGTGGCACTGGCGCACGCCGGGCTTTGCCACGCTCGACAACGCGCTGACCGCGCCCGTGTATCTCAGCAGCGCCAACGCCATCACCGCCGACGGCCAGATCCTCAACATCGACGGCCGCGGCAACCGCCTCGCTGCCATGGTCTACGGCATCGGCAAGACAGTGTACATCGTCGCGGGCACGAACAAGATCTGCCCCGACTTTGACAGTGCCCTGTCGCGCGCGCGCAACACCGCCGCCGTGCAGAACATGCAGCGCTTTGACGGCGACCAGCCGTGCCACGAGCTTGAGCGCTGTGTCGACTGCCGCAGCAAGAGCCGCGGCTGCAACGCGCTGCTCGTGCTCTGGGGACAGATGATGGACATGGCCAAGGTCGAGGTCGTGCTCATCGACGAGCCGCTCGGCCTGTAAGGAGGCGTTCGCGTGAAGATCTTTAAGCGCATCAAGTGGAGCTATGTCGTGCTCAGCGCGATGTTTTTGCTGCTCGGCATCTTCCTGGTCGCCAATCCCGAGACGTCGCTGATCATGATCTGCCGCATCCTCGGCGCTGCCATGGCCGTGTTCGGTGTGATGAAGATCGTGCTCTACTTCATCCGCGAGGTCGAGGGCGTGGCCATCCGCTTTGACTTTGCCATCGGCCTGTTCTGCGTCGTCCTCGGCGCGCTCATGCTCTGGCGCGCACCGGCGCTGACAGACGTGCTCTCGGTCATGATCGGTCTGCTCGTGCTCGTCGACAGCGTCTTCAAGCTGCAGGTCGCCGTCGATTCGCGGCGCATGGGCGCACACTCGTGGTGGGTCACGCTCGTGTGCACGGTCGTATGTCTGGTGCTGGGCGTGCTGCTGGTCTTCAATCCCTTTGACGGCAAACAGGTGCTCACGATCATGATGGGCGTGTCGCTCATCGTTGACGGTGTGCAGAACCTCTGCACCGTCGTGTACGCCGCCGTCTTTGTCAAGGACGTCAAGGCCGCCGTGCGTGACTTTGTGGACGATGCCACCGCCGTCGAGACGACCGGTGAGGTCGTCGGCGAGGACAAGCCCGACGACGGGCCGAAAGCGCCGTAAGACGTTAAATCCTGCTTTATTTTCTGCCGGACGCGGGAATTTCTACGCGTCCGGCTCTTTACTTTTTTGCCGCTTTGGTGTAAAAAAGAATAGAAAATATGCTGCAACAAAAGGAGCAAGGGGGGAGCGGCCGATGATGGAGCAGGATTTTCAGCGTGTATATGAGAAATTTAAGCTGCAGTTTTTCCGCCGCCTGTTTTCACAGGTGCGGGAACGTGAGGGCTCGCTGAGCGCAATGGAGGCGTTTTCCGTTGAGGTCATTCATCAGCTCAACGCGCCGACGATCGGCCGGTTTGCGGACTTTCTCGGCATCTCGCAGTCCAACGCGACCTACAAGGTCAACAACCTTATCCGCAAGGGCTATATCGTCAAGGAGAATTCCGACACCGACCGGCGCGAGTATCATCTCAAGCTCTCGGACAAGTTCTACAGCTATAACGGTCTCATGCAGAGCTATATCGACACCGTGCTCGGACGCATCCGCGCGCGGTTCACGCCCGAGGAGCTGGCGACCTTTGCACACGTGCTGGCCGTTATGTCGGACGAGCTGATGCCCGAGTGCGACGTGCAGCCCAAGTAAACACCGCCATGAAAACGGAGACAGTCCTGCCGGCTGCCTCCGTTTTTCGTTTGCGGGGGTGCAAGCACTCTGTGCGCGCTGCGCGGTTTTCTTGTGTTTGCGGGCAAAGTGTGGTTTAATAAGGGAAGAAAATTACGACAGAAACGGAGCATCGCCATGACGATCGCAGTCATCGGCGCGGGCGCGTCCGGCATGATGGCCGCGCTGACCGCCGCCGAAACCCCGGAAAATGAGATCCTGCTCTTCGAGCGGCAGGCGCGCGTGGGACGCAAGCTCGCCGTGACCGGAAACGGCCGCTGCAACCTGACAAACACCGGTGCCGCGCCCGAAAACTACCACGGCGCGCAGCCGGAGTTTGCCGCGCGCACACTCGCGGCCTTTCCGCCCGCAGCGGCGCTCGACTGGTTCGCCGCGCACGGTCTTCTGACCGTGACCGAGCCGGGCGGGCGCGTGTACCCGCTCTCAAACGCGGCCAACAGCGTCGTGGACGTGCTGCGCTTTGCACTCGCGCAGGCGAACATCACCCTGCACACGGGCGACGCCGTGACGGCCGTGCGCCGGCAGGGGCGCGGCTTCGTCGTCGAGACGGAGGGCGGGCAGTTTCCCGCCGAGCGCGTCATCATCGCGTGCGGCGGCATCGCCGGGGCGAAGGCCGGCGGCGTGCGCGACGGCTACACCCTGCTGCAAAGCCTCGGCCACCGGCGCACGGCGCTGCACCCCGCGCTCGTGCAGCTGACGACCGACCCGACCTATCCGCGCGCACTCAAGGGCGTGCGCGCCGATGCGCGCGTGACGCTCACGCAGGGCCGCAAGGTGCTCGCGCGCAGCGCGGGCGAGGTGCAGTTTACGGAAAAGGGCGTGTCCGGTCCCGCCATATTCGAGATCTCGCGCGCAGCCAGCTGCAGCGGCGAGGGGCAGACCGTGACGCTCGACCTGCTGCGCGAACACGGCGCGCCGGAATTTCTGGCGTTTTTGCAGACGCGGCGCAAGCTCGCGCCCGCGCTTCCGTGCGAAGAGGTACTGACCGGCACGGTGCACAACCGCGTGGGCAAGATGCTGCTGCGCTACGCCGATATTCCCGGCGCCCGGCCGCTCGGCGACGTGACGGACAGCGAACTCAAGGCACTCGTGCGCGCGGCAAAGGGCTTCGCGCTGCCAGTGCGCGGCACGGAGGGTTTCGAGAGCGCGCAGGTCACGGCCGGCGGCATATGCACGGACGAATTCGACCCCGTGACGATGGAGAGCCGCCTCGTGCCGGGGCTGTACGCCTGCGGCGAGGTGCTGGATATTGACGGCGACTGCGGCGGCTACAACCTGCAGTGGGCGTGGGCCAGCGGCCGCGCGGCCGGGAGGGCGTGCCGATGATTGTAATTCCAAACCTGAAGCTTGCCCCCGGCGCGGACGAGGCGGCGCTCAAGGCGCTGGCAGCCAAAGCGCTGAAGATCCCGGCCGGCAACATCACCGGGCTGCGCATCCGCAAAAAATCACTCGATGCGCGCCGGAAGGATGACATTCACTATGTCTACACCGTCGGCGTGACCGTGCATGGGGATGAGCAGCGGCTCGTCC
>OHBM01000534.1_pt1 | contig 30690 bp, 17 predicted proteins | sample 1577251 | NCBI WGS metagenome assembly OHBM01 (sample SAMEA3541557, study PRJEB24748) | human gut metagenome | biome: human gut; feature: human-associated habitat; material: faeces | place: China | collected 2012 | reverse complement strand
ATGCGCTTGAGGTAAACTGACCGGCCGCATTGTCCGCCTTTACGACCTGCCCGTTTTCATTATACTCGTATTTTGCGGAAAGGGGAAGATTCCTTGCGGCGTCAGCAGCAGACAATTCCAGCGTTTTGTTTCCGACATAATCATATGCAAAAGTGTTCAGATGTTCTGTGCCGTTCAGAAGCTGGCCGGTCTTGACGACATTTCCGCATTTATCCGTGTACTGTGTTGTGACAATGGATGGGGCCGCCGCATCGCCGACGACTGTTTTGGTGACCTTCTGGTACAGACCGCTCTCAGCCGCGTCGTCGTAAGCATAGCGCGTCTGAGACAGGATGACCGTGTCCTGCATGACTGTCTCCGACAAGATCCGGTCAGACACATCGTAGGTATATTCGGTCACTGCTCCGTTCACAAAATCGCTGAGCTTGCAGAGCCGGGACTGCTCGTCGTATTCCTTTCGGGTCATGACAAGGCCGCTCTGCATGTCGATCGTTTCGTATTCCAGACCGAGCGGTGTGTATGTATACCGAAGCTGTGAACCGTTTTCATCTGTCACTGTGAGCTTGTTGCCCACATAATCACGATCATAACGGACAAACGTTCCGTCGGGATTTGTACATTGCGTAACGTTTCCTGCTGCATCATAGGTATATGCAGTACAGCGTTGTAAGAAACGCCGTCTCATGTTTCTTCGTAAGCTCCCTGCAGATTGTCACTCTCCGGTTTCCAAGCGCAGCCACCAGTTCTTCCAGCGTCCGTACCAGCCGGTGCGGTGCTTCATAAAGAATCGTCGTTCTCGTCTCCTCTTTTAACTCCTCCAGAATCGCCTGCTTCTCCTTCTTATCCGTCGGTAAAAACGCCTCGAACGCAAACCTTCTCGTCGACAGTCCCGAGATCGTAAGCGCCGTGATACACGCCGCCGGTCCCGGAAGAGAAGTCACCGGAATCCCTGCCTCATGACACATCGCTACCAGTTCTTCACCCGGATCAGAAATACCCGGCGTTCCTGCATCCGTGATCAGCGCGATCTGCTGTCCCTGCTGCATCAGACCGATCAGATAATGACCTTTATCGATCTTGTTATATTCATGATAACTGGTCATCGGCGTTGAAATCTCAAAATGATTCAACAGTTTGATACTGTTTCTCGTATCCTCCGCCGCGATCAGATCAACCTCCTGAAGCACTCGCAGAACACGCATCGTAATGTCTTCCAGATTTCCGATCGGAGTTGCACATAGATACAGTTTTCCCTGATTTTCGCTCATATATTTCTCACCTTTCCGAATGCTCTTTGACCCTGGCATCATTGTATCCGTAAATATCATAAATCTGCTTTGTATACACGCCCGGTTTCTCATACACGATCAGCGGCGGCTCACAGGTGATCCTTGATTTTGCACCTTTCATGGCTTCGATCAGGACCATGTTCGGTTCTTTATCGATATCTCCTGTCGGATATTGATAATTAGCATTATATTCTTTACTCTTTCCCGGCCATTCCGGTCCGTTGGGAACGAAAGGAGTATCTTTGAAGTATTTCAGCCAAGTACCTTCAAATAGAGCTACACGTGATTTCATCAGCAGTGCACACTCACGGTTGATTCGGGTTTTTTCTGTTCCCTTTCCCGAAGACATCATCTCGATGGCGGAATCCAAATCCGATAGAATGAAGCGTGCCACTTCGTTACGTGGTGAGCGTTTGCTGGCTTCTACCAACGGTTCCATTTGGTCGGGTAGGGTAGCCTTGACAATAGGGAAATCACCGTATGAACGGAGGCGTTTGAAATATTCGTATGCGCGCATGAAATACATTTCTCCGATGTATTGGCGTATTTTCTCTTCTGCTCCGGAAATGGTGCCGGCTTCAAACTCTGGCAATACTTTTTCAAAGAAATAGTTACAACTATAAATATTTCCAAAGCTATATGAGCCTCCCGAAGATTGAGAAGTTTTCCATTGTCCGGGAATGTATCGGTTGTTATAACCGAAACCCGCTTGATTGTCTGTGTGGTTGTCTTCTCCATAAAGTCCGTATCCGTAGGCATGTCCGGGAAGTATGTCTGTATAGAGTTTGTTGGCATAGGCTTCCAGCTGGGATTCATCTTTCAGATATTTTTCCGGTGAAACGGAAGACATCGGTTCTTGGTCCAAAAAATCATTGCAGGAAGTCATGAAGCCCAAAACGGCGACTCCGGCTACATATTTGAATATATTACTATGTTTCATAATTATTGTTTTTTTTAATGATTATAAGGTTACGTTCAATCCCACAGAGAATGTCCTGCTTAACGGATATGCATTTCCATTGTATTCGTCTCCACCGCCGATTGTTTCAGGGTCGAATATCTTGGTTAGTGAGGTTCCGGTCCACAAGTTCTCACCTGATACGAATATGCGTAATTTAGATACGGCAAATTTCTTGGTGAGAGATACCGGCAGGGTATATCCGAATTGAAGGTTTTTCAGACGGATATAAGAGGCATCCTGCAAGTAACCGGATTGTGTCTGTTTGTTTTTGTCGGAACCAAAGATGGGGCGCGGATAGTAGGCATCCAGATTGGTCGGCAAATCATTTGAAGGTTCGGCTCTGAAGTAATCGGCATGTTCTACAAAGCCGGTAGAATGCCACAATGAGGTGGCTCCCCAAAAGTATGCACTGCCTTGCCAGTAGTCGCGTTTCATTACTCCCTGGAAGAATGCACGGAAGTCGAAACCTTTCCAATCTGCATTCAGGTCAATACCGAATTGATAGCGAGGTTTGTTGTTGCCGAGTATTTTTCTGTCGCCCATGTCATCATACTTATTGCCTCCGCCGTCTATTTTACCGTCACCGTTTAAGTCTTTATACATGATGTCACCGGCTTCCCAGTTGGAACCAAGGGCGTTTTGTCCTCCATTGGGAAGAGAAGCCAGATGTTCTTCCATCTCTGCGTCAGATTTAGCTATACCGATAGTTTCATAACCGTAAATGTCTCCCAGCATTCTACCTTTTCTATATTTGTCCAATGTATTGGTAGGATTCGGGTAACGGGTGATTTCTGTTTGCGAATCTGATAGAACGAATTTGATTCCATAACCCAGTCCGTTTCTCAGACGATCTTGCCAAGCTATTTCTAAATCGAAACCATAAGTTCTCAAGTCGGTATTGTTGGTCTTGGGTACGCTTAAGCCAAGGATGCTCGGAAGTTCGGGGGCAGGGCCTATCATGTCTAGTGTTTCGCGGGTATAATAATCGAACGAACCGGTCAGACGGTTATTGAAGGCACCGAAGTCAAGACCGATATTCCAATTGCGTATGCGTTCCCAGCCCATGGTAGAACTAATCAATCCGGGAACTGTAGCTGTATTGGGCTTGATACCGTTTTGTATCCAACCGCCGCCACCGGCAGAAACACCTAAGGTTTGGTAAGTGGGATACCATGATTTGGTATTCTGGTTACCTAATTCTCCATAAGAACCGCGTAATTTCAAGGTCCCTACATATTCGCTCAATGATTCCCAGAAGTTTTCGCGGGCAATGTTCCAACCGAGAGAGAATGAAGGAAACCAGTTCCAGCGTTGTTCGCGGCGGAAACGTGAGGTACCGTCATAACGGATATTGACTTCTGCCAGATATTTGCCTTTGTAGTCATAATTGATACGTCCGAAGAAACCGGCGGTAGACCAAGCTGCGCGCGAACCGTTTACGGAAGGAGTTACTACTTTTCCGGTATAATCCAGTCCGGTGGTAATATCAATTTCAGGTAATTCGGGTACGATAATACCTTTGCGGGTCGCACCGAATGTTTGTTGTTTCATTTCTTCGGCTTGAAAACCAATCATACCTTTAAAGTTATGTCCCGATTCAAGGCTGTGCGAATATTCCGTATAAGCATTGAAGTTCATATAGTTCTCTTTGGTTTGGTCTTCATGAGCTTCTGTGTCTTGATAATAGCCGATGGGGTATGGATTTCCTTGTACATCGTGATTATACAAAGTCTGTGTATCCCAGTGGTTGTTCACAGTATTGATTCTGTAGTTAAAGTCCACATGGGTAATCCAGTTCTTTATCGGTTCAAGAATAAGAGATATTTGCTGATATATATTGTCTGTTTGAATGTTGTGTTTTCCACCATCACGGAGGGGGAGTGCCGGAGAAGGAGAGTGGAACATGTATCCGTTGGGGTCATATACAGGCAGTGTGGGCCAGCCTTGGCGTGCCAAGTCGCGGAATAATGCATTGGTCAGATAGGCAGGACGATGAAAATCTTCGCGTGTAAAGCGGCTGGTATAATTCACTTTTGCCCAATCAGTCAGTTGTGCATTGATTTTTCCGGTACCGGTATAACGTTTGTAGGTATCTTGGTTGAATTCCATCAATCCTTTTTGATCCATGAAGTTACCGGATATATAATAATTGACTTTGTCATTACCACCACTGAAACTCAGGTTATGTTCTTGTGAGGATGTCCATTCGCGATATATCACATCATACCAGTCTGTATTTGCATTACCGCCGGCATATCCGTCGAGCCAGTATTTATTGTTGGCATCAGCTAGAACTCCGTCGGTAATTTTACCATCTTGATAGTCTTTGATGCGTTGCAGGTGTTCTGCATTAAAATAAGCTCCTGCTCCCGAATTGATATTTGCATCGTTGTAGAAAGTGGCAAATGTATATGAATCCATTTGCTTGGGAATTCTTACGGGCTGTCCCCAGCGGAAGTTATTATTATAGTTTATGGTCGTTTTTCCGCTCTTTCCACTTTTGGTGGTTACCAAAATTACACCAAAGGGTGCACGCGAACCATAGATAGAAGCGGCTGCGGCATCTTTCAGGATAGAGATATTTTCAATATCCTGTGGATTGATGGAGTTGATGTCTCCTTCCATGCCGTCAATCAACACTAGCGGACTTGCATCAGAACCATCGCCGATAGTTCCTGTACCGCGGATACTCATGCTCATCTTATTATCCAATGCACCGCTGGTAGTGGTGATTTGTAATCCCGGTACTACACCCTGCAGGGCTTGTACAGCATTTTGTACGGGGCGGGATGCGAGTGCTTCTGAGTCTACGGTACCTACGGAACCGGTCAGGTTGACTTTCTTTTGTGTACCAAAACCTACCACTACTACTTCATCCAAGGTCTTGGTGTCTTCTTGTAGCATGATTTTAAGGACGGATTGTCCGGTATACTTTACTTCTTTCGTAGTATATCCTACAAATGAAATCTGTAGGATACTTCCTTTTTTTACTCCTTCCAGGGTGAATCGTCCGTCAATGTCGGTGGTTGTTCCGTTTGTTGTTCCTTTAACAACAACCGTAGCTCCGATAACAGTTCCCAAGGCATCTTCTACAGTACCTGTAACTTTCCCGTTTTGTTGGGAAATACTTGTTCTAGGCTGATTAGGCATCTGTTCTGCCATACCGGTTACCGGAAAACTTAAGGCTCCGGCTAGCAGAATAAGCTTCATAGCTTGATTTTTCTTTAGCATAATATTAGTTTTTAATTAAGATTAAAAATATTCCTTTCTGAGAAGTTGTTTTGATGGCAGCAAAGTTACAATGAATGAAATAAAGACGTAAAAGAAGTTAATGGTATGAATTGGAGAATTCGGTACTTGCATAAAAGATAATTATAAAAAACGGATATGATGGAATGTGCTCATTATGAGTGTGTAAGCTATACATTATTATATAAGGGCAGAAGGATGGAACGGTAACATTAAAGCTTTTCCTCCGCCGGACTAACGTTTTCTGATTGCCATGTTAGTACGTCCTGCCGCAATGGGATGTACGTCCTACTGTAGTGGAACGTACGTCCTGCTGCAATGGAACATACGTCCTGCTACAGTGGGACGTACTGGTTGTTGGCAGATAAAGCCTTAGTGTGAAGTAAGAAAAAGCTTAGGAGTCCGTTCCGGATTGCCAAGCATGTCTGTTGCTGTCCATTTTCTACATGTTTTCTTTCCATTTATTCCGAATTTGTTAAAAGTAAGTTTGAAATTTAGAGCCTTGTTTTCATTTGATTTGTGTATGTTTGCAAAAGATTCTTGAATTTGATATACTGAATGACATGAAATTGAAAACGATATTTGTACTAGGTCTGGTGGCGGGAATGATGAGTTGCAGCACTCCGGCAGATTATTGTCCCGTTACGGCATCAGGTAATGATTTGGTCTTTCCGGCTTTGGCACAAAGTTGGGATGAAGGCATTCCATTGGGAAACGCCACGGTAGGTGCGTTGGTATGGGAGAAAGATACCGCCTTGCGCTTTTCCTTGGACCGTACCGATTTGTGGGATTTGCGTCCGGCAGATAGTCTGTCGGGGAATAATTATCGCTTTGCATGGGTCAAGGAACATATCCGTAAGGGTGATTATCGGCCTGTGCAGAAGAAATTCGACGAACCCTATGACAGGATGCCTGCTCCTTCCAAAATACCGGGAGCGGCTTTGGAGTTTCCGTTGACGAAACTTGGAAAGCCTGTACAAGTACGTTTGTATCTGGATAATGCTTTGTGTGAAGCTACTTGGGCAAATGGTACTCAAATGCAAACATTTGTTCATGCTACAGAACCGGTGGGGTGGTTTGTTTTTAAAAATCTGACTACGGAGCTGGAGCCTGTGTTGGTGGCTCCTCGATATAGGCAAGAGGGGAGCAGTGCCGAAGCAAGTCCGGTTTCGGGACAGGATTTGCAACGACTGGGATATGAGCAGGGAAGTGTAATCCGTAAAGACAATGAATTGGTGTATCATCAGAAAGGATATGGAGATTTTTCTTACGATGTGGTGGTGAAATGGGAACGGCAGGGAAATACACTGTATGGAACGTGGAGCATCACGTCTTCCTTGAGCGGAGAACAGGCAGAAGAAGAGACGTCGACTGCTATGCTCCGTGGCCTGGCAAAGGACTATAAAGCGCATCTTGATTATTGGGAACATTATTGGGCACAGTCGTCTGTTTCTCTTCCGGACAGTATTTTGCAAAAACAATATTATAATGAGATGTATAAGTTCGGTTCGGCAACTCGTGAAAATTCTTATCCTATTTCTTTGCAGGCTGTATGGACTGCCGATAACGGTAAATTACCACCATGGAAGGGGGATTATCATCACGACCTGAATACACAACTCAGTTATTGGCCTGCGTATGCGGGCAATCACTTGTCTGAGGGGTTGGGATATCTGAATACATTGTGGAATCAGCGTGACACTTACAAACGCTATACTCGCCAATATTTTGAAACAGAGGGTATGAATGTGCCCGGGGTTTGCACCCTGACGGGAGAACCTATGGGAGGATGGATTCAGTATGCCATGTCTCAAACGGCGGGAGCTTGGTTGGCACAGCATTTTTATTTGCACTGGAAATATTCTGCCGATAAGGAGTTCTTGAAAGAAAGAGCTTATCCTTTCTTGAAGGATGTAGCTGTATACATGGAGCAAAATTCGATTGTCGACAGCAAAGGGGTTCGTCGCTTGGAGTTCAGCTCAAGTCCCGAAATTTATGATAATTCATTGCAGGCATGGTTCAAGGATATGACAAATTATGATTTATCGCTGATGCATTTCCTGTTTGGTGCGGGGGCGGAGATGGCAAATGAACTGGGAATAAAGACCGAAGCAGCGCATTGGAATAAATTGAAAAGCCAATTGCCTGATTTTGATTTGGATAATGAGGGAAGCCTTACGTTTGCCAAAGGATTTCCTTATAATGCATCTCATCGTCATTTCTCTCATGCATTGGCCATTCATCCGCTGGGCATCATAGACTGGAGCGACGGCGAAAAGGCGCAACGAATCATTCGTGCCACTTTAAAGAAAATGAATGATTACGGACCGGATTATTGGACCGGATATACATATAGTTGGTTTGCCAATATGCAGGCGCGTGCATTCAACGGTGAAGAAGCAGCAAAAGCATTGAGAACTTTTGCCGAATGCTTCTGCTTGAAAAATACGTTCCATGCCAATGGTGACCAGTCTGCCAGCGGGAAATCGAAGTTCACATATCGCCCTTTTACGCTTGAGGGAAACTTTGCTTTTGCTGCAGGCATACATGAAATGTTATTGCAGAGCCATACGGGAGTGATACGGGTCTTTCCGGCAGTTCCCGAAAGTTGGAAGAATGTATCTTTTAACAACCTGCGGGCCATGGGAGGTTTTCTTGTCTCGGCGGCTCTCAAGGATGGAAAGGTTGTCCGACTGGAAATTTACGCTGAAAAAGGGGGGCGTCTTGCAGTCTTTTCTCCTTTTGAGCATAAAGTGGTGGAATATGATACTCAGCCGGGCAGTCGGATAGACTTAGCAGTGGAATAAATGAAGAAATCGTTTTATATTTGTATTACAAAGAAATAAAGAAGATTATGGATGCATGTGCCGTACACTCTTCCCTTTGGGAGATATTGGAGCAGATAACCGAAAATTTAAAGAGTAAGCGTCTGGCGGATGTGTTTCGCTTTATCTCGTTTTATCCTTCGGAAACGTATGGTCCGCATAAGCATTTGCGCATTGAGATAAACTATGTGAAGAAAGGCTATTGTATTCTTCATTTGGATAATGAAAGCGTGACTTTCAAGGAAGGAGAGATAATGGTCATTACTTCAGACGTCAATCATTTGTTTGAGGCGGGCAGTGAAGGGACAACTTTAATGCAGCTGGAATTTTTGCCCGAAATATTTTCTAACTTTAACTTGAACTCCCGGGTGGGCAAAGATGCTTCGGTACCTACTTCCGTATTCTTGTTTTCTGAAGAGAACCGGCTGATTAAAATTGTGAATAATGTCCGTATCATGCGGGTAGTGCAGCGCATTGTGAATGAGCTGGAGACAAAAAGTGTGTATTATCAATACTTGGTCGTGATGTACTATGCAGAGTTGCTGGTGCTTATCTATCGCTATATGGATGAAGCTTATTTACCTATCTGTACCAATGACTCGTTGAGAAAAGCCATTGCTTATATCCGGTTGAATTATCATTCGGATATCAATATAAATAAGGTGGCGGAAGAAGTAGGTATCAGTGAACGTTATCTCAGAAACCTGTTTTCACAGTATTTGAATCTTTCTCCGTTGGATTATCTGAATCAGATAAGAATCAATAAAGCGGTGGAACTTTTAAGAAACACGGAAATGTCCATAAAAGAAGTATGCTTTCAGTGTGGTTTTCAGTCACCGCAATACTTTTCACGCATCTTTAAACAACAGATGGGGGTATCTCCGCGCGATGTGGCAAAATAGTACTTCCGTTTTGTATATGTTTTGGTTATATTTTCGCCTTTTTACATAAGTGCAATAGTCCTGAAAAGTTCTTTCTTTTTTTAAAGCAGACTACCTTTGCTGTTACTATAACAGAGTAAAAACAATCTTTTAATAGAACAAAAAAATGAAAGAATGGAACGATGACAAAGAGTTGGTTTCCTTGATAAAGGGAGAACTCTATACGGCAGTTGTCGGAGATATTATGGACAAGATGGGGTATACCCATCAATTCCTGCCGCCTCATATTCGTCCGCTTCGCGATGATATGTTTGTTGCGGGACGTGCCATGACTGTATTGGAGGCCGATGTATATGATAATCAGGGAACAAGCGGGACAAATCCGGTTCTGAAACGCTCTTTCGGTTTGATGCTCGAAGCATTGGATGACTTGAAAGAAGGTGAAATCTATATTTGTTCCGGCTCTTCTCCTTCTTATGCTTTATGGGGAGAGTTGATGAGTGCGCGCGCTATGCAGTGTAAAGCTGCCGGTGCGGTGGTGAATGGTTACTCTCGCGATACGAAAGGAATTCTGGCTTTAAATTTTCCTTGTTTTTCTTACGGTCCTTATGCTCAGGATCAGGCTCCGCGCGGAAAGGTGATTGACTATCGTGTACCTATCGAAATTGAAGGCGTGTTGGTAAACGATGGTGATATGCTGGTGGGAGATATTGACGGTGTATGTGTGGTGCCGCGTCAAATAGAAGAAGAGGTGTTTACTCGTGCTTTGGAGAAAGCGCGTGGCGAACGCATTGTCTTGAAGAAGATACAGGAAGGCATGAAAGCCCGGGATGCATTTGATAAATTTGGTATTATGTAATTTATAAAGCAGGAAAAGATGAAAATAACAGATGTAAAAGTATGGTTGGTGCAAGGCATCAAGTACAATTGGACTTTATTGAAGATATATACGGACGAAGGTTATACAGGTGTAGGCGAGGCTACCAACTGGCCGGGAAGCCCCATCGTATACGAGGCAGCAAAACATATAGGCAGTCGCATTATCGGACTTGACCCGATGAAGACGGATTTTATCTGGACAAAACTTTATCGTGACTTAAACTGGGTAGGACCCTATGGTGCCAGTATGTGTGCCATTAGTGGCATTGATATGGCATTGCTTGATTTGAAAGGAAAGGTATTGGGCGTGCCGTGTTATGAACTTTTGGGAGGAGCTTACCGTAAGGATATTCTTTTGTATGCCAATTACTGGTTTACGAAGGGGGGGCACAATGAAGCCGATTATGCAGAACAGGCACGTGCGGTGAAGGCTGCCGGATTTACGGGATTGAAGTTTGATCCGTTTGCACATACCAATTATTTCTATGGTGAAGATTTGGCATCCAATCTGACACTGACTCCTGCACAACAGGACTTGGCGTTCAATGTTTCAAAGGCAGTTCGTGAGGCAGTGGGGCCGGAGGTGGATATCATGATTGAAACTCATGCCATGCTTAATTACCGCATTGCCGTGAAGATGGCAGAGCGTTTGGCAACATTGGATATTGCCTGGTATGAGGAACCGGCAGGTCCGGAAAGTTCTCAAACATTGCGTGCCATGCGTGAACGTATACCTTCGGATGTTGCTATTTGTGTGGGTGAGCGTCATTATACTCGTTTTGGCATTCGCTCATTGCTCGAAAAACATGTATGTGATATCATCATGCCGGATATTACTCGGTGTGGAGGTCCGTCGGAGATGAAACGAATGGCTACTATGGCCGAGGCTTATCAGGTTTTGTTGGCTCCTCATAATCCCAATGGTCCTTTATCTACTCTTGCTTCATCGCATGTATGTGCTTCCGTTCCCAATTTCTTCCGTCAGGAGTTTATGTTCAATGATGTTCCCTGGAGAGATACTGTGATTGACCATCCCATTGCCGATATGGTTTATGACGGGCATTTACATTTGTCGGATCGCCCGGGGTTGGGAGTCGATTTGGTGGAAGAAGAGATGGAAAAGCATCCGGGTATTACAAGTAATCCTCCTGAGAACTTTTATATTTAATGCGTATGCCGTTTCAAATAGACTTAACAGGAAAAGTGGTCCTGATAACCGGAGTGTCCTCCGGTATCGGACTGGGCACCGCACATGAGTTTGCCCGTGCAGGGGCTTGTGTGGCAGGATGTGCGCGTAAACCGGAAAGTGACGATAGCGTTTCGGCATTTTTGCAAGCTGTGGAAGGAGAGGGTTGCAAGGCACTCTATGTCCAGGCAGATGTCACACAGGAAGAGGAATTGGAAAAGCTGGTGCAAGAGGTGATAGCCACTTTCGGGCGGCTGGATATTGTTGTTTCCAATGCCGGAATGAATGTATTTGAAGGTGCGGCGGAATGTTCGGAAAGCCGGTGGGCGTACAATCTGGATTTGAACTTGGCTTCCCATTGGCGTTTGGCCAGGATTGCCAAACCTTATTTGGAACAAAGCGGCAATGGGGTTATCTTATTGATGACTTCCAATCATGCTTTTTGCTCCATTCCGGGATGTTTCCCTTATAACGTTACAAAGACAGCTATCACCGGGCTTGTCCGGAGTCTGACCATAGAGTGGGGACCGAAGATACGGACAGTCGGCGTAGCGCCCGGATTTATAGATACGGCGGGAAACGATACTTGGTTCAATTCGTTTCCGGATGCTATGGCCGAACGTCAACGTACGATTAATCTTCATCCGGTAAAAAAAATCGGTACGGTAGAAGAAGTCGGCGCACTATGTGTTTATCTTGCTTCTCCCATGGCAGGGTTTATAAGCGGGACAACCATTTTGATGGATGGTGGACGATCGGCATTGATGCAAGATTCTTAAAATGAGTTTTCAATTGGTATTTTAAAATATATGATGATGAATGCAACTCTATTACATCGTTGTTATAATCGGACCGGTGAGGCTGCTACATGGATGCCCGGTTTGGAATGTTTGTTATGGGTAGACATTGATAATGGAATTTTATATCAATATACTCCTGACGAAGGTACGGTGAAAGAGCATACTTTTCCGGAAATGATAACTTCCGTTATTCCGTGGAAGGGGCACGGGGATGAAGTGCTTCTGGCAATGAAAAATCGTTTTATTGCTTATGATTTGGAGAAAAAGACTTATAAAACACTGATAGAATTTCCATGTCTGCATCCGCAGTGGCGTACCAATGATTGCAAGGCATCACCGGAGGGACGTATTTGGTGTGGAGTGATGCATTGCAGCGAACATAATGGCAACGGAAGTCTGTATTGTGTAGATAATGATTTATCTTTGACGCCTGTTTTGGGACAACAAAGCATTCCTAATGGAATTGTTTGGAACCGAAAAGGAGACCGTATGTATTATGTTGATTCCGGCAGAAGGTGTATTGAAGAGTATGCTTATGATTATTTGACCGGGGCTATTTATTTTATCCGTACTGCAGTACAGGTTCCCGTGGAATATGGAGTGCCGGATGGAATGACCATTGATGCCAACGGACTTTTGTGGGTGGCTCATTGGGGAGGATTCGGTGTGTACGTTTGGAGTCCGTCAACCGGGCAGCTTGTCGATAAAATAGAAGTTCCGGTTCCTAATGTAGCTTCGTGCACTTTTGGGGGCAAGGAGCGTAATCGGTTATTTATTACAACGGCTGTAGATGGCTTGTCGGAAGCTGAGATACAGGCTTATCCTTTGAGTGGAAGTTTGTTTGTGGCCGATGTACCCGGTGTTGTTTCCGGAGAGAATCATTATCCGTTTATAATCCGTTAAGAAAATGGCAATATGAATATATCAACAATTGATTTAATAGTCTTTATCGCCTACTGCTTGCTTATTTTGTTGGTAGGACTCTTCGTTTCGCGTAGAGGCAAAGGAGAGACACAAGATGCCAGTAACTATTTTTTAGCCGGCAGAGGCTTGGCTTGGTGGGCAATAGGGGCTTCTATTATTGCATCCAATATCTCGGCAGAACAGTTTGTCGGCATGTCGGGCTCCGGTTATGCCATCGGGCTGGCCATGGCGACGTATGAATGGATTGCGGCATTGGGGCTGCTGATTGTGGCTAAGTTTTTTATTCCTATTTTCCTGGAGAAGAAAATCTTTACGATGCCACAATTTTTGGAGGAACGCTTTGACCGCCGGGTGAAGACTGTAATGGCTTTTTTCTGGTTGGCGGTATTCATATTCATCAATTTAACTTCCATTCTTTATTTAGGAGCGTTGACGATTGAGAATGTTATGGGAGTTCCTATGTTGGCAGGGATAATAGGACTGGCGGCCTTTGCCGGAATTTATTCCATTTATGGAGGATTGAAAGCCGTGGCATTGACCGATGTTATTCAGGTTGTGTTTTTGATAGGCGGTGGATTGATAACAACTTACATTGCGCTCGATATGCTTGGCAATGGGGAAGGTGTTATTTCCGGATTTACTAATCTTTGTCATCAGGCGGAAGATAAATTCCATCTTATACTTGATAAATCACATCCCGGGTATATGGATCTTCCCGGGGTATCGGTTATCATAGGAGGGTTATGGGTTGCCAATTTATATTATTGGGGATGCAATCAGTATATCATTCAGCGTGCGTTGGCTGCCAAATCGGTAAGTGAGGCGCAAAATGGTATGTTGTTTGCCGGTTTCATCAAATTGTTGATTCCGTTGCTGGTCGTTATTCCGGGCATTGCGGCATTTGCTTTGGATGCTCCTTTGGAAAAATCGGATGAGGCTTATCCTTGGCTGCTGAGCAACCTGTTGCCTGTGGGAGTAAAAGGGATTGCATTTGCTGCTCTTACGGCAGCGATTGTCAGTTCGCTGGCATCGATGATGAACAGTATTTCCACCATTTTTACAATGGATATCTATCGTTCCTATCTTCGTCCCAAAGCCGGGCAGAGTGAGTTGGTGCGTACAGGGCGTTGGGCGAGTTTTATTTCGTTGTTGATAGCGGTGTGCATTGCTCCTTTGCTTTCGGGATTGGATCAGGCATTTCATTATATTCAGGAATTTACAGGTTTTGTGAGTCCCGGTGCATTGGCGATTTTTCTTGCCGGCTTCTTTTATCGGAGAGCAACGGCAAATGGAGCGCTTTCGGCGGCATTGGGTTCATTTGTGTTCTCTACTTTACTGAAAGTTCTTTGTCCGGCTTTGCCTTGGATGGATAGAATGGGAATCGTCTTCTTGTTGTGTTGCGGTCTTATTATTTTGTTGGGCAACCGTAGTCGGTCATTGGAACAATGCTCCACTATTCATGCTTCATTATTTCATACAAGTAAGTTGTTTAATATTTTTTCTTGCATCATCATTGCCATTCTGATTGGTTTCTATTGGCTTTGGTGGTAAAGGAATGCTAACCTTATTCATATAATTATGATAACGATAAAACAGACTTTATTAATAGCAGGTGTCTGCCTGCTTTCATATTCTTCTTTGAATGCGGCATCCGGTGCCGTCTGTTCGGGACGAACTTATATATTACCTTCACGGTTGGAAGGAGTGCGGCAACCTGTCATGTCATTAAGTGGAACGTGGTCATTCAAGTACTCTCCAAAAAGTCGGTGGACTGCTATTCAGGTACCCGGCGAAGCGGCTATGCAGGGGTTTGCCATCGAACATGATAAACCGTTCTTTTATAAGAAGACATTTACCATACCTGCCGACTATGCGGGAAAGCAAATTATTTTGCGCTTCGATGGTGTATACAGTCATGCAAAGTTGAGTGTAAATGGTAAGTTTGTCCGTGAGCATCATGGTGGTTTTACCCGTTGGGAAACTGATATTACTTCGCTGGTACGCGTAGGGAAGAAGAACGAAATCCAATTGGAAGTAGAAGACCGTTTAGACGAAATTTCTTATGCTTCAGGATACGCACATCATCCTATCGGCGGCATACTCCGTGATGTCACACTGTTCGCTTTGCCTGAATCTCATTTGTATGATGTGAGTGTGGAAACACATTTGGATTCACTTTATAAAGATGCCGAGTTGCGTTTTGATTGTGAGTTTATCGGTAAAGAAGGTGCGGAAGCAAGATTGGAGTTGAAGGATAAAGAAGGGAGAAATGTACAGTTGCCGCAAAGTCGTTTTAAGTTGGCGAAGGGGAAAAACACGTTCTTATTGCCTGTGGCAAATCCTTTGAAGTGGGATGCGGAACATCCTAATTTATATACGTTGGAAGTGGCTGTATACAGAGATAACAAGGAACTTTCCCGTTTTGACCGCCGCATCGGTTTCCGGGAAGTGGAGATTGTGAAGGATCGTATGTTGGTAAACGGTCGTCAGGTGAAATTGCGTGGAGCTTGTCGTCATGATATACATCCTACATTAGGACGAACCACTACTGCCGACTTGGATAGTCTGGATGTATTGCTCTTTAAGCAATCTAATATGAACTTTGTCCGTACTTCCCATTATCCTCCTTCGGAACGCTTCTTGGAGTTTTGTAACCGTTATGGCATCTATGTGGAAAGTGAGACGGCTGTTTGCTTTGTTGATACTTATCGGCAGAAGAATTATGCTCCGGGTAATACACAGAGTGATTCGGCTTATACCGACCGTTATTTGGGACAATGTCAGGAAATGGTGAAAGCTTTCCGTTCTCATCCTTCTGTCTTGTTTTGGAGTATCGGTAACGAAAGTGTTTATGGTACAAATTTCCAACTTTGCTGGGATTGGGTGAAGGCTACGGATACCACGCGTCCTGTTATTTTCAGTTATCCCGGTTCGGCAGTGGAAAAGAAAGCTAAAATATTTGATATCCTCAGTATGCACTATCAGAATGTATATGGCAATATCAATCAATGGGGGATGTCTACCCGTAATTTTCAGGGGCATGGTATACCTGCATTATATGATGAGTGGGCTCATCCGGCATGTTACACCTATGCCACTCTGCAGACCGATCCTAATATCCGTGAATTCTGGGGGAAATCTATTGATATGATGTGGGATGGCTTGTACAATGCGCCGGGCGGATTGGGAGGAGCTATCTGGGGGTATGTGGATGAAGTGTTTGCATTGCCTCAGCCCAAGGTTGGAACCGCATTCTGGAAAGAGTTTGCCCGTACTGCCAAACCTGAAAATTATCAAGGAAACTGTGTCGGATACGGAGAATGGGGAATTGTAGATGTATGGAGACGTCCGAAACCGGAATTTTGGTCTACCAAGAAAGCGTATTCACCTGTGCGTTTACTGGCAGATGACAATCTTTCTTTTACTGCCGGACAACCACTGATGTTGACTGTATACAATCGTTTTGACCATACCAACTTGAATGAGATAAAAGCTTTTTATACTTATAAAGGTATGAAAAAAGCTTTAAGGCTAGGATTTGTAGAACCGCATCAGAAAGGACTTTTGACTATTCCTGCCGAGCAATGGGAAGAGGGTGAGAAATTATTGGTAGAGTTCTTTACTTCAGAAGGAGATTTGATTGATGCTTATCGTCCTGTGTTGGGAGTGGAAAAGGTGGACTATCCTGCTGTGATTGACGGAGAAAAACTGATTGTAACCGATAATGGTGATAAACTGATGATAAGAGGAGAGGGTTTTGAAATTCCTTTCGATAAGGCTACAGGATTGATTGTCAATGCTAAAGCCGGCGAACAAGTGATCATAGAAAAAGGTCCGTTCCTTAATCTTTATGTGAACCTGAATCATTTGACGGGTGCAGAGGTTCGTAAAATGGCCAATCATTTTACGATTTCAGATTCGGACTGGAAAAAAACATCATTCAATTACACTGAGAAAGAAAACGGAACAGTCAAAGTAGCGCTTGTCGGCAGTTACCGGGGCGTTGTAGCAGAGTTTGATATATTGATATCTCCTAAAGGAGAGTTGTCGGTTAATTATCAAACTTCCGGTGTACCCAATGGTTTCTTACGTGAGACAGGTTTGTCTTTCTATTTGTCGGATGCTATCCAGCACTTGGATTGGAAGCGTAAAGGGTATTGGAATTATTATCCGGAAGGTGAGTTTGCCGGAAATGAAGGTCGTACGTCCCTTTATCAGTCCAGACAGGCTGCATACGGCGAACAACCGGTTCAAGCTTGGCAGGCTGATACGCACAACTATTATTATTGGGCAGATGCCGGTGCCAATTGTAAGCAGCCGCTTACACAAATGGCAAAAGGTATGAAAGAGAATATTTACTATTATTCACTTTCTACGGAAACAGATTCCAAACATCGGGTATCGGTTGTTTCAGAAGATGCTTCTGTGGCTTGCCGGATAAACAAACGTGCCGACGAGCAATTGATTTTATACACAAATAATCGTTGGGATTATCCTGAGATAGCATGGGGAAATTATTGTAAGACATTGGAAGCTCTGCCCTGCTATGGACAGATAAATCTGAGAATGAAATAATCAAATAAAAGAAGTGTGTGTCATTCTATGATGAAGATTAATATAACAAAAAGATTGAACCGTTTCCTGGCAGTAGCCGGAGCAATGCTTATAGGGGCATTGCCGGCACTTGCCCAGGAAAGTTCATTGACAAGGGTCGCAGCCAATGATTGTGGTGTACCCGGTGCACAGCCTTTTTTGGTAAAAGGAGAGAATTATACGATGCCTTCGGAGGTGAAAGGCAGTAAGGAAGCTATAACCTGCAATTTCGGTGGAAAAGTGATTTATGCTTTTAATCAGTTGGATATTCATGCCGACTATCAGTTGGAAGTGGTTTATCTGGCTGACCATGAACGTAAACAACGCATTGTCGTAGATGGAAATGAAATCCAAAATGTAACGTTGGAAGCCGGAAAGGAGCAAAGATATTTGTTGGACTTACCACGTAAAGCTTATGCTTACAGCCAGTTGGTATTGGTGTTTGAAGTTGCCGGGAAAGGTGCAAATGCCATTGTATCCGAATTGAATCTTTATTCCTCCAATTCTAAAGCTCCGGTTCCTTTTGAAGGTACAGAGAAAGAGGCATTGGGAAATGTGCTGACTTATCATATTGATACGGATGTGGATGTGGAAAAAGTATTGCCGGTTTATACGGTTCTTCCCAAAAGTGTTACGGGTACTTACCGGCCTGTTTTGTCTTTGAATGGAACATGGCAGTTTAATCCTCAGCCTGAAAAAGAGTTTTATAAACACTCGGATTCTTCCGGCTGGAAGTCTGTTATTGTTCCCGGTCAGTGGTCGATGCAAGGATTTAAGGTAGACTCGATGGCGTATGCAGGTTATCGTAAGTCGTTTGTTTTGCCGGAAGATTGGAAAGATAAGAATGTCAAATTACGTTTTGACGGAGTGCATAGTGAATACTATGTTTATCTAAATGGGGTAAAAGCAGGTTATCATTTAGGGGGGATGACTGTATATGAAATAGATGTGACCAAGCATTTAAAACCGGGTGTTAATGAGTTGGCACTTGCTGTGAGAAGTGAGTCTTTGGCTGATATGCTGGGCAGTCTGACTCAGTATGCCGCTCATCAGTTGGGAGGTATTACCAGAAAGGTGACACTGATGGCTGTTCCTCAAACTCATGTGTCGGATGTGCGTATTGTGACAGATTTGGACAGTGAGTATCGGAATGCGGCTCTGAAGATAGAGACTGCTGTAGTGAATAAGGCAACTTACGCACAGAATGGATTGACATTGCGATTGTCTGTCAATGGTTTGCCTAATGTCATAGAGCAGCGTCTTCCGAAACTGGCTGTCGGAGAGGTTTGGAAGGGGATTCTTTCGGATACCGTTACCGCTCCGCTGTTATGGAATAATGAACAGCCTCATCTTTATACGTTGAGAATGGAACTTTGTTTAAATGACGAAGTGATAGAAACCGTGGAGAAACGTTTTGGCTTTCGTGAGATAGAAGTCCGTGGAAACGAGTTGTTTGTAAACGGACGCGCCGTTAAGTTGCGGGGGGTATGCCGGCATGAGATGCACCCTTTGACGGGACGTGTCGTGGATGCAATGTGGCAACGAAAGGATATTGAACTTTATCGTGCCGCCAATTGTAATTTTGTCCGTACTTCACATTATCCTCCTTGTGAGGAAATGCTGGATATCTGTGATGAACTGGGAATGTTTGTCGAAGTAGAATCTCCGGTTTGCTGGGTGGGACATCATGCCAATGAAAATTGGAAAACACTCAATTATCAGGATAGCCAATACTATCCTTATATACTCCAGGCGAATATGGAGACGATTCATTTTTATCGTAATCATCCTTCTGTCTTGTTTTGGTCTATGGCCAATGAGTCTTATTGGAATAAAGAATTTGCCCAAATACAAGAATATGTGTATAAAGCTGATTCTACTCGTCCGCATACGTTTCACGACCAGGCGTATGGAGGCTTTAATAATCAGGGAAGTACGGCTCCTATTGCAAATATTCATTATCCCGGATCTGATGGCTATAAGGTAGCTGCAAAGAGCAATCGCCCCATGGTTTATGGAGAGTATTGCCACTTGAATGTTTATAATCGTAGTGAACTGGTGACCGACCCGGGCATACGCAGTGATTGGGCATTGGCCTTGGCTCCCACATGGGAAAATATGTATCAGACCCGAGGCGTGTTGGGCGGTTCTATTTGGTCGGGCATTGATGATATCTTTCAATTGCCTGACGGGAATGCTGTCGGGTATGGAGCTTGGGGACCTATCGACGGCTGGCGTCGTCCCAAACCGGAATACTGGGATATGAAGAAAATTTATAGTCCGGTCAAAGTACTTACCGAAGCTCTTTCCCCAGCCAATGAATTGGTTGTGGATGTGGAGAACAGATATACTTATCTGAATATGGATGAGATAAAGATTGCTTGGCAATATGGCAAGGAGAAGGGAACGGTTTCTGCTTCCATTCCTCCTTCGGGAGATGGGAAGATACGGATTCCAATAGCCAACCCCGATAAGGCAAACGAGCTTTATTTGTCGTTTACTGATCCTCGTGGATTTGTTGTTGATGAATATCTGATACCGGTAGGAGAACAAAAACAAAATGAGTTGCCTCAATGGTTGTCGCAGCCGACTAAGCTGAAAGTCGGTAAAAAAGCTTATGTAATCAGTGGAAAGAACTTCAGCTGTGAAATCAGCAGATTGAATGGGCAGATTTTGTCTCTGAAGAAGGCAGGAAAAGAAGTATTGAAAGGAGGTCCGTGGTTGATGGCACTTCCGTTGACCGGAGGTGGATGCTATCCCAATCATAATGCCAATACACCTGTTTATAACGATTTATGTTCAGACTGGAAGGCAGTGGAAGTAAAGGCGCATAAGGAAGAAAGTAATGTGATAGTAACTGTAACAGGAAGCTATAAGGAGTTTGAAGGCAGTTATCGTTTGACGGTTAATGCGAATGGTGAATTGGCAGTTGAGTATCAATTTAAAGCTTTGCAGAACGTCAATCCGAGACAATGGGGCTTGGTCTTCGAAGCACCGCAAGACTATGACCGGACGTTTTGGCGTCGTAAGGGAATGTGGAGTGTGTATCCTGATGACCACATTAGCCGCCCGACAGGTACTGCCGATTTATTCTATCAGGGTCTTCCTGTACAAACAAATCCGCGAATACAACCTTCGTGGTCGTGGAGCAAGGATTTTAATGAATTGGGCAGCAATGACTTTCGGGCTACCCGCCGAAATATTTGGTATGCAGGATTGTGTGACGGAAGCGGGCATAAAGTAACGGCTTGTTCAAATGGTGAGCAGCATTGGCGTTCTTGGCTGGGAAAAGATAAAATCTGTTTTCTTGTTGCCGACTTTGTGACTGCCGGCAACGAAATGTTTTTGGATGGATATTATGCTCCTTATCGTAAACCGATTAAAAGCAATGATATAATAAAAGGTAAAGTGAAATTAAGAGTGGAATAAAACAGTATATTTAGTACCTTATATTGATAGAGTTTTATTTATTAGTTCCGTTTTGTACAACTCTTCTTTCCGGCAAGTTGAATTTGGAAAGAAGAGTTGTTTTTATCTTTGTACTTTACAATAATCAGCTTATTAATGTCGTATTATGAAAGAATCAAGTAAACTCTTTGTCTTGTTTTTCTTCCTTTGTTCTTTGATGTTTATGGGGTGTAGTCCTATACAAAAGGAGAAACATACTTTTTCTATTGGTGATAAAACATTTTTGTTGGATGGCAAGCCCTTTCTGATAAAAGCAGCCGAGATGCATTATACCCGTATTCCTGCCGAGTATTGGGAACATCGTATACAGATGTGTAAGGCACTTGGCATGAATACCATTTGTATTTATGCTTTTTGGAACATACACGAACAAAAAGAGGGCGAGTTTGATTTTAAAGGGCAGAATGACATTGCTGCATTTTGCCGTTTGGCACAGAAACATGGAATGTACATCATGTTGCGTCCCGGTCCTTATGTCTGTTCGGAATGGGAAATGGGCGGATTGCCTTGGTGGTTGTTGAAAAAGAAAGATATCAAGCTCCGCACCAATGATGCCTATTTCCTTGAAAGGACAAAACTCTTTATGAATGAGATTGGTAAGGAATTGGCGGATTTGCAGGTGAGCCGCGGAGGAAATATCATTATGGTACAGGTGGAAAATGAATACGGAGCCTATGCTACCGACAAAGAATATATAGCCAATATACGTGATATAGTCAAAGGAGCCGGTTTTACCGATGTGCCTCTGTTTCAGTGTGACTGGAGTTCTACTTTTCAGCGTAACGGATTGGATGATTTGGTTTGGACAATTAATTTCGGAACAGGAGCCAATATTGATGCACAGTTTAAGAAGTTGCAAGAAGCTCGTCCGAATGCACCTTTGATGTGTAGCGAGTTTTGGAGCGGATGGTTCGACCATTGGGGGCGCAAACACGAAACCCGTGATGCCGAAACAATGGTTTCGGGTATTAAAGATATGCTTGACCGCCATATCTCTTTTTCTCTGTATATGACGCATGGAGGAACTACTTTTGGACATTGGGGAGGAGCAAATAGTCCTGCTTATTCTGCCATGTGCAGTTCTTATGATTATGATGCTCCCATCAGTGAAGCGGGTTGGGCGACTCCTAAATATTATAAGTTACGGGAGATGATGATGCAGTATGCCGACTCTGCACAAGTGATACCCGATGTTCCGGCTGCCTATCCGGTAATTGAGATTCCCGAATTTGAACTGAAGGAAGTGGCTCCGTTATTTGACAATCTGCCCGAGCCGAAGCTTTCAGAGGATATCAAACCGATGGAACAGTTCGACCAAGGTTGGGGAACGATTTTATATCGCACTTCTTTGCCGGAAGTGAAAGAAGGCACTACTCTGTTAATAGACGAAGTACACGATTGGGCACAAGTATATGCCGATGGTAAATTGTTGGGACGTCTGGATCGCAGACGAGGACAGAATTCATTGGTGCTTCCTTCGTTGCAGAAAGGTACCCGACTTGATATTCTGGTTGAAGCGATGGGGCGTGTTAATTTTGATGTGGCTATCCATGACCGTAAAGGAATTACGAACAAGGTCGAATTGCTGACCGAGACTGATAAGAAGGAATTAAAGAATTGGGAAGTTTATAGTTTCCCGGTTGATTATGACTTTGCAGAGTCAAAGAAATATGCGGAAGGTGAAAAACTTGATGCACCTGCCTACTATCGTGCAACATTTGAGTTAGACCGGGTAGGGGATGTCTTTCTGGATATGCAAACGTGGGGAAAAGGAATGGTTTGGGTTAATGGAAAGGCAATGGGACGTTTTTGGAAAATCGGACCGCAACAAACTTTGTTCATGCCCGGCTGTTGGCTGAAGAAAGGTAAGAATGAAATTATTGTTCTTGATTTGCTGGGACCTGAGAAAGCGACGGTATCGGGATTAAAGAAACCTATTCTTGATATGTTACGTGCTGAGGCTCCCGCCACCCATCGCACTAAAGGGCAAAATCTTAATCTAAAGGGTGAGAAGTCGGTTGCTGTTGGCGAATTGACAGCAGGCAACGGTTGGCAGGAAGTTAAATTCGGAAAAACTGTTGCAGGACGTTATTTCTGTCTGGAGGCATTGAGTGCACAAGATGGAAAAGACAATGCTGCCGTAGCCGAGTTCTATTTGTTGGATGAAAATGGCAAGCCGCTTCCCCGTCAGCATTGGAAGATTGAATATGCCGATAGTGAAAGCACAAGTTGGGGCAACTTTACTGCCGATAAAATATATGACTTGCAGGAATCTACCTATTGGAGTACTCGTGATGGGGATAAATATCCTCACCGGTTTGTAATAAACTTGGGAGAAGACGTAAAAGTATCCGGTTTCCGTTATCTGCCGCGTGCTGAAGAGTCGTATCCGGGTATGATAAAGAAGTATAAGGCTTATGTAAAGAGTACCCCTTTTAATTTCTGATCCTTTTTTAGAGTTTTTATAATACAATCTTAGTTCTAAAAGTAATAGTCTGCAATTGGGACTATTGCAACTCCTCCTATCTCGCAGAAACGCCTGTAATGAGAATGCTTCTGTGAATAGGAGGAGTATCTGTTCACACATGCTTTCTGACGGTCAGTATTATTCCCCCATTCTGATTCTGTTTCCCGGCTTGCGTGCAGTGTCTGCGATAGTATGTACTTCGGCTTCTACTTTACCTTTTACAAATTCAGGAATATTATATGAGAACATGAAGCGTGAGTAGAAATCAGGGTCTTCTTGCGGGAGGACAAAAGGTTTTCCTGTTTTTCCGTTTTCATCAATATGTACCAGATATGGACGTGTATAAAGACCGTCAATGCGCCGGCTGCTGAAAACAAGCCAACGGCTGTTGCTGCTCCATGAATGATAGCTTTCCACATCATCACTGTTTACTTCATCCATACGGTGCATAACACCCGAATCCAAATCTATTCTATATAAATCTGCATCTTTGTGCCAAATGGAAAAGTTTCCATATTCGGATAACGTGAAAACGAGCTGTTTTCCATCGGGAGAAACCCGGGGGAAGGAGGCACTTTTGTGTTCTGCTCCGGTTATCTGGACGGTGGCTTGTTCGCTGCTGTAAAGTGTATCTACCTGATGACCGAAACGTCGGGCTTCAGGGTCGAAGCTGATAGAACAAAGACTGTATTTCACTGATTTGAAGTCTTTGGGAATTTCCTTGGCTTGTGCCGAGCAAAAATAAAGTGTTTTTCCGTCCGGTGAGAAAGTGGGGAAAGTTTCAAAAGCTTTATCGGAGAATATCAGTGAGTCGGTCACTACTTCATGCTTATTTACATCGTATACCACCACGTCTGAAGATAAATCATAGACTTCAATCCGGTTTTTATCGTTCATGTGGAAAGCCTGGCGGGTATTGTTGACGGAGAAAGCCACAAAATTGCCCGAAGGATGCCATGACGGATAAACCAATGATTGTACCTTTTCACCGGCTTTTGTATCCAGTTTTTCTACGCTTTTTCCATTTATAATGTAAGTACCCGGCAGTTCGGCACGCATGTGGAACAGCATTTTCTCCGGGTCTTGCCGGCAGAAGGAATGGCAGTTCATACAGTTATGGTTGGTCAGGCTGTTTTCGATGATAGGGGTTTGTTCATAATCGGTGATATGACGTTGGTAGATTCCCATTTTATTCCACAGTTCATATCCCGGTTCTATCAATCGGTAGACCAGATATTCGTCTATCGGGTCGGCAGATACATGCCACAGAAAAGTGGGGTAGCTTTGCCATTCGTTCTTTTCTCTTCGATAGACTTTTACATCAATATCTTTTCCAATGGCTTTGTCCAGTAATTTGTTCCATTCTTTTTCCGGAAAGAGAAATTGCCCGTCGGTGGAAGCTGCCGTTATCATCTTTTCATTGCCGCAGCTGAGCACGGCTATTGCTTCGTCTCCCGGCTCCGACAATCGGAAGCGTAAGGGAGCGATATGTGGGGGAATGGTGACATCGGCGTAATCGGGAAAGATAGACGGCAGTTCGTCCAGTGTTACATCGGCAACCGGTTCTTTAGTTGTGCCGGTGCAAGCCATGCAACAGATACAAAGCAAAAATATGTGGAATAAGATAGCGTTCTTCATGGTTGTTTCATTTTTTGAACATATAATAATACCAGTATGTATTACCGAAACCGGTATGTAGTTTGTTGGGCAATGCAGCACTTCCTCTATTCTGAAGTACTGTTTGCTTGAAGGTACGGAAACGTTCTGCCACTTGTGGAGTCACTCCCAATCGAGTCCACGCTGCTGTGTCTCCTTCGTGGGCAAGAATGATGGCTTCTTGGAAACTTACCGGCATAGGCGACAGTCCTTTGGCATTATGATAAGTCTCTATAAGTTGGTTAAACGGAATAATGTCTTTATTCATTAGACAGAATATGCCCAAGTATTCGAATGCTGTCTTACATTCGGGATTAGAAGCGATGATTTGGAGCAAATCGTAGGGAACGCCTTCTATCTGGGCCAAGCCGTCGGTCTTGGCAATGCAGCGTCGTTTGAATCCCAATTCAGGGTCCTTGTCAATGGCTTCATCATTGTTCAGGAATCGTTTTAAAGCAACTGCCTGTTCTTTATAAGCATGCGTGTCTTCCAGCATGCTGATGTATTTTCCGGCAACGGCATGATTGCCATAAATCAAATTTGTCTTCACCAGTCTGGTTAGCAGACGGGGATTTACAGTCCATTCGGAAGAAATCATTCCTTCGAAAGCCATTCGTTGGGCAAGGGCCACATTTCCCATTGCATAATAAACATCACTTAATAAGGTGGAAGCTGTGGTGGAACGATTCCATGCAATCCATAAACCGTCTGCTCCTACTTGTTTGAGCGATAATGCTTTGTCGGCCAAAATACCTTTTTGTGCCAATGCCAGATTTTGGAAACAGGCGTGCATGGCGTTTTTATCGGAACGAAGGGGAGCAGAAAGGAGTTTGTCCCATTGTTCGGTTCTGGCGTAATAATCGAGCTCTTTTACTAAGTACAATGTGGGGGAGTTGTATGCCTTTGTTTCGTTGTGCAGGAACCATCCTGCCAGGATAATCTGAAGAATAGGAGAGGTATAGGTCATCCATTTCTTTTTAAATCCTTTGAATTTTCCGCATAGGCAGGCTAGTATGAATATGAGTAATAATGCTCCCCATGCATAATAAATGATAGGTTGCAATGCCAATCGGGGATTGAAATAAGCATCAGGCGAGAATACAATGCGCGCTTCTCCTCCCAATCCTGTCTGATACCACCAACAAGCGGGAAAAATACCCAAAGGAAGTAAGAGGAGGGAGTACCATTTGAAAGATGATTTAGTGTAGAATTCATAGAAAATAGCACAGAGTATGACCGCTTCGAATGCCGGACCTGCAAAGTAGAACAGCAGCCATGAGGCGATGGCCATGAATGGAATCCGAATAAAGGGGGAACGGATGCGGATGTATAAATTGAGTATCCACACTACTGATGCGTAAGCAAGAATACCTTCCAGATGATGATTGAAATCCATATCGGCCAATAATAGCAGGATGCCCGGCATCAGATAAGCCAATGGCATTTCCAGGTTGGGAGACAGCTTTCGCCAGATGTTCTGCACACCGATGCCGATGCAGAGAAACAGACTGGTCATAATCAGCGGTCCGATATGCGGATGGATGAAATATTGAATAAGAAAAGAAGCGATGTATTCTGAAATTCCTCCGGGATGGGAAAAGAGTTGGAGGGCGTAGTCTTGGTTAAAACGGAACAGACGAAATTGTTCGATATAAAAATAGTGGAATGCAAGTTGCCGTTCTAAATAAAAAAATAAAAGCAGACTTATACCTAGCCAACTTATTATATTAATTATAATGCTCTTCTTCATCAATGAGTTTCATTTATTCTGAAAGTGTCAGATTACATTAAATAAGGGAGGATGTGTCAAAACCTCTGAAAAGTTCTGATACATCCTCCCACTAAATGTTTTTTTAATATTTGTTGATAGCCTCTTTAGCCTTAGTGACAACCGTAGCAGCCGGAATCTCTTCCAGACTGAATTCATCGAATGCCTTTAATATTTTGTCAATCTTCTTGATTGCTGATTTATTTCCTTTCTTTTCGAACTCTTCCTTTAAGATGCGGATTTTTTCGTAAGATTGGATACCTTCAATCAAACGTTCGAAACGGATGGATGAACGTCCTTCGGGATAAATCATATAAGTGTCTCCGGCAGCCCATGCTGTGAAACGGCTGTCTTGCAAAGGATTTTTAACCCAACTGTTTAAAGCCCAACGGAGATAACCGTCCAAATTCTCTTTGGCAGCAAACCAACCTAACCATTCTGCTTCAGCCGGTGCACTGAAAGTGAAAGTATTCGGGCGGGGTTCGGTACAACAAGTATAATATGTAGTAACCTGTCCGGCTTCTTTGCGTGATTTAATCACTTCGGCAGGGAATTTCTCGCCTATGGCGATACAATAGTCATGTAATTCTTTCACTAATTCATCATGATAGGTTCCTGCTAAAGAAACTTTAAAGTCTTTATCGGCTTTACGAATTACTTTTAATGTGGCCAGCATATCTTTCATCGGACGTTCGTCCATAGAGATATGTGTAATGTCGAACCATCCTTTTTCTTTCAGATGTTTGGCGAAAGAGGTCAGCATGTTGCCCCAGAATTCATCATAAGCAGCTTCGCCCGGTTTGGCATCCAGGTATTTGAATGAATTGCTTGCCTGGTCGAAATATTGGAAAGAAAGTCTCCAAGGCACCATTGAATAGCAATTGATTTGTTTCTTCACTCCCAATGACATCATATATTCCACCCATTTGTCGAATACGGTATAATCGAAATACCAGGTTCCGTCCGCTTTCTTTAACCAAGTTACCATACTTTCAAAAGGATCATAAGTCTGTCCGTTCCAAGGCTTGTGCATGATAGAGGCAGTGATGACTTTTCCGCCTGCGTCTACATAGTTTTGCATATCGGGACGCATACGGTCAAAATGTTCTTTGCTGAATGGCTCTACATTATAGTAACGTGCTTCGGCATACGGATTTTGCCATAAATCAAGGTGGAAAGCCCACTCTGTGGAAGCCGGTAAAGTGCGGTTCTTTACATTTACTGCTAATTTCAGTTCCGATAAAACTTTATCCCCATCTTTTACAGTAACGGTACCGGTATATTTTCCGGCTTTTACCTGTTGGGGTACACGGACACTGATCCAGCCGCCTTGTGTTGCATTGGCGGGTACTGTCAAAGTGGAGGCGATATGGTCGATAGGGTCTGCTACAAGTGTAGAGTCATAATCCGAACTTTTACGGTAGCCACATCCGCCTTTTCCGTCTTTATTCAATTCGTCGGTCATGACATAACGTACAAAACCGGTACGGACATTATCTTTTGAAATTGTTTCTTTGCCGGAGGTTAAGTCACTGACTATAAAAGATAAGTTGTCGAGTGCTTCGGGAGTCCATACAACAAGCTGTGCCGAAACTCTTTCACCTTTCCACGCAGTGAGGTTAATGTCTTTTTTTAGTCGGGCAATCGGAGCAGGTTCTTCTTTTTTGTATCTGATGTCTGTGCTGCCCCAACTGACTTGCGGAGCACTTACCTTAACCCATAAAGACGGGTTGGTTGAAATTGGATTACTTGCTTCTTCGTAGTTTGTTGAAGTCTGAGCATTTAGGCTGTTTATTGAAAATAAAAAAGCGCCTAGAATAATGAGTTTTTTCATAGGTTGTGATTATTTGTTTCTGCATGCAAAGGTAACGTAGTGAGAGTTAATATCCAAATGAGTTTCTATAAATCCTGTGAAATATCTCCATGGAATAAATAAAAGAGGCGGAAAAACAATATTGCTTTCCGCCTTGACGCTTCTTTTTATCGGCAAAAAATCGTTGCAATCATAATCCTGCAAATTTTCGGTGGTCAATGCCTTGGGTGGTAGCAGAAGTAACGTGGTGCAATGGGGTAATATCCACTGAGGAGACAGACACAATCTCCTTTCACGCATAACAGGACTTGAAACCTTTTATTCATGGGCATTTTTTGTGAAAGCAATTTATCAGCTTTCTTTTGACCGCCATTAATATTGGGGAAAGATAGCACGAAGCTGTACTCATGCTCTCTTAAAACATGAATAATGCAGTTGCCACCAAACGGTTGTTAGATACAGAATGAGTATCAACCACTTTTCCATTGGAGTGGTTCAGAGAACCATACCATGCAGAAGTCAGATTGTATTCTACTCCTAATTTCCAATGAGGAACATTGTAAGTCAGTTCGGCTGTTCCGCTGAGCAGTTGGTCTACGTTTGTTCCCGTTCCATACATATTGGTCACGGCATCACTTGTTCCGAGATTTTTCATATAACCGAAGAAAATAGCCGGTTTCCATGTCTTGCCATATACGATATTAATCCATGAACTACTGTTGCGGTTAGGTGAATATTCCTGTTCGCCTGTACGTGGGTCAATTGATTTTATACCATAACCTCCCAACATAGAGGTTTGTGTAAGATTGGAACCTAATACGCTTTTGGCGGCAACCAACCATTTTTCAGAATTGTATTTCATGTGCACTTCGTATGACAGACTGGTGATACGTTCGCTCACTTTGTATATCTTGTCTTCCACAGTGGCTTGTGTACGGGGAGTCAAAGATACCATTTCGATACCTGCTCCTATCAATAAACCTTTGTGTTTATAGTCAATACCGGCATATATTTCGGGTACGCAACTGTTTTTGATGTACTTCTGACTTTTGCCTTCAGGACCTTGAGACAGGTATTGTGACTGCCAAAGGGCTGCACCTGTTATTTGTATATCTCCGGTTTTGTAGCGGTAGCGGATTTGCGGTGCACGGCTGAAAGGCTGAAAAGGAGCTCCCATATTCAGATTTAATATTTGGGGAGCAACATCACCATACAGGGGATGCCATGTTTGTCCCAGTAATAGAGCAGATGTGCCCCAATCCAAATTCAGATAAGCATGGCGCAGGCGAACCACCGAAAATGTAGTGCCCGAACCACGAAAGTCCAGTTCTACTTTGGCGGAAGTTTTTGCATTGCCTAATTTAGGACCTTGCACGTCCAATCCCATCCGGGTATATAAAGCATAGAAACTACCATTGGCTGTCGCGTTCAAGTCTTTGCCGTCGGCATCATATACTTTGTCCTTGGGATACATATAGAAAAGCCCGTCTACCGTTTCTTCGTTTGCCCGGCTGTTGTAAAATAAGTCGGTGCGGATTTGGCCATAGAATTTATAACTAAAATCTTTTAGTTGTGCAAAACTTGTTGTTGACGATAGCAGCAAAATTGTGAATAGTAGTGAATATCTTCTCATAATTTATCGAGTTTGTTTTAATAGCCTGCAAAATTATATAAAAACTGAGAAAAACGCGAATGAAAGAGAAGGAAATGTCGTTGAACCTTTGTGTTACGTGTGGCTTTGATTATACTTATTCCTTGAAAATTTTTTTGCTACCACTCAAACTTTGTACCTGTGCTTGTCTTGGAAAGAAGAGATATGGGAGTGTAGGAATGAAAACTCAAAAAGGAGCTATGTCAAAACTCAACCGGGCTATCCCATCGTCAGCTGTAGGGGCAGGGTCTGCCCGAATACACAAAGCAAACTGCTTTCG
>OHBM01000524.1_pt1 | contig 30964 bp, 32 predicted proteins | sample 1577251 | NCBI WGS metagenome assembly OHBM01 (sample SAMEA3541557, study PRJEB24748) | human gut metagenome | biome: human gut; feature: human-associated habitat; material: faeces | place: China | collected 2012 | reverse complement strand
CTTCTTGAAGCATTCTTCCTTGCTGGTTTCCTTGGCATACTGCTGCAAAGCCCAGTAACTTTGCTTCTTTTTTAGCAATAAGTTTTATATATAGAAAAAATATAATAAAGTTAATTAAAGATAGTATTAATTATTTAAAAACTAAAAACTACAAATATTATCATAGTTTTAAATACATTTTATTAATTATTTTAGCATGTATTCCTGCGGGAATATTAGGTCTTTTATTTAAAGATAAAATTGATCTTATTTCAACAAATGTTAAATATATTGGTATAGCTTTATTAATAACATCTTTAGCACTTTTTATAGTTAGAAAAATAGACGGAAAAAAGCATGACAATGACATTACTTATAAGGATAGTATTATAATTGGTTTATTTCAAGGAATTGCACTTCTTCCTGGTATTTCAAGAAGTGGTTCTACACTTACCGGAGGATTACTAAGAAATATAAAAAAAGAAGATGCAGTTAAATTTTCTTTTATGCTTTATCTTCCAATAAGTATAGCTAGTTTTATCTTAGGAATAAAAGATTTTACTACTAGTAATAATTTTAATAATTTATATATTTCTTATATTTTAAGTTTCATTTTTTCTTTTATTACAACTTATTTTGCTACCAAATGGTTTATTAATATAATAAAAAAGAAAAAATTAATTTATTTTTCCATTTATTGTTTTATCGTGGGGTTACTTGTATTAATTTTTATGTAATTCTAAAGTTTTTTCATTATCAATTATTAAAAAAACAATAAACAAATTGACTTTTATTAAAAAAAATGGTATAATTTAGCATCAAATGGAGGTATATATGGAAGAAGCAATGAAACTAATGACCAAATTTATTAATTCGGGACTTGATCCAATGTTTTTTATAAAAGAATCTTTTCTTGGATATAAATACAGAAAAAGTAAAAATAAATTGTATTCAAGTGATGCCGAAATACCTACAACTCTTATAAAAGCTTATTATTTAATAAATTGGGATACAATTGAGTTTGATAAAATCAAAACTGCTTTTGTTAACAAATATATAAAAAATGAAAGTGAAATTGAAGAAGTAAATAAAAACGATATTCATGGAAAAGTTGAAATTGAAGGACTTAAATACATGTATGAATATATCCATTCAAGTGAAATTAATTATATGTTTGATGTTTATACTTTATTAGATTTACATAGAATGCTATTTAAAACTAGCCCTCATCCTGAATGCGCAGGAACTTTTAGAAATTTTGATGTTTATTTACCAGGTACAGGAACAGATCTTGCTGAATGGAGTATGATAAGGCCAAAACTAGAAGAAATAAATAAAGAAATTTTAGTATTAATAAATAGTTCTAAAAATGTTAGAGAAAGTAAAAATCCTAATATTTTACTTGATTACTTAGACAAGTGTATTGAAATTAAATGTAAACTTATAAAAATTCATCCTTTTAGTGATGGTAATGGTCGTGTAATAAGAGGTTTTATTAATAAATTAATCGAAGATGTTAATTTACCTCCAATATATATTAAAGTAAATGAAAGAACTGAATATCATAAAGCTATGAATAAAGCAAATAATGAAAACGATTATACAGATATTAAAAATTTTTATAGATATAAAATATGTGATTCAATAATTGAACTTGATATAAATAATAAAGTACGTGAAGAAAAAGAAATAACAAGAACAAAACAAAAAAGAAATTAAAATGCAAATAATTTCTTTTTTTAATTTAATAAATATATTGATAAATTTAAAACTGATGCAAAAATAATCCATATCAAATAAGGTATTTGTATATAACTAGCAACTTTGCTTATTTTGTTAAATCTCATTATCATAATTATAACAATTATATCTAAAATAATTATCCATATAAAAGATAATAAAAACCATTTAAATCTAAAAAATATTGGTGTCCAAAGCATATTTACTAATAAATTTAATAAATATACTTTTAAAGAATTATTTTTATCTTTCTTTTCATAAATTATATAACTTGATATTCCCATAAGAATATAAAGTATTGTCCACACAATTGGAAAAAGTATTTTTGGCGGGGCAAAACTTGGTTTATTTATTTCACTAAATAAATCAGTACTTCCTCCAAGAAGATAACTTATAAATCCTATAATAAGAGGTAATAATATAAAAAGTAAAAATTTTTTATTTAAATATTTTTTTATAAAAAACATATCCTTTCTAATATATTTATATGTATTTTTATAAATATTATTTAAATTAATTTTAGTCTATATTTATTAATTCATAATTTCTTGTGCCTAATCCTATTTCTTCAGCATATGGTAAAATATGTCTTCCTTTTTGTCTATCTATTCTTTCTCTTAAAAGATGTGAATTTTCTTCTTTTGATTCCCATATCATATCAATAAATGCTTGATCATTACCAACTGGATCTAATGATGCCACTATTTCTAAATCTTTCATAACAGGTTCGCTTTGATTTTTATCACAATCACAATCTACTGATAAATAATTCATAACTGTTATGTACACTATTTGTTTATTATTTTCAGCCAAATAATCACTTACCGCTTTAGCAGCTTCTGCCATAGACTCAATAAAATCTTCTTGTTTATAAGATACATTCCATGCTTCTAATACATTTTCAGTTTGACCACAACTATGAATATATGCTTTACCATTTCTTGAAGCTATACCAATAGATTGATTTTTTAAATTAGCACCAAAACCGCCCATTGCATGACCTTTACCATGAGCTAAATTGATTATAGAATCATAATTTTTAAAATGTTCTCCTACAATATCATATTTAAGATGTTTACCATTTGTAACAGGTAACTTAAATTCACCTTCGCTGTCCATAATATCAACATCACAAAAAGAAGTAAAACCATGTTCTTTTGCAACCTCTAAATGTTCTTTTGTTGTTTCTCTTTTACCTTTATAAGCAGTATTACACTCTATTATTGTACCATTTACTTTTTGTACTAAAGGTGCAATTAAATCTTTTTTTAAATAACCATTAGAACCTTTTTCTCCTGTTGATACTTTTACTCCTACTTTACCTTTTAATGAAACATTTAATGCCTCATATATTTTTATTAAAGAATCACTACTAATTTCTTTAGTATAATAAACTTTTGCCATAATAACATTTAACACTCCTTACCTATTATTATTTTCTCACATTCAAAAATTATATACAACAAAATTTAGTTTTTTATCATAAATTATTGATTTTTTGTTATTATTTTGATAATATATTATTTGTCAATGCAGATGTGGTTCAATGGTTAGAACATGGCCTTGCCAAGGCTAGGATGCGGGTTCGATTCCCGTCATTTGCTCCATAGTGAAATCTGCTCGAACTTTTCGAGTTTTGATAAATAGCTAATCCAATTTGGATTAGTTTTTTTTGTGTTTCGAACTCCCACGTTATCAGCTTGGAAGAATACAAAGACTATCCTACTTTATAAAGAAAGGATGGAACTATGGTAAATATTATTAAGGAAGAACTATCATTAGAAGAATCATTAAGAAAGAAAATTGAGTTTATATGTAATTTTACTAATAATAAACCTACTATTATAAATAGTAGTATTAGAAAAATTGATAAGCCTAATTTAACTTATATTGAACCACATAGAATAATTATTAATAATACTACATTTCTTGCTTTCAACTATTCTAATGAAATATTTATTGAGAATTTATCAAATAAGATAAAACTATCAGAACTTGAAGATTATTTAAAAACTATCTAAATACTATTATTCCCTGAATAAGGAATTGACAAATCTATAAAAAGTGATATTATAAATAACCAATGAAAGAGGTATGCTCTAGAAATGGAGGTACATCTATGAAGAATAAACACAATTTACCCAAAATTTATAATATTGAATTAATTGAGGAGTCAGTAGTATTTAGACTTTACTAGATACTATTATTTCCTCTTTTTTATTAAAAGGAGTTGAGATTTATGAATAATGAAAAGAAAGATCTTGCTTGTGAAATCATTCTTGAACTTGGAAATAAAGAATATTGGGATACTAAAGATGAAACCTTTAAAAAGAAAATGTCAGAAGTTTTTAAAGAACAAGTTAATGATTTAGAATTATTAGTTTCTAATTTCAAAGTAGCTAGTGCAATAATCCATTATGATGAAACAAGTCCACATTTACATATTGTTGGTGTTCCAATTAAATATAAAAATAAAAATGGTATGGAAAAACAAGTTGGTAAATCAGATGTATTTACTAAAGAATCATTAATTAGATTACAAGATAAAATGAGAACTTTATGTATTGAAGAATTTAACTAAGTATATAGCTTAGATTCTACTTTAAAACAAAAGCAAAAAGGTAGAAATAGAGATATTCATGTATCTGATATGGATAACTATATTGAAATGAAAAAACAAATTGAAAAGAATACTGAAAATCTAAAACAAGCAAATAAAAAATCTTCAGAGTTGAAACAAAACTCTAAAGATATAAAAGATAAAATTGATAAACTAAAAATATCTAAATTAAATAAAGATAATTATATTTTATCAAAAGAAGATAAGGATTCTTTTATCGTCTTTATCGAACAAGTAGATAACACTAATAAAGAATATGATAAGATTCAAACTTTATCTAATACACTATTTAATGCAAACGAACAATTAAAAGATAAGAATAATAAGATTAAAACTCTTACTGAAAATAATGAAGTTCTTAATTTAAGAGTTAAAACCTTAAATGATACGATTAAAGAAAAAGATAATGAAATATCATTTTTAAAATCTAAAATACATAATTTAAAGAATACATTAGATTACTGGAAAGATAAATTTGAAAAACTAATATCTTTCTTACACGATAAACTTCATAGTTGGTATGATAAAGATGATAAATATATTGATGTCGTTAACGAAATGTATCATGATAATCTACTAGATGATGATGACATTAAAGAATTAGATTTAATTAAAGAAAAAGATGACTTTGAAAGATAAGTCATCTTTGCACGTTATAATAGATATTATCTTTTTTTGGTACCAGAAAGATATTTTTTTGTATCATTAATTCTATTTAACAAATCTTCATATTTATCTGATAATTCTTGATAATCAAAAAAACTTGTTTCCATTTCAATATTATTTAGTTTTTCTATTCTTTTAGTTAATAAATCTTCAATATAAGTAATATTAACACTTTCAAATATGTTTCTAAAATCATTTTCATTAAATGTATATATTTGATGTATAATGTCTTCATCAATACTTAGTAAATCTAAATTTGATGCAAGAATAAGTGATTCCTTAACAGAAAAATAATTTAATAATACTAATACCGCTGGATTACTTATAATACTTGATATTATCTCATTGTCGCCCAAATCTGTACGTATTTTTTTCTGATTTTTTTTGACTTCGAACAAGTATTCAATTCTATCTATTAATTCAATATATAATGGTTCAAAGTTATTATGGAATCCGGGAAAAAATGCTACAGTTTCATTAGGAAGTTCTTCTTTTAATCTTTTATATGCTTTAACACGTAGTGAAGGAATTTCATTGCTTATTAAATTTTCAATATATTCGTCATCTAGTGAATATACTTTTTTTATTTCTTCAAGTGGAACTTCAATTTGTCTTAAATATGATGCAATAATTAAAGTATCTCTAATATCTTTTTTCATATTCCTATAAATAAACCAAAAGCATTCATCAAATGGTACCTCTGATAAACTATCATATTCACCAAATTTTTGCATTTCTTCTTTAAACTCTTTATATGCATCTCTATTGTCAGTATTCTCTAAGTTATTAGCTTCTTTTTTCTTTTTAAAATTAAACATAAAAAATCACCTCTAAATACATATTTATTATAGCATAATTTTACCATATTTTTTAGTTATAAACTATATTTTCTAATTTGTTTTTAAAATTTATTTATTATTTTTCAAAAATATGCTATTATTATTTTAGTGATTAGTTGTTTATCAACTTTTACTATTAGGATTTTCAAATAACCTATGTTATTGCTCCATATATAAAATCAACTTACAAACTTAAAAGTTCGTAAGTTTTTATTTTATATAAAACTTTAAAAGTTCTCCTATCACAGAAAGAAGAACTTTTTTATTCATTTGAAATTTTTAGTTATATGTTAAATTTTCTATACAATTTATTATTTATGAAAATATAAATTTAATTGTTTTTCAATATCCATTTTTAACTTTTTAATTGTGCCATCATTATGAACTTCATCCATATCTTTTCTTACACTTCTTGGAAATATGTTTTTCATATCTTCAGCATAATAGACTCCATCTCTTGGTATTCTTGAATCAATAACTTTATATTTATCATTAGCATATTCTACTACAAACATATAAGGAATAGAAGAACTACTATCTTGTTTTATCTTGTTATTCTCCAAATAATATTTTTCTTCTAAAACCCATGCATAAACAATATAAAGTTTATGCTTGTTTTTTTCTTCAATTAAATAAGTTCTAATACTAACAAATGACTTTTCATTTTCATGATGCTTAGGTTCATTATCTGATTTTTCTAGCAAGTAATTTTCTACTCCACTTATAATTTTTTCTTCATGAAGATCAACCAAAGGAGCATATTTAAATCCCCATGTACTAAATACCACAGGCTCATTGTTATTCATTCTATTAACATCTACAAAAAACATTAATCCAATTATTAAAATTATTGTTATAATTGTTCCAACTACTATTTTAAATATCTTATTCTTATTTGCGAATTTTTTATTTGTATAATCAATCGTTTTAAAAATGTTTTCTTCTAGTTTGCTTTGATAATCTTCCTTTTCAATTTGTTCTCCACTAATTAATTCATTTATTGTTATACCTAATTCCTTACATAAGGGCATCATTAATGATAAATCAGGAAGGCCCCTACCATTTTCCCATTTTGATATTGCCCTATCTGTAACACCAATTTTATCAGCTAATTCTTGCTGTGTCATATTTTTTTCTCTACGCAGTTCTAAAATAAATTTTCCTATTTTTTCTTGATTCATATTTTTTCTCCTTTCGTAATCTAATTATATTGTAAATTTAACAAGATTACACCAAACGAAGCGTAGAGTTTACTAAATTATAAGTTGTCGCTACTTTTTAAAGAATAATGAATCTATAATAAAATCACCAACACTTTGCCATTCTTTTTGTAATTCAGTAGTACAGTTAAATGTAACAATTACTAATTTATCATTATATGAAAAGAAAATCATATTATTATAAATACTTGTATCTTGTGCATTACTAATTAATTTTATTTTACCAATATTATGCTTATTTACTTCATATAAATCACTAGATATTATTTCACATTTTTAAGTAAATTTTCCATAGCTTCTTTATATGACTTTATTTGTGCATTACTCATTTTATCATCTGTTAAACTAACTGCCACATTTATTGTTGTTTCATCATTAGAAAATACAATATTAGGAACATTACCATTATATTTTTTTGTAATAGTTTCATAATCTAATTGTTTAAAACTTTTAGGAATTTTTAAATAAAATTTACTATTATCAAAACTATAATATTCTGTTTCTATTTCAACACCACTTTCAGTTTTAATAGTTAGTATTTCTAATTTTTCTTTTTCTTTTTGTAATTCTTTATCTTCTTTTTTAATAACAAATTGTATTATTAAACAAACTGCTACTATTACAACACATATTATACTATAAATAACTATCCCTATTTTTTTCTTATCTTTCATATTTTTAATCCTTTCTACAAATTAATATTTGTCTAACTAATCAATAACTTATAATTATTTTTATATTTAAAAATTACATCTTCATAACTATAAATCATTTTTCATCATCCAATATAAGCTTAAAGTAAATCTTGACAAAAGTCAATATTTTGCGAGATTTACTAAAATAAAACTTTAAAAGTTCCCTTATTAAAGAAAGAAAAATTCAAAGTTTTTAGTTATATATTAAATTTTTTATACAGTTTTAATAAAAATATTTATTTATTTATTATAATTTGGTAAAATTATATATAGAAATAATTAATATTTTAATATTTAAAAATGGAGGTGTATTATGAAAAAAGTTTATATAATAACCGGAGCAAATGGTTTTTTAGGAAATAATATTATAAGAAAGTTACAACAAAACAAAGATAATGAAATAAGAGCACTTGTTTTAAAAAATTCTTCAATTGAGTCATTAGAAAACTTAAATTGTAAAATTTATTATGGAGATGTAACAAAAAAAGATAGTTTATCTGATGTTTTTGAAAATATTAATGATAAACAAGTTTTTGTAATTCATTGTGCTGCAGTTGTATATATTAAATCTAAATTTAATCCTACTATCTATAATATTAATGTTAATGGTACTAAAAATATTATAGATAAAGTTTTAGAAAAAAATGCTAAACTTATTTATATTAGTAGTGTACATGCTATTTATGAAAAACCTAATAATGAATTAATGACAGAAGAAACTGATTTTGATAAAAACAAAGTAAAAGGATTATATGCAAAAACTAAAGCAGAAACTACGAAATATATTATGGATAAAGTTAAAAATGAAAATTTAAATGCCTGTATTATTATGCCTTCAGGAATTATCGGACCATATGATTTTGGAAATAGTCACTTAACACAATTAATAAAACAAGTTGCAAATAATAAACTTTTTGCTATCGTTAAAGGTGGTTATGACTTCGTAGATGTTAGAGATGTTGCAGATGGTATCATAAGTGCTTGTGAAAAAGATAATAAAAATGAATGTTATATATTATCTAATAAATATATTACAATTAAATATTTAACTGACTTAATTTGTGATTTACAAAATAAAAAAAGAATAAAACTAGTATTACCTATTTTTTTAGCAAAATTAGTTGCACCTTTTTTTGAATTATATTACAACATAAAAAAAGAAACACCATTATTTACAAAATATTCTTTATATACTCTATCTTCTAATGCTAATTTTAGTAATGCTAAAGCAAAAAAAGAATTAGGATTTAAAAACAAAGATATTAAAGATACAATTAAAGATACTTTAATTTGGTTAAAAGAAAATAATTATATAAAATAATAACTTAATATTATAAAAATATACTTAAAATATTAGTATATTTTTTTTTATTTTTACTAAAACTAACAATAGAAAGGAATTGATTAGTATGGAAAAACCACCAGTAATAATATCTACAAAAGATTTGTCTTATATCTGTGACATTTTTAACTGGAACTATACAACATGTAAACTTGCTTATGACATTAGTTTAAAAGTTAATGATCCTGAAATAAAAGATTTTATTTGTGATATTTATAAAATGCATAAAGATATATGTGAAGATTTAATAAGTATGATTTATTTGGAGGAAAATTATGAATAATAAAGTTAATAATCCTGAAGTAAATGTTAGTAAAACTATAAATATGAATGAAAAAAATTATTTAGAAGTTATCTTAGAAAATGAAAAAAATATGTCTAATAATTTAAGTATTGCCATTGATGAAGCAAGTAATGATTTATTATTTGATAAATTTTATGATATTTTTGATGATGTTAAATGTGCTGCAAGAGATGCCTTTAATCTTATGTTTAAAAATGGATGGTACACTTTAGAAAAAGCACAAGATAATAAAAGAAAAGAAGAAAATACTAAATTAAATGATAAACTAAATGAACTTAATACAAAATAAAAATAATAGACTAACCTATTATTTTTTTTATATTTAAACTAGCATTATAAATATCTTTTTTACTAAAAGATGTTTCTTTATTTAATTTATCAACTGCTTCTTTCATTGAAAGATTATTTTTAATAATTATATCAATAAGTAATGCTTCGATAGAATAATTAATTTCTTCTTTCTCTTCTATTTCTTCTTTTTCTATAATAAAAGTATACTCTCCTAATTCACTTTTTGAATTATCTTTTAATTCTTCTAAAACTTTATTTATATTTCCATAATATACTTTTTCATGTAACTTAGTTAAATCAGAACATACACAAATATTAAAATTAACAAGTTCTTCTTTTAAAAATTCCAAAGTATCAATTAACCTTTTAGGAGATTCATAAAAAACAAATACTTTAATTAAACTTTGTTTTATTTCTTTAATAATTCTTTTCTTAGTTTTATTTTCTCTAGGAAAAAAACCATAAAAACTAAAATTTTTAGTATCAAGACCACTTATAGATAAAGCTGTTGTAACAGCACTTATTCCTCCTACCCCAATTACTTCAATATTATTTTCTCTTGCTTGTTTTACTAAAATATAACCAGGATCTGATATACATGGCATTCCAGCATCTGTTATTAACGCAATATTTTTATTATTTTTTATTATTTCATCTATTAAATATGGAGATTTTTCTTTTTCATTAAATTTATGATATGAAATAAGCTTGTTTTTTATTTTATAAAAATTAAGTAATTTTAAACTATGTCTTGTATCTTCACAAAGAATAATATCTACATTTTCTAAAGTTTCAAGTTGACGCTTTGTTACATCATTTAAATTCCCTATTGGTGTTCCTACGATAAATAATTTTCCCATAAAAACCTCCTTATTTTTTATTTATTACTTCTTTTTTTAATTCATCTAAAATATTTAAAGCTTCAAGTGGTGTTATTTCTAAAGGATTAATTTCAAGAAGTTTCTTTTCCACTTCACTTTCTTTTTCTTCATTAAAATCAAAAGATAATGAAGTTTGTTCGTATATTTCTTTTTTACTTTTTTTATTCTCATATAAATCAAGTATTTCACTTGCCCTTGTTATTATTTCTTTAGGAAGATTAACTAAACTAGCAACATGAATACCATAACTTTTATCTACAGCACCAGGTTTTATCTTATGCAAAAATGTAATTGTACCATTTTCTTCTTTAGCAGAAACATGAACGTTTTTCAAATATCTCAAATTTTTTTCTAAACTTGTTAATTCATGATAATGCGTAGAAAAAAGTGTTTTAGCTTTTACTTTATCATGGATATACTCTAATATACTTTGAGCTAAACTCATTCCATCATAAGTTGCTGTTCCACGACCTAATTCATCAAATAAAATTAAACTATTTTTCGTAGCATTACTAACTGCATTATTAGCTTCTTTCATTTCAACCATAAAAGTAGATTCACCACTTACTAAATCATCACTTGCTCCGATACGTGTAAATATTTTATCAAATATAGGAATACTAGCCTCTTTACAAGGAACAAAACTACCAAGTTGAGCCATTATTATAATTATTGCAAGTGTTCTCATATAAGTAGATTTACCACTCATATTAGGCCCTGTTATTAATAAGATATTTGTTTTTTCATCCATCAATATATCATTTGGCACATAATCTTTTTGTGATACTTTTTCAACAACCGGATGCCTTGCATCTTTAATATAAATATTTCTTTCATCTACTAATTTAGGTCTTACATAATTATTTTCTTCTGCCACTACTGCTAAAGAACATAAAACATCTATTTCACTAATTATATTAGATATATTTTGAAGTTTAGGAATATAAGTTCTAACTTTATCCCTTATTTCTATAAATAAATCATATTCCATAGCCATACTTTTTTCTTCAGCATTTAATATTAAATCTTCTTTTTCTTTTAACTCAGGAGTTATATATCTTTCACAATTAGAAAGAGTTTGTTTTCTTGTATAATTATATTCATCTTTTATTAAAGATTTTTGACCGTTTGGAACTTCAATAAAATAACCAAATACTTTATTAAAACCTACTTTTAAATTCTTAATTCCTGTTTTTTCCTTTTCTTTTTGTTCAAGAGCAAGAATAAAATCTTTCCCTCCAGAAGACATACTTTTTAAATCATCAAGATCTTTATTATAACCTTTTTTAATTATATTTCCTTCTTTAATACTAACAGGACTATCTTCATTAATACTCATTTCAAGTAAATCATATAATTCATCAAGTGTTTCTAATTTTTTATCAAACTTAATTTCATCTAAAATATTTTTAATATGAGGAAGCATTTTAATTGAATTTTTTAATTGAATTAAATCTCTTGCATTTAAATTACCATAACTAATTCTTCCACATAATCTTTCTAAATCATATACATTATTTAAAAGTTCTCTTAATTCTTCTTTTAAAATAAATTCTGTAAGTAAAGTAGATATATAATCATATCTTCTTTCTATTTCATGTTTATCTACTAAAGGATTTTCAATATATGTTTTTAATGTTCTAGAACCCATCGCAGTTTTAGTTTTATCAAGTAACCAAAGTAAAGAATAAGTTCTTTCTTTTAATCTTAAAGTTTCTACAAGTTCAAGATTTCTTTTAGAATAAATATCTAATTCAAGATATTTATTTTTATCTATTACTTTTACTTTTTGTAAATGACTAAGATTACCCATTTTAGTTTCATTTAAATAATTAAGTAAATGTTTTACGGAATTAACAATTCTTATATCCTTTATATCTTCATATATATATTTATAAGTATCATTTTCTAATAAATTATTACTTATTGTAATTAAAATATTATAATTTTCTCTTAAAGTATTTATTATTTTTCTATCTATTATATCATTTACAATTAGTTCTTTTATATCAAGTCTTATTATTTCATTAATAAGTTTATCTATATCATAACTAAATAATTCTGTATAAAAATTTCCTGTTGTTACATCAGTATAACTTATCGCATAACAATGATTATAATCATAAATACTGCCAACATAATTATTAGTTTTTTCATCAACACTGCTTGCTTCCATTAAAGTCCCTTTAGTAACAACTTGTATAACACCACGTTCAACCATACCTTTTAGTTTTGGATCTGTTAATTGTTCGCAAATAGCCACTTTATGTCCGTTGTTAACAAGTTTTTCAAGATAAGGTAAATATGAATGAAAAGGAACACCACACATAGGAACTCTTTCTTCTAAGCCACAATTTTTACCTGTTAAAGTTAACTCAAGTTCATGAGATGCTAAAATTGCATCTTCAAAAAACATTTCATAAAAATCTCCAAGTCTAAAAAAGATAATCGCATCTTCATACTTATCTTTTATATCCATATATTGAACCATCATTGGCGATAACTTGCTTTTATCTACTTCATTTCTTTTCATGCACTTCACTCCTAAACTCAATTAATATTATATCAAAAAAACTATTATTTTTCGAGTAAAATTATTAGATTTTAAAGATTTTTATATACCAGTAATAAATATGAATAATAATTATAAATTTAATAAGAAATACTATAACAATTTTTAATATTTTTTATTACTATTTATTCATATAATTATTTAGGTGAAATAAATGAAAGAAAAATTTATAAAAAAAGCATTAATTTTAGCATTAGGAGGATTTATTACTAAAATTCTTAGTATGGTTATAAGAATTATTACAACACGTGTAATTGGTGTAGATGGTTTAGGTCTTTATATGTTAGTTTTACCAACATTTAATTTATTTATTACAATTGCTACGTTAAGTTTACCTACCGCTATTAGTAAACTTGTCGCAGAAGGAACAAGAAATAATAAAAAATTAGTTTTAGGTTTTCTTCCCATAGCTATTATTTTTAATATATTTTTAATTATTATTATAATTATTTTAGCACCCTTTATAGCTAATAATTTACTCCATAATGAAATACTTTATTATCCAATCATATCTATTGGTATAACACTTCCTTTTATAACAACATCAAGTATTATAAAAGGATACTTCTTTGGTAAAGAAAAAATGTTTCCAAATGTAGTATCCAACATGATAGAACAAATAACAAGAATAATATCCATTATATTTATAATACCTTATCTATTAAAAATAAACATTAGTTATGCCGTATCAGGACTTGTATTTATAAATTGTTTAAGTGAAAGTTTAGGTATTGTAACACTTCTTTTATTTATGCCTAATAAAACAAAAATAAATAAAAATGACATAAAACCTGATTTAAATAATATTAAAGATATATTTTCTATATCTATTCCCACGACAACATCAAGATTAATCTCATCAATTGGTTTATTTTTAGAACCCATTATTATTACATTTGTTTTTCTAAAACTAGGATATCAAACAACTTATATAACTAAAGAATATGGAATAATATCAGGTTATGTTTTACCAATGGTTATGATGCCAAATTTTTTAAGTGGTGCAATATCAAATGCTTTACTTCCTGCTGTTACAAAAAGCTATGCAAATAAAAAATATAAAGAAACAAAAAGAAAACTACTTCTTGCATGTAATTTATCATTAATTATAGGTTTTATTTTCACTATAATATTATTTATATTCCCTAAAGAATGCTTAAAACTATTATTTAATACTACCCTAGGATCAAATTATTTAAAAATAACATCAATTATCTTTTTAATATCTTATATCTTAAACCCTTTATCAATATGCATGCAAGCAATGGATAAATCAAAAGAATTAATGAAAATTAATATAATTGCTGTTATTATAAAAACAAGTTTATTATTTACCTTAACATACCTTAATATAAACATGTGGCCTTTAATAATATCATACGGTATCCAATATATTTATATAACAATTAAAATAATTAATATAATAAGAAAAAACTTATGATTTATCATAAGTTAACAAAATTATTTTTAAGCTATTTATTGGAAATTACAACATGGAAAGACATGTAATCTCCCCGTCCACCATTAGCCTGGGTGAATTTAAATACTCCTGCGTTTGAACTATCAACAAACGTTCCTCCACGTGAATACCAAGGATAACTGCTTTCAACATAGCCTGCACTATCCCAATACCATTCTTGTGTTTCTGTTAAGGCATGGCCACTATAACTTGTCACTGTATAGTTATTATAATATTTTTCATCTGGTAAACTATTAAATCCTGATGAGCCTATTGTTTTATTATACACTCCCATGACATATTCATTTGCTCCACCACTCATATCATATATTCCATATATTGTTTTTGTTGTCGAGGCATCTTTTCCTGATGTCATATTATATGTTCCGGTTGCTACAGATGTATTGCTTCCTGCAGGTGCTCCATATCCTGTTTGTTTATTAACATTGTTATTTATTCCTACTTCTGTACATGTTGTGCTACTAGTACATCTTCCATAGATACTTTGGGTTAGATATGCTACTGCTCCCCATTCATTATTTTTACTCATATGTGTATCTATTTCACTACTTACAAATCCAAAACTATTTCCTACTTGTTCCATACTTCTACTTGCAAAGAAGAAATCACTTACACTATTATATCTCAAACTTGTTACATTAGGTTTTATTATTATTCCATTTGCATTACTACATGTTTCATTTGTACATCCTAAATTATTATAATTTGAACTTGATGCTAAAGTTGTATGACTTGTTTCAAACTTACCATACCAAAATCCACTTAATTCTTTATTTCCAAAAGTAAAAGCATCTATTGCTGGTTCATTTTGTTTTACAAAGGTTATATCTATTGCTCCAGGACTTACTTTTGTTCCTCCATTATAATTACTTGGGGTTACAGCATTAAATCTTGGTATCCATACCCACATTGTTGTTATATCATCCATACTTATTGTTGTTCCTGGTGTTGCATTTAAATAAGTTTGTCTATTTGTACTTGTTACAGTTACTACATTAGCCCACATTCCTTTATATTCTCCTGTTGAGTTATAACTATACCATGGATTAGTTTTATTTGTATTACTTGCATCTGCTTTTTTCCATACACTATTTGCTTCATCATAATATACGGGAATCATATTTGATGCTAAAATTGGTTCACTTGCTCCACTTGTATCTAATGTTTCTACATTAGTATTATCTACTCCAATACTTACTACAAATTTAAAAGTAAATCCTGTTATTGTACCAGTTGAAGTATTACCATTTACAGATGTTGTTTGTGAACTTCCAAAATTTTCATCTACCCATAATCTTAATCTATAATATTTAGTTTCACTAGGGAATATTTTATCTTTATAAAGAATCATATTATTATTTACTTTTGTTAAGTTATTTAATGTTGTTGGATCTATTAATTTTGTTTCTGTATTATTTTTAACTTCAGTTAAGTAAGCTTTTATATTACTTAAATTATTTGTATTATCACTTGTTAATAATATATTATAAGATACTCCTGTTGTTGTTTGTTTTTCTAAACTTACGTTAAAATCAAAATAATTATCACTTTTCATACCTTCTGTATTACTTAAAATATCATTATTTGTTATAGTCATACTAGAAGATATTTCATTATAATTAAATTTTAATCCTCCGACTAAAATGGTATTATCTTTATTACCTACAAAATTAAATTTAATTAATGCATAAGTAACCCCTATAATTAAAGCAAATGATAAAACAGAAGTTATTGCTACTTTTAATATGTTCATATTCTTATTCATATAATCACGTCCTTATTATCATATTTATTTTATCATATATTATTTTAATTAACAATTATTTTATTAAAAAAATATACTATTTTGGGTAGTATATTTTTTCATCTTTTTTAAGTCTTATGTAAAATAATCCATTTTGAAAAGCAGTAAATTCTTTATAATCTTCTAAACAATTAGCCTCTAAATTTTTAATTTGTTCTTCAAGTTCTTTTATTTTATCGTTTAATTCTTTTATTATTTTATCTTTATCATCTTCTTTTTCATATACAATTGTATCTTCTTTTGTTCCTGCAACATGACAAAAGCCTAAGTTATACCAAGTATAATTATCTTTTTCTATTTTTCCAATATAATCATATATACCATAGTCAATAAATCCTAAAATTTGTTTATCAAGTCCTGCTTCTTTTCTTGCTCTTAAAAACTCTCCTACTACTTTTATTTGATTTTTATTACTATCTTTTTCTTTCCTTTTATCCGTTCCTAAAACTTTAGTTAAAAGATTGGCACTTTCACCAGATGCTTGATCATAAAATAAATAACAATGTTTTAAAGGATCTACTGCGTATTTACCTCTGTCACTAAATTTATAATTATACCCTTTTGGACATATCCAGTATTCAAAATGTAAATGTGTTCCTGTTGAATAACCTGTTGAACCCATATAACCTACAATAGCTTTTTGTTTAACTTTTTCGCCTACTTTTATTGTAGTTCTATTTTTTAAATGTAAAAATCTATAAATAATGGTATTATTTTTTTTATCATATTTAAACACTGTATAATTACCTAAGTTTTTATCATAACCTTCTTCTACTAAAGTAGAATCATATATTGCATATACTTTTTCGCCTTGGTATTTATGCCAGCCTAAATCAACACCATAATGATATGAAGTTACTTTTGTAATAGGATCCACTCTTTGTCCAAACTTATCTGTTACCCCAATAAAATCAAGGGGTAATCTTTCATACATATAAAAACCTCCATCCTAATATAATATATGAAGGTTTTATTTTATTAAAAATAACATTAGTTTAGTTTTGAAATTTTTTTATTGACTAAGCAAACATTTATTTGCTATAGTAGTAATTGGAAATATTTTATTTATTATTAACAATGGAGGTTTTATAAAATGAATGAAATAACAAATGAATATAACGTATATATAGATGAAAGCGGTGATGAAGGAATTAGGAAAGGATCAAAATATTTTATTTTAACTGCTATAATTGTCAAAAAAGATGAAGATTTAGATATAGCTAAAAATGTTGATATAATAAAAAGAAATTTAGAAATGAATATTAAAAATCAGTTACATTGGAATTCATTAAAAGGACGTCCAAATAAAATAATGATAATGGAAACAATTAGTAATTTAAATATTAAAATTATCAATGTAATAATTAATACAAAAAGCATTCAGTTAATTCCTTCTAATAATATTTATAATTACTTTAGTGGATATCTATACGAAAGGATTTGCTTTTATATGAACGATGTTAATGGGGTTGCAAATATAAATATAAGTTCCAGAGGTAATTTATCAAAAAAGAAGCTAAGTAATTATTTAAACAATAATAATCACAAAAAATTTAATATTGATATATCAAAGATAAAAAATATTAAAATAATTCCAAACGAAAGAAAAAGATTACTTCAATTAGCAGATTGTTGTTGTAGCGCACTTTTTCAAGCATTAAAATACAATGATACTAACCATTTTGAATACGTTTTAATAAAGCAGAATAATATTTATATTAAAAAAAATAATTTATTAAGTTATGGTATGAAATTAGTTCCAAGTGGTAGTAATTCAAATGAATTATTTAACTTAATTAATTATATTAAAAAAAATAAAAAGTGAGCTTTCCCCTGACTAAAGGTGCCCACAGGGCAAACCTGCTGGTACGCAAATACGCATACCCTTTAGTAACTCAGCGAACTACTCACTCACTGACTAAATAATACCATAAAATATATTATTTGTCAAATTTATTATATGTATAATAAATAATTTTATACTTATTTTATTTATGCAAATTTTTGCAAAATAAAAATCCTCATTGGATTATTTTTTATATGGCGGAGCGGGAGGGATTTGAACCCTCGCACCAGTTACCCGATCTACACCCTTAGCAGGGGCGCCTCTTCAGCCTCTTGAGTACCACTCCAAGAATGTTTTATTTCTAAAACGTAAGTTTATTATATAATATTTTTTTTACTTTTTCAACATAATTTTATTAATTTTTTTACTATTAATAAAATTATTTAAATATCTTAAAGAATATTATATAAAAAACTAGACATAAAATCTTATTTAATGTATATTAAACTTATGGGGGATTTTGTTATGAAATATGAAAATAAACTTAATGTTGATACGAAAGATATTAAAAGGATTAAAACAAAATTAATTGAGTATTTTAAGGTTAATCAAAATAGAACATATAACTTTAGTTACTTAAGTAAACTTTTTGGTTTTAATGATGATGAAGAATGTATATTTAAAGATTTACTTGAAAACTTAGAACTTGAAGGAAGAATACTTGTTAATGAAGATGAGATTAGTTATTTTAAGAAAAACGATAGATTAAAAATTGGAAAAGTTAAATTTAATAATAATAATAAACCTTACATTACTTATAACAATAGTGAAAAAAGTAAAATTTATATTGATAATTTAAATGGTGCGATCAATGGAGATATCGTTTTAGTAGAAACACACGAAAATACTACTAAAAAAATTGGTGATGTAAAAAAAATTATTAAAAGATTAAATGATGAAATTATATTAGACTGTATTATTGATAGTAAAAACAATTACACTTTAGTTCCAAAAGATAAAAGTTTTAATTATGATATTGAACTTGATTATTTGGATAATAAAACACTTGTTGATGGATCTAGAATTAAAATTAAATTACATGATTTTAAAAATGGAAGATATCGTGCTTCAGTTAGTGACTTAATTGGACATAAAGATGATCCTGATTTAGAAATTAGAACTATCGCATCTGATTTAGGTTGGGAAATTAGTTTTAATAAAGATGCGATTGATGAAGCATATAAACTTCCTACTTCGGTAAAAGAAGAAGATTTAAAAAATAGACTTGATTTAAGAGATGAAACTATTTTTACAATAGATGGTAAAGATACTAAAGATATGGATGATGCTGTTAGTATTAAAAAAGATAAAGATGGAAATTATATTCTTGGTGTCCATATTGCGGATGTTAGTTCTTACATAAAATCAAATATGAATCTTTATACTGAAGCTCTTAGAAGAAGTACAAGTTGTTATCCAGTTGGATATGTTATACCAATGCTTCCCCATATTATATCAAATGGTATTTGTTCTTTAAATCCTAATGTTGATAGACTTACTTTATCCGTTATTATGAAAATAGATGAAGAAGGTAAAGTTATTGATTATGATATTAAAAAAAGTGTAATTAATTCTAAAAAGAAAATGACTTATGAAGATGTTAATAAGATACTTGTTGATAAACAAATGGCTCCTGGTTATGAAAAGTTTTTAAATGATTTAAAACTAATGGAAGAATTACATCACATATTAGATAAAAATAAGAAAAATCGTGGTTATTTAAATTTTGGTGATCATGATATAAAAATTGAATATGAAGTAAATGGTAATGTTAAAAGTATTTCTTTATGTACAAGAAAAGTTAGTGAAATGATGATTGAAGATTTTATGTTAAAAGCTAATGAAACTGTTGCTACTTTTGCAAGAAGTTTACAATTAATCTTTAATTACAGAGTTCATCCATCACCAGATCCTGAAATTATAAGACAAAAAATTGAATATATTAATTCTCTTGGTTTTAATATTAAATTACCAAAGAATCTAAATAATCCATTTGCTATTCAAAGTATTATGAAACAACTTAATGAAAATCCACTTGCTGAAGCTTTAAATGAGATTTTACTTCAAGGTATGCGTTCAGCTTACTATAGTACTTCTAATATAGGTCATTATGGTTTAGGAATTAATGCTCTTAAAGGCGAAGCTTATTGTCATTTTACTTCTCCTATTAGAAGGGTTATGGATTTAATCGTTCATATGATTATAAAAGAAATAATAACTGATGAAAAATACTTTGGTAAGAAAAATTTTGAAAGTTTTGTTAATGAATTATGTGCTTGGTCATCAAGTAGACAACGTTTAGAAGATAAAATTGAAAAAGAATGTATTGGTCTTAGAACTGCTCAATATATGCAAAATAATATTGGTAAAACTTTTGAAGGCAAAATAACTTATATAAGTAAAAAAAGTATTATGATAGTAACTAAAGAAAATGTTTATGCTAACATAAAATTAAGAGATTTAAATGAAAATTGTAAATTTGATCCTAAAACATGTACGTTTAACTTAGATGATAAAATATACACAGTTGGTGATACCTTACCAGTCGTTGTAGTGGATGTTGATATGGATTCTAGAAAAGTTCATTTTAAATATAAAAAAGAAGTTAATGAAAATACAGTTATTGGAAATATGACAAAAATAAGAAGAATAAGAAAATAAACTTATTCTTCTTTATTTATTCTTAAACTATTTACTCCTATATCATAATAAGAAAGATCAAAATCTTTTCTTTTTTTATAGTTATAAATAATCATTAAATTATCTCTTTCTTTTATTTTATATAAGTTATTAAATCTATCTTTTAAATAAATTTTATCGTTATTAAAATATTTATTTAAACTAAATTTAGATATCATAACTTCTTCATATCCTTCCACAACTAATTCTAAATTAGGATTGGCTTTATATCTTTCTTCATAAGCTTTTATAAGTATTTCAATTTGTTTTTTAGTAAGCTCATATGATAAAGTTACTCTTTCTGCACCAAGGCTATGTAAAAAGGCCACTGTATAAGAATTAACCACATTAAATGATGTATCTGTTATACAAGATTTATGATTATTAAAATATCCTATTTCTCCTACTAAAACTTCTTTATTATAAGTTTTTTTATATTTGTCTATTACTCTTGGAAGTTTTAAAATTGTTCCATCTATATCCTTAATTGAGTAAATATAATCATATTTCTTCTTTAAGATGTTTATATCTTCATTTTTATCTATTAAAATATTTAATAATCTTTCTTTAGGATATGATTTAACATCTATCTTATATTCACATTTTTTATAAGGTATTTTATATAATCTTTTATTATTAAGTTCTTCAAAAGCTTTTCTTTTTAATTCATTTATAACATTAAGTGGAATAAAAACATTATTATCTATTTCTATATCTAATATTTCATATTTATAAACTGTAGTTTTTATTTTATTTAATTTTTCTTCTACTTCCTTTTTTGTTGTAGCTTTTTTTATAGCTTTATCTGTTTTTGATGAACTAACAACTATTACTTTATTAACACCATCAGTTACTTCAAAAATTATTTTTTCATTTAGTTTAGCAATAAATTTAGCCTTTACTAATACTTTTCTTTGGTTAGAAGATATAATATTATTAATTTCTTCATTAAGTTTACTATCAAGAGTAAGTAAAACTTTATCATTTTTTTCTACTTTATCATTTACTTTTATAGTTATAATATCGCCTTTTTTAGCGTTTTTTACTAGTTTAGAATTAATATAAAAATTATTTACATTAACACCAACATCATTTTTACCTACAATTCTTAAACCATCATTTATATTTATTTCATCATTAAGTTTTATCGTAGCAATATTATTTTTATAACTAATAACTTTACCTACTTCTACTCCTTGATGATTAGGTCTTGAAACATTTATAACCTTATTATTTTCTTCATCAAATAAAAATCCTTTAGTAAATTCTCTATTAAATATTTTCTTTAGATTATATAACTCTTCATAATCAATTTTTATTTCATTATTTTCATAATAAGAATCTATCGCTAATCTATAAAGTTTTACAACAGTATAAACATAACTACTTGATTTCATCCTTCCTTCAATTTTTAAACTAGTAATACCAACGTCAAGTAAAGTTTTTAAATTTTCTAATGAACATAAATCCTTCATACTTAATGGATAAAAATTTTCTAAGAGTGTATTATTTTTCTCATCAACGATACTATACATTTGTCTACAACTACCTGCACATGTACCCCTGTTACCACTTCTTTGTCCAATTAGGCTACTCATTAAACATTGTCCTGAGTAGCTTACACATAAAGCTCCATGAACAAATATTTCAATATCTATATTTGTGTTTTCTTTTATTTCTTTAATTTTAGAAACACTTGTTTCACGAGCAAGTACTACTCTTTTTACCCCAAGTTTTTCCATAAAAGATGCGCCATCAAGGTTATGAATATGCATTTGGGTTGATGCATGAACTTCTAAATTAGGAAATGTTTTTCTAACTAAATCTAACATTCCTAAGTCTTGAATAATAACAGCATCAACATTATTTCTATGTAGAAAAGAAATATATTCTAAAAAGCTATCTACTTCTTTTTCATACACTAAAATATTAGTAGTAACATAAACTTTTACACCATAAAGATGAGCATAATTAATTGCTTTTACTATCTCTTCATCAGTAAAATTAGATGAAAAAGCACGTGCTCCAAAAAGTTTGCCACCTATGTAAACTGCATCACATCCCGCTTCAATTGCAGCTTTTAAACATGAAAAGTCCCCTGCTGGGGCTAGTAATTCTACTTTTTTCATAATCTATTCCTTTCTCTTTGTTCTTCTTTTAATACACTTTCTAACTCTAATATAATTTCTTTTAATTCCTTTAATAATAATTCTTTTTTAGAAATTAATAAATCTTGTTCTAACTCTAAACTAATTGTTTTAGTCAAAATAGCAATATTTTTTATTTTATTTTCTTTTTCTTGTAATGATAAGTATTCTTTATATTTTATACTTTTTATAAATTCTAATATAATTGTTCTTCCAACATCTTTTAAATTATTAATTTCTTTTAACTTATCTATATTATTTAATAAATCTTCAAAAGTAAAAATATTGTTTTTATATAAAACGTAACATAATCTTTTGTTAAGGTTTAAATTTTCAAGTAAAATAACACCTTGATTTTTTAAATTATCTACTTTTATTTTATAATCATTTTCTTCTTCTTTTAAATAAAAACCAAATTCATGTAATTTATCTTTTATTTCTGTAGCTCTTTTTAATCCAATTTTAGTCATATAAAATAAATCCTGATATTTTAAATTTAATAAATCTTTTATGAAAAAAACACCATTATTTTTTAATCTATTTAATGTTCCCGTATTTAGATTTAAAACTTCGATTGCATCACTTTCTTTTATCATAAAACCACCCTTAATAATTCCAAATGCTTAATTTTCCTTTAGCTTTTATAGGAGTTATTTTTTCAATATCTTCTAAAACCCAAGCATATCTTCCAGCTTCATAATGACCGCATAAATATTCTATATAATTATTCTTTTTTAAATTATTTATAAAATCTTCTGTCATATAAATGCAGTCAACTAATTTACATTTACATATTATATAACCATTATGTAACTCATCTTCTTTATAATACTTTTTTAATTCTTCTTTAACATTTTTATTAGTACTTAAACTAGCATGAATATAAAGTTCTCCTCTGTAAGAAGTTTTCCAACTTCTTGTTTCAATAAATTTTACTTTCTTATAAATAAGGGTAGCAAATGGTTCTTTTATTGTTAAAACTTTCATATTTTATGCTCCTTTTACTTGATTTAAGTAATTATTTACTTTCATAGCCCAAGTATTACTTCCTCCAGCATATTTTTTTTCCATAAGTTCTGGAGTTGTTAATCCTTTTTTATAATAACCATTAGATAAAAGTTTAATAAACGATTCAATACCCTCTTCTAAAGTATCAAACTTTCTAAAACTTCCTCCAAAACAACCAGGACTACCTTTCATACCACCAACATTATTACATTCTCTTACAAGCCTAGAACATCCCCATTTACAACCTGTTTCAAGAAGGGAAATAGATACTGCCACATAAGGGTCAACTTCATATTCAATAGAGTATTTAGCAAATAAATTACCTGTACCTTTTAAATTAGATTTTAATGATTTATTTAATTTAGCTGCAAGTTCATCAATAGTTAGTCCTTCATATAAAACTTCAACAAATATTTCCTCTCCTTTTTTATCTGTGGGATTAAAATTAATTTTTTTATTTTCTTCTGGTATAACATCTATCTTATTTTCATTAAGAAGTCTATAAGCATTAAATAAATCTTTTTCATATATATAAATAAGCATAACTAAAATAATAATAGCTATTAAAAATGATATTAATATGTATTTTATTATTTTCAACTTATTCATAACTTCCTCCGTTTAATTAATTTACGTCTATTAGTATAACAAATTTTTCTTAATTTGACAAAATTTGATACAAATATTATATAAATTTTATAAAATCGTGGTATAATATCATTATATTATTAGTAAAGGAAGGAAAAAGTATGAAAGTTTATAAAAAAGAATTACCTACTGGAGTAAGAAAAATGTTTACTACTGAGAAAGGTGTTAAAGTTAAAATAGTTAATAGTTTATATACTAAAAATAAAAAGAAAAAAAGCAAATAAATTTTTAAAGTTTATTTGTTTTTTTAATATTCTTCTTTTAACGCATCAGCTTTTGTTTTATGAACAGTTCCTTTTTTATGGTTTGGTGGTGAGTATATTGAATAAAGTTTTAAAGGCATTGTTCCTATATTTATTATATTATGCCATGTGTTTTGTGGAACAACAATAATACTTCCATCATATACTTGTTTACTAAAAGTAACATTTTCCTTTTCTTTTCCCATGTTAACCAAACCTACACCTTGAACAATTACTAATATTTGATCAACTTTAGGGTGTATTTCAAGTCCAACATCAGTTCCTACAGGAATATTCATTAAAGTTATTTGAGTGTTATTACCAGTCCATAATGTACTTCTGTAATTTCTATTTAATTTTGTTATATCATTTATATTTATAACAAAAGGATTATCTCCATAATCTTTTATAATATTATTTTCATCATTATTTCTTGTAAAATAATCATAATAGTTATAATAATTCATAAAAACCCCTTTCATATATATAATATGTAAGAGGTTTTTTAATGTTTATTTATATTTTTTTATTATTCTTAAAGTATTTAAAATTGTAAGTAATGTTACTCCTGTATCAGCAAATACAGCAAGCCACATATTAGCATAGCCAAATAAGCTTAAGAAAAGAATTAATAATTTTACTGTTATAGCAAAAATTAAATTTTGTTTAATAATATATTTTGTATATTTTGATATATCTATTGCAAGAGGTATTTTATCTATTTCATCATTCATAATAACAATATCACTTGCTTCAATAGCAACTTCACTACCAACATTTCCCATAGATATTCCTATATCTGCTCTTTTCAAAACTGGTGCATCGTTAACACCATCTCCAATGAACATTGTTATTTTATTATCTTTAGCCACTTCTTCATAACTTTCATATTTATCTTTTGGGAGCATTTCATATTTTATTTCATCAATTTTTAGTTTGTTTCCAATATCTAAAGCAACTTCTTTTTTATCTCCAGTAAACATAAATGTTTTAATTCTATATTTTTTTAACTTTTCAATTGTTTTAGAAGCATTATCTTTAATACCGTCACTTATATAAACGGATGCAACATGTTTATTATTAATATTTAAATGAAGTAATCCATCTTTATGGCAATTACATAACGTTTTATTTCCAATAGTTATAAAATCATCATTAATTTTAAATGATATTCCTTTTCCCTCTAATTCTTTAAAATCCTTTACATCTTTTGCTATAATCTTACCCTTTTTTAAATTAGTTATTGATTTAGCAATTGGATGATTAGAAAAACTCTCCCCTTTTACCATTATATCTATTATTTCATCTTTAGAATAAGTTTTATCATCAATTACAATATCAGTAACTTTAAAATCTCCTGAAGTCAAAGTTCCTGTTTTATCAAAAATAATACTTGTTGTGTTACTTAAATTATCTAAGTAATTGCTTCCTTTTATTAAAATGCCTTTTTTACTAGCCACCCCAATACCTGTAAAATATGATAAAGGAATAGATATAGCTATAGCACATGGACATGATATTACTAAGAATGTTAAGCCACGATATAAAGCATCATTTTGTGATACATTAAATAATAAAGGAAGGAAAATAATAACTAAAATAGCTAATAATAAAATAATAGGTGTATAAATTTTACTAAATTTTGAAATTATTGTTTCTGTTTTTGTTTTTTTATCCGTAGCGTTTTCCAAAAGTTCGATTATTTTATTAACTGTCGAATCTTCAAATAATGAAGTAGCCTTTATTGTTATTACATCTGAAACATTAATACTTCCCGATAAAACATTACTTTTTTCATCAACATTTACCAAAGCACTTTCTCCAGTTAAAGAAGACATATCAAGATAAGTACTTCCTTTAACTATAACTCCATCAACTGGTATTCTTTCTCCTTTTTTAACGATAAGTAAATCATTTGTTTTTATATCTTCAACATCTATTTTAGATGTTGTGTTACCTTTTTTTAAATTAGCATAGCTTTGTTTTATATCAAGTAAATCTTTAATGCTTTTTCTTGAATTATTAATAGCTTTTTCTTCAAGTATTTTACCAATTGTATATAATGAAATAACCATTGCCCCCTCAAGAACATTATTAGTAAAAAATGCCCCAAGACAAGATATTGTTATAAGTAAGTTTTCATTTATTGTTTTACTTTTTATTAATAATTTAATTGAATTTAGAAATGTTCTGTAAAGAAGTAAAACATAAGATATTATATATAAAACCAATTTTACATTATCATTAATCTTTAAAAAGTATCCAAGTAAACAAATAACTATACCTAAAATTAAAATAGATAAATGATATTCTTTTTTAACATTAACTTCCTCTTTTGTTATATAAGAATCAGGTTCAATTTTTTTAACAAGATCATTTAATTCTTTTATTGTAAAACCTTTTTCTGATTCATAAATCAATTTAGAAGTATTAAAATTAACAACAACATTTTTAAAATCTTTATTTTTATTTAAACTTTCTTCAAGTTTTCTAGCACAGTTAGCACAGTCTAGATTATTTATATTATATTTATATTTTTTCATAATTTTTCCTTTCTATAATTTATGATTTATATGTTCTAATCCTATTTCAAATACTTTTCTTACATGGTCATCATCTAAAGTATAATAAACTTCTTTACCAACTTTTTTACATTTAACAATACCACTTCTTCTTAAAGTACTAAGTTGATGAGAAATAGATGATTTTGTCATTGATAAAGCATTAGCAATATCACATACACACATTTCATGAGAATCAATAACAAATAATATTTTACATCTTGTTGTATCCCCGATTAATTTATAAAAATCTGCAAGTTTATAAAATATTTCATCATTAGGCATTTTACTCTTGGCAAATTCAACACTATCTTCATGAATAATATTACAATCACATATAAATTCATTTTTACTCATATTTATTCCTCCACATATATTTTTTAAGTCAATATAATTATAGTTGAATAATCATTCAATTGTCAACACCAAAAAATAGTAAATTTATTTTAATTTACTATCTCCTGTTTCATAATCCATTTCTATACCTTCTTGTATATTATATATAAAAACATTAAACTTTATTCCTTTACCATTATCTTCCACTGAATAAGCTTCGATTAATACCCCTGTTGCTAATAGATTACTACCCTTATATATAGGAGTTACTCTATATAAAACATGATTAGAAGTTTCTTTTATATACTTACTAACTTTATTTTCAAAAATTAACATTGAAGAAGTGTTCATATATCTCGTACATGTTATTAAATTCTTTTCATTAGCGTTTTCACCAGTTAACTGATATCCAATTAAATGACACCTATTATACAAATATTTTCCATCTACGATATCATATTTAACAGTATGCCATCCAGACGGTTTAATCATTCCAATTGAAGTTCTATCTTCTTTAGACATTAACTCTTTTCCAATACAAGAATAAGCAGTCCCTGCTCTTTTAAGATAATCTAAGTTACTATATTTTTCAAAAACTTTAGTAGTATGCTCTTCTTCAGTAAAATAAGGAATATTGTTATTTATATAAACATAAGGCTTTCCATTATAATCAGGTATATTATCTATAGTATAAATAACATTATTTATATTAAATAAATCATAAAAATAATTTCTTATATCTTCATTCCCATTTAACCCTAGACATGAAAATATCATAATAATTAAAATAGGAAATATAACCACACCATTTTTCTTTTTCATATCATACCTCAAGTATAATTTTAATATAATAAAATATTTTTATCAAGAAAAATAAATATAATCTTTAAGATCGCAATTTGCAATCTTGAAGATACTTTTATTAATACTTCGTTTAAGATCACAAATTGTGATCTTAAAAGATTTACTTAAAAAACTTTATTAAAGTCAAAATATATACATTATTTTTAAAAAAGTGTGTATTTAATATCATAAGTCTACACTTTTTTATCTTTTTTTGTGTATTTTTATCTTATATAACACTACAAAACACATTCTAATGTTCAAGATCACAAATTGTGATCTTGAACATTTGTTAATTTTGAAATTATATTATTTAATATTTCCCTATCTTCTATTAAGCCTATATAAAAACATTTCTTACCTAAATCTTTAAAAGATGAACCACAAGTATATAAAATATCTTTGTCTATTATAATAAATCTATCATGAAATTTATTATTGTTTATAAAAGTTACATTTTTATATTGCATTTCATACTTCTTTTTTAATGTATCATCTATATTTGATGATACAACCACTATATTAGTTTTAATATTCTTTATAATATCTAATAGTTCTTTACCAGCATAATTATCTATTATAATTATTTCCTTTTTAGCTTTATTTAATATATCCATAAATAAAGAATAAGCATCATATATTTGACCATCATAAAACACTGTATTAACTTTAGTATTATTATTTAATTTATTAAAAGATTCTTCTAATTTTAATATTCGATTTTCATGATTAATTAATATATTATTATTTAAATCTTTTGATATATACTTTCTCATATATACAAAAGCATTTATTATTTGAATATTTACTTTAACAGCAATATCACTTTTTAAAAGTCCTGATAACATCATTATTCCTTGTTCAGTTAAAACATATGGTAAATACTTTATATGTTGTCCTCTTGAGTTATTATTTTTGTTTAAGGTCGCAATTTGCGACCTTAAAGATAATTCTTCTGTTTCTTCTTTTGTTAACTTAAAACAAAATTCCTTAGGAAATCTATCTATATTTCTTTTTATAACTTCATTAAGTCTTTTTGTTTCAACTTGATAAAGTTTAGCAACATCTTTATCTAACATTACTTGTACTCCTCTTATAGTATAAATCATATCTTCAATTACTATATTTTCTTTTTCCATTATTTCATACATAAATAGTCAACTCCTTTCTTATGTTCAAGGTCGCAAATTGCGACCTTGAACATTTACATAAAACTTTCACAAAATACATTAACATATATAAAAATACTTTGCAAATGACTAAATTTAACATTTCAACCACTTAAAAAGATGAATTATTAAAATTCATCTTAAGACTAAATTTAACTTTTCAAGTATTATTTTACCTAAACACTTACAAAGTATATAAATTTTATTTTTTTTATAAAAATTCCATCTTATTTATAGCATTAACTTTAAAAACCAAGAGAGTTTTTATTATTTATTTTATAATTAAGTAAATAATTAATTATATAAGAATCATCTTCAAAACATTTATAAAAATTATCAACTTTTATAGTTTATATAATTTTATTAAAAAAATTACTTCAAAAACTTTCGTGCATTAATCACATCTGTTTTTGAAGTATAACTTTCTATCATTATTTCATAAAATTACTTAATTTCTACTTCTTTTATTTTGGGTTTTTTAGTTTCTTTCCAATAAATACCCCTACAGGGCTATTCATTGGAAATTACAAGACGCGAAGAGTAGTTGCCGATCAAAATACCAATGACGTAGTCGAAGTAAAACACTCCTGCGTCCGTACTACCGTAATTGTAACCACCACGTATGAACCATGGGTTACTCGTACTAACGAAGCGAGCGTCATCACTATACCAGTTTTTTGTTTCGGTTAATGCATGTCCTGTATATGATGATCCTATATAATTATTATAATATTTTTCATTTGGCAAGCTTGAAAATCCTGAAGATTTTATTGTTTTATTATACACTCCCATGACATATTCATATGCTCCTCCACTCATATCATATATTCCATATATATTATTAGTTGTTGAAGCAGCTTTTCCTAGTGATGTATCATATGCTCCATTTGTTACAGAATCATTACTTCCTGCTGGTGCGCCATATCCTGTTAGATAACCACTATTATTATTTATTCCCACTTCACTACATGTTGTACTATTTGTACATCTTCCATGTATACTTTGGGTTAGATATGCTACTGCTCCCCATTCATTATTTTTACTCATATGTG
>OHBM01000520.1_pt1 | contig 31071 bp, 29 predicted proteins | sample 1577251 | NCBI WGS metagenome assembly OHBM01 (sample SAMEA3541557, study PRJEB24748) | human gut metagenome | biome: human gut; feature: human-associated habitat; material: faeces | place: China | collected 2012 | reverse complement strand
AGTTCAGATTCCACGCACGGTTGCCGGAAATCTCGACACTAGACCAGTAATTCGTCCGCTATTTTCTCGCTCTGGGTTATACATCTTAGCTGCTTCGCTCCGTCGTACAAATGACGGTACGAGGTGACAGCGGCGAGACCATTATCAATGGAGAGTCACATTCTACAATAAACCTTAGCCGATTGTACTCTTGCTTTTGATTCAGAGCAGGGCTAACCTTTCTTTGAATTTCCCCAAGCTGTAGCCTGTCTACCGATGATGGTAGTTAACCGACAAATATCCGCGGCCTGCTTCTCCGAGAAGAGTTTTCTACGAAAAGCCAAACGAAGGATTGTTTTAAGGAGTTCAAACTTGACACGGAATCCCATCATGTAGCGATGGCGACTGTCCGCATACATATTCGCCAGCTGGATATATTCAAAGAGTTCGAGCGCAACGTTCGTCATCTTTTCACCCAGGTCATAGCGATACATTCGCGGAAAATTCTGTTTCATTCCCGTGAGTTTATCAACCAGTTCAAACGTATCCTTGTATATCTGTAAATCCTTTGCTAAAGCCATAATTTGTATCGGTTTGCTGCTAATATTTCGTGATATTGTTATATTTTTTGTAACTTTTATATACGTATCAAAATACCTCAACTGTGCAAAAACTGCCGCATGCTCTCTTGCGGAATGGGGCACAGGAGTCTGGCGGCTTATGCCGCCAGACTTTCCTCGATCAGCAATCTTGCTTGCCGGCCTAACGGCCGGAAGAGGTAAAGAGATAAAGAGATAAAATGATTAAAATGCTGTGACCGGGCGAACTCGAAGCGAACTGTCAACCTTACCGCCGTTGCCGCGACTGCCATCGTCAAAGTACAGATGCCACGCACGGTTGCCGGAAATCTCGACACTAGACCAGTAACCCGTCCGCTGAAGCAAATCAGCTTGCTGCTTGCCTGCATTCTTGATTCGCCGTAAAGCAAGATTGACAGTTTCGAAATGAGATCGGATAATCTCAAGCTCGCCAGTCGCAGCAAGATACCATGACTTGGCAGGGATGCCTGCATCTCCTCCAGGGTCGCCAGTGTGAGATTTCGAGTATTCGTAACAATAAGCTACGGCGTAGGTAGCAGGATCATCGTTCTTGTAATAACTGCTAGCCATCACCGCTGCGGTTCTCGTCTTGCCGTCGAGAAGACTCCAATCATTGGATTTCTGGTAGCCTACAGAATTCTCATTCTGAACACTGCCCCATTTCATTGCGCCAGGTTCAGTTAAAGCAATACCGATACGCAAACTGCCATGCTGAACGACAATAGCATCAGCATCCGCTTTTGTAATACCAATCTCTGTAGTCTGCCATGGTTCACATCGCATGTAAGTACCCCAGGTTTCTTTCTGAGCCTTACCGATGTAAACGCCATCCTGCAAAGAACGCAGGTTTTGCTCCATGTAAGTCTTCATGCTTGCTGCTGAAGCATTAGTGATAGTCTGTCCGTTGGCGGCAACCCAGTTTTCCATAACCTTTCCGTTGGCGGCAAACCACTCACTCATTTTTTTTGTTTGAATACCCATAACTTTTATAATTTTAAACTAATACATTAATTACTTATTCTCTTCCTTGCTGTCTGCAAAGATGTGCTCTACTGCCTCGATTACGCAAGGGGCGCAGCAGCGCTCTACTACTGAGCGGATGATTTCTACTTCACGCTCGCTGTAGTCTATATCGCCATCGCTGTTCCACATCTTCGTAGAGAGAGCCACGCCTTCCAAACCCAGACCGTTGCCATGGTTATAGATGAGGTTCGCAATACTCTTGCGAAGATTGATGACCTGACAAGATGACTTGTCGATTGAGGTATACACCTCTACATTCTCTAAATTTCGTTTCATATTCTTACTTAATTTTTATTATCTGATAGCATACTGGACTACCCATACACTTCCCGTAAAGATTAGCCAGCTAAACTGATTTTTAGTACCAGACCACCACGTCTTAGTACTACCACTCGCACCTTCTCCGAAGAATACGTGGCTGGCTTCGATATTAACCCGGCCGTTACCCTGAATGATAAGGTATTCCTGCCCCTTGATAGGAGACCGAGGGAGGGTTAATGTGATAGCTCCACTATTCGTGCAATAGACGGTATGGTCGTAGATACTGAGAGTTGTACTGATACTGGTTTCACGGATATACGGACGAAGACCGGCAATATCGCCAGAGACTATCTGTATAGCATGGTTGGTTTCTGAAGCGCCACGGGTATTGATTCTCAGACCGACACTATTTTGGCCGTAGGAAGTGAAAATATCAAGACCGATACTATCGGCTTTTGAATTACCGATTGCAGTTAAACCGATACCGATACAATCGTATGCAGGAACCTGAGCCGGCAAACCATTTAGGCTCTTGCGTATTTCTATTGCAGCCTCGTTTAACTTCGGGTATTTCTTGGAGTAGTCGTTATTTATAACATCGTACCCGTTCATCTGCCACATTTTGACATAACCGCCCCAGCCGGTCTGTTCATAGTAAACATCATCTCCACACAAGCCGAAAGTATAACCGCTATCATTAAGCCATACGGATCTTGTATACGGGTGAAAATCATCTTTTTGGTTGATGTCATCATTATAACCTTCTCTATAATATATACCCGCTTTTGCGTCGCCAAGAGACTCCTTCTTTCGGTTTTTAATCGTTATCTGTCCGAAATCACAGTAATCCATTTTTACGACACCAGTTTTTTTAACAGAGAATGGTGCTTCCGTCGGGTCAGCTTCACCTATCCACAGAACATACACACCTCGGTCTCCGCTAAGTATATCCTTACTGCTAGGGACTCTGAATGATGCGAACAGCGTTCCGTTCTCATTATCGTTATACAGGTTTATCTCATTCGACCCAAAGAGGTTAATCTTGGCGTTATCCGCCAACAAGAACTGGGTGGCGACGAAGGTGAAGCCAGCCATATCAGCAGAGGTCCAATACTTTGCGAACTCGGCATTTGTCGGGGTGTTGCGAACATCATCTGTGCCGGCGGATTTGTACGACTGAAGGCAGCGATACCAAACCTTATCTATAAGCACCACATCGATAAACCTTTCGTCATTGCTACCGGCATAGTACTGATAAGGTGCATCGGCTGTAGCTGATACGAAACCTACATGCTGTCGCCATACCGGGCCGCTGCTGCCTCGTGCTCCAGGCACTCCAGTGGCACCAGGTTCGCCCGGCTTGCCTCTCTCTCCGTCACGTACAACGGTAAAGGTATTAGAAGCGAGTATCTTGAGCGGAATATTCCCGGTAGGAACGCCCAGGTTCTCACACAAGCTATCGATGTAGTGGTGATTATCATCAGTATAAACGGGACTATCGTACCAGAAGATCTTAATAAGTTTTACTTTTTCCTCTGCCACGTTGTTTACTTCCATCGAGCTGTATATATCATACACGCCCTCGTTGGTAGAGTAGTAATATCCCCCATCCGAATATTTCAGACACTTGCCATCATATCCAATGAAAATCATCAGATAATTGAAAGTATCGTATACGCCATTCTGTTCCTCGCTATCGCCGCCAACATGCTTAATGAAACGGAATCTGCCTAAATTGGTAGTTAGGAACTTGCCCGTTTCACCATTTGCAGTAACAGAATTAGTGTCTAACGCAATCTCGTAAGAAACTGCGCTTTCACCATTCACTACACTATCAATATGAAAAGTTTGACGTACTATCGTCATATTTTTTTCGTTTTTTTATGCGTCCGTTATGGTAGCGATGATTTCACCATCGATACCATTATTGGCTGTGATAAATGATTCCGGAATTACGAATTCTGCTCCCTCGCCTGTCTTTACATCCGTATCGAGGAAAGGAGGAACAACTGTAGCATCCTTTGTATTCAGCTTCGTGCCTACCGAGTCGAAAAGCCCCATGGTGAACTTGCACTTCGATGGGTCCAGCTTCTCTTCTGATCCGGCATGCTTTACGTAAGGCTGGAATTTGATGGCTACACCGCTACCCTTATAGCTGACGAGAGATACCGGCTTACCGTTGTTATCCACAGGGTTAGGATATACTTGCCATGGGTCAGAAATATCCGTCACACTCTGAATATCCGTTCCGTACACGCCATCGTTATTAGATATTTCGCATTTGAACAGCGAAGCACCCTCAACCATTGCATCTGTAACGGTAAGAACAGATGATGTTTGGCTAGATAAGAGCACCCACGCGCCTTCCTGCTGCTGGTACCAATTATAAGAGAATCCGGTTGTCTGGGTATTATTGCTTGTTACAACGACAGCCTGCAACTGGCAGGAGCCGCCTTTCTCTGAGATCACGAAAGGTACACCTTTGTAACCTGCAGGTGCTTGGATTCGCACCTTCTTGGATGAAACATCTCCATAACCGATAGTTACCGGGAAGCTGGCAGATGGCGAGAAGCTGGTATTGTCAACAGGTACCGTAGCTGTAGCCGTGATAGCAAAAGAACTCTTGCCGTTGATGTCAAGCAGATTTTTTACAACCTTTAGACATTGTACGGAAACACCATTTATCTCTTTTACCATCTTGACAAAATGCCCGCTGGTATTGTTTTCGCCGAAGGTAGTAGAAGAAACACCACCTACGAACAGAAGTACCTTTCCGTTGACAGTCCACACGATATTCGAATCCTTGATAGCAACCGATTTTGCGTTATTCTCTGAATCGTACAGAAGAAACATCAGGATAGGTGAATTGGCATTATTGAACACCGGAACCACGACACCCGCATCGTTATAGTGCTGATTAATATCGCCTTGGTCACACTGAAGGAGTGGATAGTATGATTTTCCATTCGACAAACTGATGATTTGGAAGGTTGAACTACTTTTGCTCATCTGTTACCTCGCTTTCTTTTTTATCTGTTTTATTTTCCGTTTCTTCACTTTTCTCTTCACCGGAGCCGGCAGTTTTTTTTGTGCCGGTATCTGCATGATCGCTACTTCCTGGCGCCGGAACTTCAGGATCATTACCGGCATCTGCACCAGTGTTAGAATCTGCACCAGCGTCAATACCGTTATCAGTACCAGGTCCACTGCCAGGAGATAATACACCGTTGGTATCATTCCCGCCGTAAGCTTCGGGCGTATGGCACGACTTACAGCTAGTGCCGGCAATTTCCTGCTTTGCCTCTAAAGGAGTAAGTAGGGCGCCGCCTACATTCTCACATCTCTCAGAGAGCGTATTACCCTCAACTCTTTCAAGCGCAGACTGGTAAACCAGGTAGTTTCCGTCAAAGGTTCTGCGCACTACAATGTAAGCAGGCAGGATAGCCTCTCTTACCTTTTTCGTTATTTTTACATAATACGGCATAATTGCTTATATTTAAAAATTAGACATTAATCACCTTCATAATCTCTGGCAACGATAACGCTGCCATCTGCATCAAGAAGCCACTCTCCCGTATCAGATGTCAATACCTTGTTAGTTCCGCGGTCCTCAATGTCACAGAAGAACTCCTTACCGTAACTCATCGGCATCATTACTTCTTCGCCCCGCATCTTCTCCTCATCTGTTATACCATCAGACACTTTCCATGAAGCGTAGAGATATTTATTCCAATTCTCCAGAACACCCTGGTTGTCGCTCACGATAGCCTTTAGACAAATCTTGTCTGAATTGACGTGGAGACCATCGCCTCGCACCTCGCATGTAAGTTTCGGGAACTGACGTTTGGTGGTAGTATATGTTCGAGGATCATGCTCGGCGGGTGCAGAAGGGAATTTTTTATCCGGACGGAAGACTGCATACACAGCATACGTCTGCCCATCTCCGATAAACTCTCTGTTGATAGTGAGCGATGTGATACTTCCGTTCTTGCTCTTTACCGTTGATACAATATCTATATTCTCGTAAGAGTCCGTATCGGTAAGAGGAGTTTCCGTTCCCTTTGAGTTACGCCGATACCAGAATAACTTTAATCGGTCATCATTTGTCACATCTGTTGTACCCTTCTTCACGCTCACGTTGATAGTCTGGTTTTCCGGCATTCTGAGCGGATTGTAGATTGTAGCCTTGTCGGCATCAATCATCAGCTCGATGCTCGCCAGTGAAATATCATTCGTGATGAGCGGAATACTGCGGTCAAACTTATAAGTGTAACCATCTTCCATATAGATACCGATAAAACGCATAGATCTCGGTACGCCAACCTTACCGTTTTTGCCGACAACCAACTGGCCGGCATACTCGCCCGAAGTAACAACGCTGTAGCCTTCCGGCGTTGTTACGCCACTGCTGTAGATTGGTGTCTGACCAGACCTTGTTACCTCGAACCACTCGAACGACAGCAGCTTTTTGTTGACTGTTTCTGCTGCCACAGGAGAATCTGGGTTAATCAGCGTACAGCGAGGGAAAAGATTAAGAGGTCCGTCACTGTAGTCTGGATAGAATACATCATCTATAGCGTCATAGTTTTGCGTGTTAGGAACATATCCATCTGCCATTACCTCGATGGTGCACATCGTGGAGTAGACAATAGGTTCCTTCTCCATTTTTTTTCGTTTACTTCTTGATAAAGCCATAATAACAAAATTTTAAAATTGAATTTCTAATTCAGTAGAATACACTTCGCCATCTTTGATTTCAGCGGACACCTTGAAGACACAAGAGTTTCCGTCTGCCCAATGCTCTCCGAGGTCGCTGCCTGTAAGCGGAAGGGTGAGCTGGTCTTTTCTCTGGGCTACCTGCTGCGCCCATAGGTTATCCTTTGCCGGGTCGCCCGTGTCTCGCGTCCATGTGATGTTAATCAGATGTTCCGTCACATCCCTATTGTATAACTTTCCGGTTAGGAATATCGTAGTGAACGGCGCAAGCTCTCCGAGGTCATCGCGCTTACCGAAGATATAGCCTTTAGAGAATCTCCAGCCTTCAGACGACGTTACGTCGATGGTAAATTCAGGATTTCCTTCAACGAACGCCCAGCCTGTACTTGCATACCGAGGTTCCTCCTGAGTCTTATCTATCAGACAGCGCCACCGACAGCCGTAATGCCAAGCGTCATGCACCTCATTAGTAGTACATCTGTAAGGATTTTCTCCCTTCGCTGTATCGGGAGACCATTTGCCTCTATCTACAACATCCTGCTTAACGTTACCCTGATAGTCCGTGCGGATGATATTCTGGACTGCCAGATACTTAGCATAGAAGGCTCCATCTCGCTTGTCGGCAAGAGGATAGTTGACAAAGATGAAGTGTAGCGCGTCCGGAAGTTTACCGATTGCTACAGAATAATTGCTCTTATCGATAATAGGTTTGGTAACATGATCGAGCCATACGAGTAATCCCTCAGACGATGAGATATACCAGCAGCTCTGTCTGTCTTCCTTTACCGCATTACCCCAACGAATCAGTCTTGCGAGTTCGCATGGAGGATAATTCTTCTGGCTCGGTACTTCGTTATCCGGATAACAAACTACGTCGATGGTATTCTTTACTGTATTCACGCTGAGTACCCGCAACCACATATCGTAGTACTTGCCATCCTTTAGCAGCGTATTGATAGAAGCTAATATCACATCATTTTCTTTGAATGCCGTAAAGTCATTCTCCCATCGCCTCTGAAGTTGGAGCGTATAAGTTGTATTGCCTCCTTCACTTTCCGGTGCATGCTCAGTTACCTTCTCTATCAATCCACTCTCCGTGAAGACAAAGTTGCTTTCCATCGCAGTCTGTCGGTTCACGATAAGCTCCTTGGCTATGATTGAACTTCTCGAAACGATACTCTCGAACTCCGCATTACCGAGTTCGTCGATTCTTCCGCCCTTACCGAATAGCATTCCCTGGATAAATTCGCCGAATGTTGCACCCTTCTTAAACTGCGACGAGCTTTCAGCAATTAGTCCTTGCACGAACTTCTGCACCTTCTCCCAGGTAACTGTACCTTTTGCGATGTCATCGTTTATCTTTGAGATGAAGTGCTTGCTTCCCTCTGTCGCAACCTGATTCTTAACCTGTGTAGTTGTCAAGCCTGCACCAGTTCCGCCATTTCCGCTTTGAAGCGACGAAATCTGCTGTTGAATCTTCTGGATAGTTCCAACCTCTTTATCCTCACGGAGAGTTATGTCGTATGTCGGTATCTTGCCATCTTCTTCCTTGATCGTGAGCTGGTCGATAGAGATGATTCCTTCGATATTGAGGTCTGTATCATTGAAGTTCATCAGGTCGCCGGCCTTAAGCGTATCGTGGAGGCTCTTGATAACTCCGGTGTCGTCTGCCTGCGCTTGGTCGTGCTGCCTTGCCATGAAAATCTCATCTACCTTAGGCTGATAGACGTACCTTGTATAGTCATTCTTGTCAATGAGCGCTATGGCGTACTTAAGGAGCTTCAGAGACGCTGCATTGACATACGAATCGGGAAGAGTGATGCCGGTAAGAACGAAATGGTCGCCTTTCTTGATAGGATAGTCCTTGTATGGGAACCAAAGCTCAAGAGCATCGTCCTTGATTCGCTCGATAGTGAGCCTCCATCTCCCATCAACCTTGGTTGAGAATGCTACCTTGAACGTTCGACCACCGCACATGCCATCTTTCATGGAGATTGAGAAATCGTCGTCCTTCAAGTCGTTAATATCAAAATCGACAGCTTTACTGAGATAGATATCAACGTTCTTGAAATTTTCTTTATCATTGAATCGGCCGTCATCATCAGGAGCGACACCCTCGTCAATCTCATCCACACGCACGCCACCGATTTCCATCTCTTCGATGGTAGGGTAGATTTCAATAACTCCATTCGTCTTATCATCGGTATCGAAGAACTGCGATGCCGAACGGAGGCCAATCTGTTCGATGTTGACGGAATCGATGTATGGCCTATGTGGATCAGTAGAGAATATGTGCTGCTTCCCGGTAGGGTTCACGTACTTCTTCTCTTCATCCGTTAGCGAATCATAGAAGCCACTCAGCGATACATGAGGAAATCCTGGCAACATAAGTCTGTTGATGGACATATTATTCGGAAGATTCTCTGCATACTCCTTCATGGATGACGGAATGACCTTCTTGTTGAGACCTGACGTGATGTACATCTTCGTGTTTCCGGCCTTAACCTGCGCAATGAATGCATCAAGTTTTTCCTTTGATTCCTCATCTCCGGTATCGGCCTGAGCTCCTTTTAATTCACTGTAGAATCTGCATTTGCCGGAATTATACACCTGCGTCACATAGCCGGTGATGACAGTCTGGAAATCAAACGTTACCTGAAGAACCCAACCGAGAGACTGTTCCTGAGATTCGCCGGAAACTACATATTTTCTCTTATTCTTGAAATATGTCTCGATATAATCGACATCCAGTTCAAGTTCGACATTCGTGCTGGCCCCGACGACTTTCGTGATGTTCGCCACGTACTTGACACCGAGGTCCGCATAGTAATGAGAAGGAAGATTCTTCTCCGAACCATAAGCTCTCAGTCTCGTAACGACACTCTGGTCGGAATCAGCGTTCTGAACAATCTCATATAATCCATTACCGAGGCCATACTTGAAGATATGGTTTGCCTGTATTCCGGTAGTACCGACATATATATTCCTTCCTCTGACGATGAAGTTTATGTCCCACTTCTCGTTCACAAGCGCAAGGGCCTGCCAACAGGTCTGTGAATCCACTGTGATAGACATCGATTCGATGACGTTATCTTTTGTTCCTTCGCCGTACATTGACAGCCAGTCGCTCGCAAGGCATCCACGCTGCACGGAACGCTCCATGTTCCTGGAGTAAATCTTCCAAAGGCCCTTACCAATCTGCTCGTCGAGGTTCGCCTGAATCCTGTCGAGCAAATCATCCAGAGTCTGTACGTAGAACGGGAATTTCGGCAGGGCAGTGTAGTGGAGTTCGTTGTCGTTCAATACCACATCGAGGAACTCAGCCCTAGAAAGCTCATCCTGCAACGCATTGAACTTTACACTGTCATATACGAAGCCTTCTCCGTATGTGTCTGGTCTGGCCTGCTTATCTTTGCCCGGCTCGTAGTTGAGCTCAAACCGCTCGCCACGATAGACAATATAGTCGCCTATTTGAAAGTTGATAGGCACTTCGTGCTTGAAGTTGATAGTCACGAAGCACTCACCCATCCAAGAATCGGAGTATTCCAATCCATGAACGGTTATCTGCTCTTCGTTAACGTCTGTCAGCTTCGAGCCATCCTTATGATAAATATTCCAAGTGCTCATGTGTCTGTGTTATCCTAAATTTGAAATCCTGCCCTGTGCATCCATGATTGGCTTGATGTCAGTAACAGGGTCGTTAAACTTGAAAGTTATAGAGAGAATAAGCAAGTCCTCGCTGCCAGGATATCTGAATAGGTCCGGATCAATGCTCTTCAGTCTCACATGCTGCCTTCCAATCTTATTGAAGTCGCAGTACATTTTCATCATACCCGACTTACTGAGATAGTCAATGAAAGCCTTACACTTCTCGTTTGCGCCGAAGGCATCACCTTTAAACAGGAACTTGACCTTGTTCTCGTATGCTGCCATATAGAGACCATGCTTGCCAATATACTCGTCGTCGCCATGCTCGTCGTGCCATTCCCTTTTTATGGGTTCCTTGACGGAATCGCATGGTTTGAACGGATTCTCGCTAACATACATACCGAAGTCGGCGATGGAGTCCTTCACCTCGTTCCCATCGCCTTCCTTCTGCATGTATATCCTGAAATAATCTTTCATACCTTAATTCAACTTTTTATAATTGCAAATATACGAAAAATAGAATAAATATGCAAGAAATATTCAATTAAAAAATGCATAAATATACAAAAGAGGGCACGAATATAGATCCGCGCCCCCGATTATTACTTCATCTTCAATGATTTTGTTCCGTTAAGAACTCTATTGAAGTTGTCGTTATACTCAACGAATATTCTTTCAATCCTCTCGGCCGCATCCGCATTGCGTAACGTATTTCGAGCAATCGTATTAAGCTGAGACAACTGCGACTTTACAATCTCGCTCATCTCTGGGTAGTACTTAGCCTGCTCTGCGCGGATAACAGAACAATCCAATCTAATAGCATTAAGATACGACAGACCAAGATCTGCTTCTTCTTCTGTTATTCCCTTCACAGAGTTTCTTGATGAAGAACTGCTATTATCTGACCATCCGTAAGTTTTCTTAAGGTAATCTCTCGTTGCCTCGATTTGCTTTGAGAGCTCATCTGTGCTGTTCTTTACGTCGGCATACTCGGCTCCTGTGTATTCTGAAATAACATTCCCGTTTGAATCCTTGATCTTATCACCATTCTCTGCGTACCCCTGAGTCTTCTTCAGAAGAGCCTTGATTTTGTCTCCATATATATTCTCAATCATGGAGTTCAAGATGGTCTTCTTCAGGTTGTCCTCGAAGTGCTCAACGAGATTATCTGACGAGTTAGCCATCGTTGCCATTGCGTCACCCCAGGAAGACACCAAGTCAGAGAACTTGTTACCGGTCAGTTTCTCTGTAAGAGCCTCAATCATGTCATCGGCCTTCTCGCCATACTGAATGAGCTTTTCCAGGTAATCTCTGAAATCTGAGTCCATGTTAGCCCAAAGACCAGTGTAATCCTTCTTAATCTTCGACAATGTATCAGCGTTCATGTTGAGCATGTCTTCCATTCCGTTGAACTGGACTCCGTACTTCGAAGAGATTTCTCCGGCAACATCACGCCAGTTCTGACCATTGTACTTATAGGAACCCTTCCACATTCTATATTTGATAGAGTGGGAGCCAGCTGACGCACCGGCATTGAGCCTCTTCTGCGCGATAACCTTAGTCTGCTCAATCTCCGCCTTAAGCATTTCCTGGGCTTCCTTGGATGCCTCTGTAGCCTCTGTACCCCAATGGATATTCATGTACTCAGTCTTCTTGGAGATGAGAGAATCCCAAATTGAGGTCAGGTTGTCGTACTCAGCCTTCGCTTTGTTGTAGCTGCTGTAGTCTGCACCGAATGCCTTGATGAGCGAACTTCCCACACTCAGGGCTGCTGCCGCTGCCGCTCCGTAAGGACCTGCCGCCCCGAGACCAAGAGCGCTTAAACCGCCAGATACATTGGCAGCTGCGCCAAATGCATTGGAAGCACCTCCTGCAATCTGGCCGAGAATAGAATTCTGCTCGCCAAGAGCCTCAAACAGGTTAATAACTGGATCCATGATGTTTGACAAAGCCTGCATCTTTCCCGATAGAGAAGTAATAGCCTTTGAGGAATCATTGTATGCTCCCTTCTTGCTATTCTCTAAGTCTGCATTGCTATACCATTTACCCGCTATTAGTCCTGTCTTCTTTGCCTGGGCATCCGAGATGTTGATTCCGGAAGCACCAATCTTCCTGTTGCCCTTAAGTATCTCTCCGATTGCATTTCCTCTACGAACGCCTCCAAATATAGACGGGAGTGGATTTCTGTCAATCTGTTCATTTCTCAGCTTATCTAATGCATCACGCAACTGCTTAACAACTTCGATCGAAAGTCCTGTAGTCCTAGAAAACTCATCGATATTGCTAATCATTGTGTTGATAGTAGCGGAAGACACCCTGTCGAGGTCATCGAAGATAGCAACCCAATCAGATTCCTGCTTGAACTGTTCAAACTGGAGCTTTGCCAAATTCTCGTTGTGAGTCTTTGTGGCTCCCTCACTAGCTCTCTCCCTCATCTGTGGGTCTTCGATGCCCTTGATGAGTTCAAGCTGTCTCTCGTATTTGCGGTTTTCATCCTCAATCTGCTGGGCGATGGTTGCATTCTTTTCAATCAGACTAGCCATCAGGTCGATGGTCTCCTTCTTGATTTTATTGTTCTCATCTTCCAGCTTCTTGCGTATGTCGTAAACACGAGCCTCCTCGCCGTACTTATCCTTGACATTTTCAAGACTCATTCCCTTAACCTCGTCCGTAGTCAAGTTAAGGCCGGACTGAATATTATCGTGCTTTACGGCAACATCGAGCTGTTCTTCCAGGAATCTCTTGTATGTGTCGAACTGAACAGTTCCTCCGAAAGCTATATTTTCTGAGCCTTTCTTGTTTCCTGTCAGCTCATATATCTTTTTGTATGTCTCATACTGATCGGAGATAACATCAAGTTGCTTATTGAGTACATTCAGTTCGTCTCTGCGCTGGTCTTCGAGAAGTTTTCGGTTTTCAATTTGGATGCCTGCCTTCTCGTTTGCAGCGTAGTACAATCTGTCCTTTGTTGTCGCAGGGAGAGTCTGCAAGAGTTCCTTGATGGAAGTCTCGTAGTTGGTGTAGTCAGAGATAGGGAACCGCTTCTTATCACCAAAGATAGCCTTAAACTCTCCGTCGTTTGCAAGTTGACCAAGAGCACCCTTTCCGTAGAGTTCCTTGAATTTCTTAATTTCGGAATACATCTTCTTATATAAGTCGATGCGCTTCTTTAAATCTTCGAGAGCCTTATCCGTCTGTATACCAGAACTTCTTTTTCTTCCTTTCGGAACCTTATTGGACTTCTTGTCTTGCGGATAGAATTTGTAGCCGAGACCTTCCCATGCTGCCTGATTCAAGCTATTGTAGCTTTCCCAAGCCTCATCTCGAAGAGCCTTAGATATCTTACCGCGCTTGAACTTGTTCTCGCGGTTCTTATACTCGTTGTACCTGTTCTGCAACTCTGTTTGCAGGTTATTATCCGTATTATAGTCGGAAGTTTCATCGAGGTAAGAGTCAAGCATAACCGCCTGTGATTCTACCTTCGCTTTGCTCTTTCCTTTCTTTGACAGATTTCTGCGCACTCGTTGCTGCATAGGTGTCTTTGGCTTTTCCGTCTTACCACCATCTGCTTTCTTTGGCTGTTTTGCACCAGCCTCCTGATAGAAGATAGACTTCAAGTACTCACGAATCTGAGGAACATTCACCTTGCACGCATCGAGCATTCTTTCTATCATGCTCGCAAAGCGTGAAGAATTCCTGTTGCACCACTTCGAGAAATCTACACCGAATAGGTTGAATGACTTCTTAAGGAAGTTAATGATTCTAGGAATATTCTTCTTAGCGATTTCATTTATCTGGTCACTAACCTTGTTGGCCCTTATTCCTATTTTGTAAATGCTATTTGCAATATCATTGCTTCCGTTACTTGACTTCAAAACGAAAGAATCCCAGTTTGCGCCTCCTCTTTCTGCAAGAATACGAATCTTCTCATCGAGAGACATGGTTCTTTCCTCTGGTTTCAGAAATTGATTAGCAACGCTATCCATTCTCGATTTCGTCTCTTCATCAAGTCCAGACAGAAGTGTCTGATACTTGATAACCGCCTCGTTGAGGTCTTCGACAGCATCCTCTATCGTGTCTGCAAAAGGATTACCGGAACCCCAACCACCTGAAGCTCCAAGTGCTCCAGCAACAACATCCGAGTCGTTTGCTTCCTGCTGTGAGTTATCACGAGCGGCAACTATTCCCTTATTGAGAATATCATACTGCTCGTTAAGATTCTTCGCCCTTGCAATTTGATCTTCTATAGTCTGGGTATAATCTCCGCTATTTTGAAGGAGTTCCTTCATCGAGTTTACCCGCTGCTGCAAGTCAGCACTGTTTGTAGGCTTCTCGTTCGCGAGTTCATCCTCGTAGCTCTTCTTTTTGTTGTATGCAGAATCCCTGAATCCCTTCGCATTCTCGGAAATTCTATCCATATCACTGCTATAGCTGGAGAATATCTGAACAGCTGCCCCGATAGCAAGTCCCCACCATCCACCAAGCATCGTAAAGAGGGACTTGATTCCTCCACCTATCTTGGAGATACCCATATTCATTACGGCGGCAAATCGTGTTCCTCCGAGTATAATCTGCTCCTGTCTTGCTGTAATCTGTCCCATCACAGCAAGCTGTCTGATAAGTTCTTTTGTAACAAGACCTTCCTTGACAGCTTTCTGCATCTGAAGTACAGACATCTTGCCTTCAAGTGCAAGACGAGACATAGCATTCGCCCTTGAAGCGGTATCAGACAGCAAGTATGCCCTTGCCTGTACATTCTGCAATGCCTTCTGTTGAGTAATCTTACCTTCTGTGACAAGTTGCTGCTGTTCGATAGCGTAAGTCCTCAGCTGAGCGTTCATCTGCTGAGTGTAGTTCTTGTTTATTGAGCCTAACCCGAGCTTACCGGAAGCCATCAGTCCGAGTTTCCTTGCAGCAAATATAGCTCCGAAAGAAAGCATAGCAGGGGACAGTTTATCAAGAGCTAATACTAAGTCTGTTACTCGGTTGATAATAAACGAGAACGTACCGCCTATGACATTCTTTCCTTCTGCAAATTTACCGAGCATAATATCCCACGCGTCGATAAGCTTATTCCAGCGACCAAGCAGTGTTTCGGACAACACGAGCTGCATATTGTAGAACTGACCACCCTCATCAGTCATTTTCCACAGTACCTTCTGAACATCCTCGAAGCTTACCTGCCTTCCAGATATCATCTTCTTGACGTCTGCTTGGGTGTAATTCTTGCGCCCGTTCTTGCCTTCAGAATTATATAATTCCGTTATCTTCTGCAAGAGAGGAAGACCAGCGTAAGCAAACTGGCGCAACTCCTTACCATCGAGCCAAGAACGAGCCTTTACCTGGCCGAATGCCAAGCCCAATCGTCCGAAGTCTACACCAAGACCAGATGCAATATCCGCAAGTCGTTTTGTGGTATCATACAAGTCATTTGCTTCGACTCCGAATGCAGCCAACTGCTTGACATCTCTGTTCAGCTCTCCAAACTTGAATGGAGACTGCAACGCAAGCTGCTGTGTCTGAGCGAAGAGCTCATCAGCCTTCTGTACATCACCGAGGATGGAGCGCAATGCTACATGCTGCTGAACAATCTCGCCGCCAGTCTGTACGATTGAATTAAAGAATTGCTGCGCGCCAAAGACAATACCTCCCTGTAAAAAGAGAGACTTGATGTCTCCGACTATGGATTGCATCTTCTTCGCTTCAGCGTTTGCTCCGGCGAATGCTGCTGCAAGGTCGTTTCGTGCCCTTGCAGCCGTTCTCGTTATCTCTTCTTGATGTTTTCGCTCAAGGTTTATCGCTTCCTGTTTTTGATCAATTACAGTTCGCATACTGTTTATCAGTGGAGTATATTCGCTTGTTCCTCTGCCTATAGAGAATAAATCTTTGATAGAATAACTACCAAGATTATTCATCGCACTGCGCAATGTATTAAGCTCTTTCGTAATTTGCGAGAATGCCTGTTGAAGTTGCATTAACTCTTGCGTACTTAATACATTCTTTCCACTTCCAAATAAACCTTGGATCTGTTGTCTTTGTGCTTCAAGTTCCTTAACTCTATCACGTACAAGGGATTCTGCCTGTTTCCTAGATACAGAAATTGCTTCTCTTCTAGCCTGGTTAGTTCGCTCCGTCGCTTCTCTTAGCCTATTTTCGGCAGCAATCATTTCTTCATTACGGCGTACGATGGCATTTCGCAACTCAGCGAGTTCTCTTTCCCTGACAGCTAACTCCTGTGCAGCCTGCGCTTCATTTTTCATCGCAACAAAGTTACCGTGCTCGGTTGACTGTCTGTCTCGCTCCAAAATCGCGGATTTCAGTTGCTGCATTTCCCTGTAACGCTCATTAAGTTCCTGCGCCTGTTTCGATTCGTTAACAAGCGTCACGAAAGCCCCTTTAGCTTCCATTTCCTTGTCGCGTCTTAAGATATCTTCTTTTAACTTGGCAAGTTCATTGTATCTATTTGTTAAATCAAGTGCAGCCTGCGCTTCATTTTTCATCGCAACAAAGTTGCCGTGCTCGGATTGTTCCTTGTCTCTGCGAAGAATGTCTGCTTTTAGTTCCGATAACTCCTTCAGTCTTTTGCTGAGATTTGCAGTTTCCTGAGCCTGAATGCCCATTTGGGCCGCTATATTTTTAAAATCCTCAGCGATTTCTTTGCTATTCTCTCTGTTAAAGTTCTTAAATAACTTCTCAGCAGACTTTCTTCCAGACTCAGTTTTTAGATCCAACTCCGAAAGTGCTTCTGAAATTTCTTTCAGTTTTGACCTCACATTGCTGTCTTTAATGTTTAAGTCAAACCACAAGTCACCTAAATTTCCACCTGCCATATCCTGAATATTTTAAAATTAGAGTTTATTGTTTAAGTAATCAGCAAGACTTATCTTCTTGCCGATGAGGCTTCCCTCATTCTTCTTTTTCTCCATCCACCTGTCGTAGAGGTCATCCATCTCCTTCTTGGTGTGCTTCTTCGGACCGCCTTCCTTCTTGGTCTTTGGATAGACAACAAGAGGCTGGTCTGCAACCATGAGGTCAATCTGCGCCGATGAATAGCCCCACCAGTAGTCGTAGGCTGCGATGAAGTACTTGCGCTGAAAGAGGAAACCGAACTTCTCCGCTAGTGAGAAGGCTGCTCCCCAGCTTGTTCTGCTTGGATAGCTTTTGCTTCGCTCCTCGTCATCGTCATCATCACGTCCGTCATCCCGGTCGCTAATATGGTAGCCAGTGAGAATGCGTTCGATGGAATTTTTTTTTTAGAAACATCGAGGACCCTCAGAACCTCGGCCACATCCACATCCTTGATGTAGTAGAGCCAGCGCCAGTAGATCCAATACAGGAATCGTATCTTCCAGATGTTGTTGAGGAGAATGCAGACGCAAATCTTGACGTTGCGCTTCCATTCGTTCTTCTCCTTTGCCCTGATGTGGGAACACCTGCTCATGGTTCCCTTTCGAAGCCAGCCGAGCTTGTGCTTCTTTCCACGGAACACGAACTCGGTAGGATCGTCGTGCAGTACGCTGTCGAGTAACTCCTGTAAGTCCACAGAAGGCTGCTCAATTTTCTTTTCTTCTGCCATGATTGTATGCTATTAAATGAAGAAGGGCGGCACGGCTGTTGATTAGCCTGCCGCCCAACGGTTTGTTATCCTGAATCTAATTACCTAAAGAAGCCTTACACGTCGCCAGTTGTTGTGCCCTTAGTAAGCCAAGCGATACTGCGCTTACCTGCACCCTCGATAGAACCAGAGAACTTGAATGCAACCGGCTCTGTACCTGAGTTGTCCCACTGCAAGGTAGCGTAGAGAGCGATATTGGTGATAACCATGAGGTTTTCCTTCTCGTCATCAACGATGACGATAGTACCCTTGATCTTGAACTTCTTAGGCTCAACAGCAATACCTGTAAAGCCGGTAGTAGCGTCGAGAGTAGCATCGCCAGTACCCTTCAGAGTAACCTTGGTCAGCTCTGTGATAGCGTCCTCGCCGAACATAATTGTCAGCAAGTCCTTTGCCTTTGAAGGAACAACGAACTCTACGTTGAAGTCGCCGAGCTCTGCGGTAGTTGCCCAGTCACCAGCCAGACCGATAACCTTGTAGTGGTTGATAGTTGGGTCATCCATGGTTGCCTTCAGAGAGTCAACTGTAACAGGAAGTTCAACCTCTGGGGTGATGTCAACTGTAGCCTTGCTCAAATCGGTAATAGCCTTTGAGTAGAGCAGAGTCTTAGGACCATTAAAAATGTCCTTCATCTTGTCAATAGTTGTCATAGCCATAATCTAAAATATTTTAAATTGTTATACTGAATACCTATTTAGTACGTAACCTTCCCTGTATGATCGTCACGGAAAAACCTGCGCCGTCGTCAGCCTGAATAGCTACGTTCGGCCTGGTAACGATGATGTTGTCTGTGGAAATCGGGAATCTTTCGAGGACCGCATTGACCTTCCCACTCATTTCCAACGGACTGAATCCGTTCGGGTTCGCCGAGGAAGCCTTATCTCTTACATACACCTCTATCTGAATAGTAGTGGTATAGTAGTTGTAGGAGCCATCGTAGTTCATCTCGTTGTTCCTGATAGTGTACGGAACACTTACGACGATGTAGCTGCCTATTTTGGTATCCACAGCCTTAGGGCGATTCCTGGGGTACACCTTGTCGCATATACCCTTAACGGCGTTTCCCAAATCGAAATATATCTGCTTGATATCTACCATAGCTTACAGTTTGTTAAAAGTTGAACTATTGGCGTACACTACGCAGGCATCGAACATGTCAGGAAGAGATTCGTATGTATTGTAAACAGTCTCGAAGATTCTGTTTTCCTTATCGAATACTGCATATTCAACAGGGCATATCGCAACGAGCGCCCAGTCCTTTCCTGATGATTTGACTTTTCCGATACGTCCGTATATAAGGTTAGGACCCCATTGGTGACCACCACCGACTTTACCGGTATAGCCTTTGTTTTCACCTCCGTCGTAGTAGAACGGGAGATTATACTTTTCTCCCTCAGCCAGGGTAACTCTCGTTGGTGCTTTTTCGCCCTTTGAGGCACGCACCATGTAAATAAGCTTACCTTTGTAATACACCGCTGCATAGAACGAAGTATATGCGTTACCGGTGATGTTGTAGAACGTCCTGTTCTCTTTGAAATAGTTGACAGTTCTATGAGCAAGCTCCTGCATAATAGCAAGCATCTTGTCATACGCCAGCTTTTCAACCCTTGGCTTAATCTGATGCTCGAACTGCGCTCCGAGCGACAGACGTTTTCCGCTAAAGTATTTTGCCATAACCTAAACCCTAGTGAGATTCCAGTAAACGACGGTTCTGTTATTATCCGGTTCGCAGTCCTTAACCATACCTACCTCTGTGTTGTTGCCGACAGTGGAGTAGATGGTGTCGCCGTCAAGAGGACATCTGTCAGCATCCCATTCGTCATATCTGACCGGAATCGATGCCTTCCTCTTGTTTTGGTCGACGTTCTTGTCTCCCTCTGTAGTGGTATCTGTGTAACTGCGACCTTCGCCATAGTAGAGAATGATTTCCTTGTCCTCACCTACTGGAGCATCATCATCGGCAAACGGGTCATCAGGGTCGGCTTTTCCGACGACCTTCCTCACGATCTTGATGATGTGAGGGTATCTTGGGTTTCTGATGTTTTCCTTTTCCATACGCCTTATTTGATGATGTGAGGGAGAGGTTCTCCCCAAGGAGAATAATTCGCCCTCTTTACTCCGTGGGAGGTCACCCGGAAGGTGGACTTCTTCTTGAGCATCGAATCAGGCTCCAGCTCTGCATAGATAGCGTTAGCCTCTGCTTTCATCTCGCTCCTGTCGTTATCCGACATATCATAGCCACCTCCCGAATGAGTCCATCCGTTATCGGAATCGGAGGTGTTGTTCACCTTGCTCGGGCCAAGAACAAACCATTTCAGCATGTCGGCATAGGCAAGTCTCACCTTGTCCTTGTCGCAGGCTTCGAGGTCGATGCCGTTTTCAAGCTCCCTGTCGTGCATGATGCCCAGCAGAGCCTTCATCGGCATCTCGAACTTCACCTTATTAATAAGGTAGTCGTTCACAGTGTAAATGTTCATCTCCGAATCCATAGTCATACAATCTAGTTACGTTAAAGAATTAACCCTTCTGGGTGATGTCGATAATCCAACGGTAAGGGAAGTCGAGCATTGCAGGAACAGCAGCAAACATCAAGTCTGTATGCCACTCCAGGTAATCACCGTTGGCGATTGTTGTGTTGGCAAGCAAACCAAGACCGTCGTTGGTTGTTGCGAACACCTTGTCAACGAGTTTGTTACCCCACTTCTCGAACATCTTCTTATCCTTGATTTCCTTGTGCTCGAACTCGAAAGCGTTACCGCGAGGACGAAGAACAACGATGTTGTCAGACCAAGCCTGCTCTGTCTTCTGTGTTCCATCGAAGAGAAGTGTAGTTTCCTCCTCCTCTACAAGCTCGATAGGAGAAAGACCCTGGATGTCTCCGAATGCCTTCAGGAACATATCCTGATTTACACCATAGTCCTCAACGTAAGCAACATAGTGAGCTTTACACCAGTTGATCCACAATTCCTTAATCTGTTTGTTCTTCAAGAACACATTGAAGAAGGTGTTGACGGTCATCTGCCAAACGAGAGGCTGAGCCTTACGATTGAAAGTCTTACGCCAACTCTCTTCAAGAACTCGCATCTGTTCAAGAATATCGCAGGTCTCATCAGCCCAAGCAACCTTACCACACTTCTTGAAGTTGTCGGCAGGCATATTGGTCTTGTGGATTGGAGCCTGAATACCACGACCGATACCAGTGTAGTCAAGCTTACCGGTAGAAGCAAGCTTCGCTGTCATGAAGTTCATGGTGGTATCAACGGAATCCATCAACTCCTGAACCTGGTCTGTCCACTCCATAACGACATCGCGGTCGTTACCGAACTCCTCAAACTGGTTCATCAAATACTCGCGTTCCTCTGCGTTCTGATAAATACCATCTGTGATAAAGTCAGGAATTGTTGCAGAGTAAACCTGCAAACCTCCCTTATCCTTCTGGAAAGAACCAGCCAAAGGAGCGCGCATGTTAGCCAATGTAGCGGCACGAAGTTTCTTTGCCTCGACAGTGAATGTCGCAACACCTTTTCTGTTGGTTGGTGTCAGGTCAGGAGCAATACGTCCCTGAGTCTTCCACCAGCCATAGTTTACGTGAAAGATGTCCTTTTCGTCAAGGAACTTCTGGAGGTATTTGGTATTGTCCTTACTAGAGAAGAACTTCGCCATCCTCGAATTTTCAATATTAAACTTTGGCATATCCTAAATACAATCTAATAGTTAAACAATTAGTAGTTCGTGTAGAACAACTCTGGGTAACGACTGATATTCATCGCCTCCACAGCAGGTGGAAGAGGACTCATTCTGTCCTTGATGAAAATCGCATCCGGTCCAAGTAAGCATGGTGTAAACATCATGCGAGGCTTCTCGAACTCATCGCTTCCAGGGAGTGTGTAGAATGGCATGTCGTAGTCGTGAGGAGCGAAACAGTTTGGATTAGTCACTACAGGGAGTGTAGAACCTACCGCAGCAGCCTCAACGAGCACCTGACCAACAGTCAATGCACCCAAAGCGGCAGACAGTGTAAGTTTCCAAACATCACCTGCTGTGGCATCGGTTGTCGCCTCAACTGCTGTGACAGAAACACCAGTTCCCTTTGTCTTGAAATCCTTCTGGCCTACCATGATTTTATCGCCAATAAATGGGATGTGATGGTAGCCGTCACGAACGATGTAGATGTCTGTGTCTGTAGCGGCACTTGTTGCCTTAGCAACTGCGTAAGACTTCAGAATCTTAATAGTGCCACCCTTGTTGTCTGCAAAGCCGAGGCTATGCTCAACGAGATCACCTGCATAAATCTTAGCAGGTCCAGGGAACGGATTGGTGATAATACCACCGATAGGAGGGTATCTGAAAGCCTCCTTGACAGCACCTTTAAGATTGAAGTACACATGCTTCTGACCGCCAATCTCAGCCGATGCCTGCAAGAGCACCGCTCCATTGAATACCGCACCCTGTGCGTTCATCTGGTCGTAATAATTGCTGTACTGCATAATCTTTTTACCTTAATTAAAATGTTATCCTGAATTATTTCTTGACAGTCGCCTTTGTAGCTCTGTCCTTGCAAATATCCTTAATGTCGTCCCATTCATGCTCGTCGAGTTTATTTTCCTCACCAGAAGGAGCACTAGAACCCTTTCGTGGTACAGCATTTCCACCGTTGGCACGCTTATAGTCGGCAGTATAGATATTTTCAGCCGTTGATACCAGTTCAGAAACATCTGCATCATCAGATATCTCCAGCTTAGAGAGTGCAGTATCGAGGAAAAAGTCGTTCAATTCAAGGTTTGCCTTGTCGAACTTATCCTTCAAACCTGCCTTTACTGACTCGATGGTTGCCTTCCTTGCAGCCTTCTTGTCTCTTTCTGCGTTAGCTTCCTTGAGGGCTTTGATTTCTTTGAGAAGCTCATTGTACTTGTCGTCAGAACCGGTTTTACCCTCCTCTTCCTCCTTGCGCTTACGCTCCTCTTCCTCTTCCTTCTTCTTGCGTTCAGCTTCCTCCTTGCTCTTCTTTACCTCGTCAGAGATATTCTTGTGCAAGTTGCCGTTGATACGCTTCAGACGGTTTGCTAACTTGGTAACCAACTTGGAATTTGCTTCCTCGTCATCACCGAAATCTTCCAAAACATCATCAAGTTCCTCATCGATGGTCTTTTGGCTAAGTTCTTTGAACTTGGTGGTATCAACCTCCTTGTTCACTAATGCTAAGAGTTCCTCTCTTGTCATGTTGTTTGTTGATTTAAAATGTTATCCCGAAAGTGGTCCCTCCACCTCGAAAACGTATAAATATACCTTTTATTTTGCAAATATACGAATAAATATGCAATTATCAAGAAAAATTGTATATTTTTGCAGTATTAAATGTATATTTATGCAGAAAGATGTATTTTCAGGATTAAAATTGGATAACGGAGAGCCTATTTACACTCAAGAGTATATCCAATCATTAAGAGACGCCGACAAGAAGCATCCCGACAAGCTGAAGATTATAGCTCAGCGTGGCGGTCAGGAACGCATGCTGTCTATAGACGCTGATATTAAGATAGTTGGCGGTTCGCGAGGCGGCTCCAAATCGTTCTCATCCCTAATGGAAGTTCTGAAGGATATTAAAAATCCAGATTTTCATGCAACAATTCTTCGTAACGAAAAAGACGACTTACAGTCCTTAGTTACAGACTCTTATAAATTGTTCTCCCAATTTGGAACTTACAATAAGTCACAAAATGACATGACCTGGAACTTCGATAATGGAGGTTGGCTTAAATTCTCGTACTACGCTGGAGCCTATCAGGACTTCAAGACGCGATTCCAGGGTCGCCAGTATGCCTATGTCTGCATCGATGAGGGTACTCAGTGTCCATACAAGAAGTTCAAGTACCTCTTGACCAACAATCGAAACGCAGCGCATATCCGAAATCGCTTCTGGATTACCTGTAACCCAGACCCGGAATCTTGGGTGAGAAAGTTCATTGACTGGTGGGTTGACGAGAACGGCTACATCATACCGGAACGGGACGGAGTTATACGATACTGCTTCATGGACGGCGATACGCCTGACTCAATCTACTGGGGAAACACTAGAGAAGAGGTGTACGAACAGTGCAAGGGCATCATCGATAGTCTCTGGAAGGACAGCTATGAGGAGCTTGGTTATACAAAGCTCGAAATGTTCATCAAGTCGGCGACATTCATCCGAGCAGATGTATCGGAAAACATCAAGCTTATCTCTACCGACGCATCTTATATCGCCAACCTTGCCCAGCAGGATGAAGAGCAGCGTATGCGAGACCTGGAAGCTAACTGGAACTGGAAAGCTGCCGGCGATGACATGATCAAGATGGAAGACCTTGATGAAATCTACGACAATGCAGAACAGATAGGAGATGGAAAACGCAGAGCTTCTGCCGATATTGCTTTCACCGGCGGCGACAACTTCGTGATGTGGCTATGGGAAGGATGGCATTGTAAAGACTTGGTTGTCCTGAGGCTGGACCCTAAGACACTTGTTTCGGTAGTTGAGGCCAAGCTGAGAGAGTGGGGCGTTGAGGAATGTAACTTCACTTACGATATGCAGGGTATCGGTCAGTACTTCAAGGGATTTTTCAAGGATGCCGTCCCATTCAACAACCAGGCAGCACCTATCGCTCAGAGCCATCAGGAAGAGGAAGGAATCAAATACCTTTACAAGGACTTGAAATCCCAGTGTGCATTCCTGTTCTATAAGATGATAAAAGAGAAGCAGATTTCCATCGACTCGGCCCTGCTTGAAAGAAAGTATTCCGGAAACGGATTCGACAAGGTTCCTCTCAGACAGATTCTTCAGAAGGAGCGTAAGATGCTCAGACGTGACGAGAATAGCGATGATAGGGGATTCAAGCTATTACCTAAGAAGATTGCCAAGAAATATGTCGGGCACTCGCCTGACTTCTTTGAATCTTGGTTCTACGTAATGATATTCAGTTTAACAAAAAAGAAAAATAAAAAGGTAAAAGGATTATGGATGCTATCAAGGTAACAAATTTCAGAAAGATTCTGGTAAAGAAGCCTTTCTTTGAACTCACGCCAAAGGGGTACATGACCCACGATGGCTATTGCAGGAACGAGGTGTCCGATAATGAAGACCCTCAGATGCCGCAAGATACATTATACAGAGTGGTTAAGACTCAGAAAGACTTCCTTCGTGAGTTCTATCCTACGTCCCACAAAATCTTCGACAAGGATCTATACCCTGACATCTGGAGAAAGAACCCGGAAAATAATAAATGGTATGTGCAGGAGATTCAAAGAACGGCATTTGCTTTCCAGCAGGTTATTCATACGAAGCACGTTCTCCATATGACAGGTAACGATATTCAGTTTGAGCTTGCCGGTGATCCTGAGATGAAGAAACAGGAAGAGTATATTAATCTCCTTGCCAAGTTCAAGAAGGGATGGTATATGCACGATATGGAGATTCGTCACTATGAGGCTGTAAGTTCGTACATGAAGGTTGCTGAGGCTGCTGTAGTCGGATTCTTCGACAAAAACAAGAAATTCGGTACTCGCACATTGGCTTTCGATAGAGGAGACACATTGTATCCTCAGTTCGACCCTCTTACTGGTGAACTCGTTGTGTTTGCTCGCAAGTATTACGACTTCGACGAGGAAGGTAATGAAAAGATTGAATGGGTAGAGGTGTGGGATGACAAGACATTCTACAGATTCAAGAAGCAGGTTAACGAAGGCAAGGTCAAGGAGACTATCAAGAGAATTGCCAAGATATTCGGAATCGACGACTACACTTGCGTTGAAGAGAAAGCTCACGGCTTCCCATTTATCCCTGTTGCGTACGTAAGAAACGATGACGGCCCATGTTGGTCTGTTGTACAGAAGAACATCGAGGACTACGAGGAAGCTTTCTCTTATCTCTGCGAGAACAACAAGGCTTACGCCTTCCCTATAATGAAGTTGAAGGGCGATGGTGACGACATTATCGTTGTTGGAGATACAGACGGATCGGCTAAGATGATTCAGATTACCGATACGAATGGTGATGCTGACTTCATTAACGGAACAGACGCTTCCAATGCATTTGCGACACAGCTCAACAAGTCGTATGACCTCATCTATGAGCTTTCGTTCACAGTAAAGCCACCGGAGCTGAAGTCGGGTGACCTTCCGGGCGTTGCCATCAAGCTGCTCTATTCTCCTGCCATCGAGGTTGCTGAGAACGATGCTAAGAAGATGCATCCGTTCCTGGATCAACTTGTTCGTATCTCAAAGTATGGTGTCGGAGTTGAAGAAAACTGCATGGCCACTATGACCGGTCTTCCTATTCACGCTTGGGTGGAAATCTATGTGCATCAGAATAAATCTGAAATAATTACAAACTTAGCAACAGCTGTTCAGAACAACTTCCTCTCAAAGCAGACTGCATCTGAGCGTTGCCCAGACTTCCCTGTTAACGATGAATATGACCGTATCATGCGTGAGAAGAAGGAAGAGGACCAGCAGGACCTCCTCATGGATATGCAACGTGCGGATAACGAAACTCAAAATGCAATCGAGGAGCAGAGGGCAACGGCGAATATTCAGAATGGAGGCAGCGGAAACGTACGTACTGGTCGTGGCGCTGGCAGGCCGAACAAAAGCGGTACAGACTGGGATGAGAACGGCAACTGGCCGGGCCGTAACAACTGGAAGACCGTAAAGAAGTAAGCTTATGGATGAGTTAAAACGTTCTGTCGATTACAGCAGGAAGCGCTTGCAGGCAATCCGAAACTGCGAGGACCATGTTGCTGATATTCTCTGGAAATCGACACAGAAAATAATTGCCGCAAGTAAGCGATACAGAGGCGCGGGCAGGCTCACAAACGAGTCAGCCCTGCTCTCTTACGCCAAGAATGTTACTGCTGAGGCAGAGGAGAGTATCAACAGCTACATCTCTGCTTATTCTAAGGCTTCATGCAAGATTCTCGGGATTGACAGCGAGAATATCGAATCTTTTCTCGTTAGCGATATCTACGGAAAGACGACATCTGAAAGAAACGCCGTCTATCTCGGAAACTTTGCTGAAGATATTGTAAGGATGATCAAGGCAGGTACTCTTATGGGATATTCAGACCAGCAGCTACTATCTTCCATTCGAACCGGCTACAAGGACCCGTATCACACATCAGTCATCACCAAGGCGAAGAGAAAGGACATCAACATCGATGTTCCTTCTTACGGAAAGGGCTACTACAAGAACGCCTATCAGAATATCGTAAGAAATGCTTCCCAAGTGATTGCTTTGGCGTGGGGACAGGCAGAGCAGGAGTATGGGCAGGAGAATAAGGCTATCGGATTCTATGTCAAGAGAGGAAGCAGTTATCCTTGTGATATCTGTCAAAGCGAAGCCGATGCAGGTCTTCATTCTTTTAAAGATCCATACCCTCCGTATCACCCTAATTGTCAGTGTGTTACAATATTTGCGTTCAAGAATAATAAAAAGTAATGATATGAAAAATTCTGAATTAAATTTTACTTTGGAAGAAATTCTTCCGAAGTTCCCTAAAGAATTCCAGAAAAAGATAAAGCACTCTGTAGAGCTGCTGAGAAAGGCGGAGAAGCTTGCACTGGCATACTCGCCTAACGAAGGCTTCTATCTATCGTTCAGTTCAGGCAAGGATAGTCAGTGTCTTTATCACATTGCCAAGATTGCAGGCGTGAAGTTCAAGGCCCACATGGGTCTAACGTCCGTCGATCCACCAGAAGTAATCAAGTTCTGCCGCAAGCACTATCCGGACGTAGATATGATAAAGCCGAAAATCAGCATCTACAACCAGGCCCGTAAGGAAGGCATGCTCCCGACAAGACTGATAAGATGGTGTTGCAGGGTCTATAAAGAGGGCATCGGTGCAGGCAATGTTGTTCTCATCGGAATCCGTCACGCAGAAAGCAGGCAGCGTTCGGGTAGGAGCGAGGTCGAGATTACCAACCATAAGTACAGCGGCTCTCTTGAAGGCCTTGACGAGTTCCGTGATAAAAGGAACGGTCAGAAGCGTGGCCGTCCAACCCGGTGGGGCATTCACGAGATTAACATCACCAATGCCAGTGATGAGCGTACCATCGGCTGTATCCGAGGCTACAAATCGCTCCTCATCTCTCCAATCATAGAGTGGACAGATGATGATGTATGGCTATTCTTGAATACACTCGGCATCAAGCATTGTAAGCTGTACGACGAGGGCTATTATAGGATTGGCTGCCTGTGCTGCCCTATGCACAACTATAAGCAGAAACTTGCCGACTGCAAACGCTATCCGCATATCTATAATAGTTGGATTAAGGCCATCAAGGATATCCAGGCTAGCGGAAGGATGATAGACGAAGGATTGTCGCCGGAAGAGGTGTTCGATTACTGGATATACGGCAAGTCTATCAATGTATGGAGAGAACACCGCAGGCAGCAAATGTTGAACTTTTAAATATCAAGATTATGATTGAAGAAACAAAAGGATACACGTTATCCGTCGATACATACAAGAAGGCGAAGGCTCTCAAAATGAAAGATCCTCGCTATTACATCTACGCTAGTCTCCGCGGATCAGGAATGCCTATCCGTGACAGTTGGGCCATCGCATTCCAGGGCGAGGGACTCAACTGGGAGAAATCCTTCCTTGAAGGAGAGATGAACAAGCTTGAGGCCCAAGAGTCCGTTCAGAAGAGAATCGCAGAGGTGCAGGGCAAGAAAGCGAAGAACGAGAATAGTGAAGAACTTACTGCTGAAGAATTGGCTAAGGCTACTTCGAAAGAGCAAATTCTTAAAGACCTTGTATTGGCTCAGCGAAAAGCCAAGTATGGATCACCTGAGTGGCTCAAGATAGTTGCGTCCATCGCCGACTATAACAAGATTAAGCAGGATGAGATTGATACAGAAAACAATGTTTGTCATTTTTACTTACCTGTAGATTATCCGCATGGAAAAAATGACTGCTTGTTGTTCAAAAATGGACTCTGTAAGGGTGGAAAATAGTTAAATTCGTGTTAAAGTAACTTTGTTTTACTAGTAATTCAGCAAAACCAAGTACCTTTGCAAGCGATTAATGTTCACAGATTCTTTCTGCTGAGCATAATTCTAAAATTGGTTAACAAAGAGTGGCAGCGTCTTCACAGATGCTGCCCCTCAACTTTTATATATATAAAGTAGAAGAAAACTTTGAAGTCAATTAAGTATACTTCTCTCCGGTAACCAACTCAAGTATACCCTTAAGCCTATCATTAAGAAGGTCGTCGTTGAATACAGGAAGAACACCGTATGGAGGCAGTTCCTTCGTTTCTGCGGCCTCCAAAATGAATTGGAGTGCCTGTACTAAGGAGGTGTGGTCTTGAACGACCTCAAGCAATCTATCACTCATCCTTGCCTCCTTCCTTCTTAATCTGTTCAGCCATCTCAAGAATAGTCTCGGCGTGCTTATCGCGGTCGATAACTTCCTGTACGGCCTCATCGCTCTCCTTGCGAAGCTGCTCTTCAGTCTTGCCCTCGTCGGCAGCAGCGTTTCTTCTTGCAGCCTCACGAGCAATGTATTCGTTACGGAGTTTCAACTTACCTGCCGTGTATTCTGCATCGCCAGGCAACGATGTATCCGCATACATAAGCTGGGCAGATGCCTCTATGATGTTTCCATCGTCCTTGGAGAACTCATAATGGTCTCCTACAGCCACAGGAACACATTCATCGAGTGCAGCGTACATGGATGTACCGATAGAGTACTCGATTCCCCATGTACCGGCAATGTTAGCAATCTTGATGAAAGGCAGTGAGCCTCTCTGTAAATGCTTCTTGATCTCAGCAGGGATATCCTCTCTGAGTGAAGCAACTTCTTTCTTAGACAAGCTCTTGCTGAACTTCAGTACGGTGAAGTGTCTTGTCTTGATAGTCTTTCCAAATGGTAATGCCATGATAACAATATTTTAAAGTTCAACTTTTTATTTTCTTATACTCGAAACCAATACAAGATGTATTCTCCTCAGAAGTAAGCCTAATCTCATTAGGGTCATTGCAAACCCCATCCTTGAAGAAGAAACAATCCTTGCAAGTATATACCAGCGGAATAATGTCTCCGCAGGCATCATCGTCAGGATTTACGTATGTATATGAGTTTTTGCCCATGCAATATGGGTATCCAGGATCTTCGTCATTAAACAATACGCAGTCCTTGCAGGTGTATTCAGTCTGTTTCATGTTCCTTGCGTTTTTGATACTCCATCAATGTTAAGATACAATAGTTAGCGCAGTCAAGAAGAGCATCTTCCAATGGCTCATTAGCAACTTGCGCCTCATTGTCCTTCAATGTCTTGATGCGATTCACCTTCTCTCGTATCTTTCCGTAGCCGTAGTTGATACCAAGCTCATCATACATTTCGGAAAAAGCATTCCCATAATCACGATTTTTCTTGATGTATGTATCATGCAAGTTATTGAGAATATTTCCATGCATTTCAATGTCGGAATTTATATCTATTTTATGATTATCGGCAACTTGTGCTACTATATCGAACTTTGTACCAAACATCATAATATCTTCCTCGCGAAAATGAGCGAAATACTTGTAATCTGTGCTAACAGATGTACATATATAAACATCAGCATCCTTTCTCTCGACATTGAACAGAATAGGGGTGCTGCCGTCCTGAATACCTATCGGGTCAAAATTGCATTTTAAACAATCATTTCGTGTGATGTAAAATCGCAGCCCAACCTTAATATCTTCTTCCTTAATCATAAGCTAACAATTTTTATAATCTTTCGTATATATACGAGTACCATTTTTACAGACAAAATCAGCCAACATTTGACACATGAATGTCTCTGAGTTGCTTTCATACGTAACATAAACAACATCTTCAGATTTGTTGCTTTTTCGAAAACCTACAACCGTAAACACAGGACAGTTTTCTGTGACAATCCAATCGTCGTAAACAAAATGCTCTATCTGGTCACAAAATACTTCTATCCGTGTTTCGTATCTTTGCCCAACGATTTCAACACCAATGTTGGTACAGCGTCTACGATTGTCAAATTTGGATGGGAGTAAAAAACGGTCTCCAACCTCAATACCATATTTGTTCATAAGCTATTCCTCCTTATCTTTTAGTTCTACGAAATCCCCAATACCCAAACGAGCCTTGTTGATGCAAGACGCAATCCAACCAATCAGGTAGGCAGAAGGCTCGTCTCCGTGTTCCATACCAATAGCTTCCTCGATGGCATCG
>OHBM01000512.1_pt1 | contig 31318 bp, 29 predicted proteins | sample 1577251 | NCBI WGS metagenome assembly OHBM01 (sample SAMEA3541557, study PRJEB24748) | human gut metagenome | biome: human gut; feature: human-associated habitat; material: faeces | place: China | collected 2012 | reverse complement strand
AAAAAGTCCGTTCGGACTTTTTTGACAAGCTGACGCCCCGCCGGAAGGCGGGGCGTTTCTGTTGCCATTTTCCGCCCCCCGTGCTATACTGTGGCCAATGAAAGGAGTGAGGACCGATGCCTGCTTTTCTGGAGGAGCGCTACCGCCGCAAGCACCTGAACTGCGTGCGGCACATCACGCTGGACCCCAAGGGCCACGGCGTGGTGCGCATCCACATGATCCCGCCGCGGCAGGACGCCGCCGACGCGCCGTTCCTGCTGCTGCTCAACGGCGATAAGCTGGTGCCGCTGAACTTATCCTGGGCCATTCTGCTGGCCAACTTCATGGATCGGCTGGAGCCCTTTGCCGGTCTGGAGATCAGTGAGTCCGACTGGCGCGCCATGGCCGCGTCCGCCGTGGCCGAGACCCGTAAGACCTATCCCTTCACCTCAAAGACCCGACTGGCCGGCGACCTGGAGCTGATGCTCACCTCGCTGGTAGCCATCGCCCGTGGGCAGGAGCCCGCCGTGGAGGTGGGGACCCTGTCGCTGGGGGATTATGCCGCGGAGATGACCGCGCCCCACCGCATGGACCTGATGCTCAGCGCCATGCGCCGCAGCGGCGTGTGGCACTGCAACCAGAAATGCCTGCACTGCTACGCTGCGGGCCAGTCCCTGGCGGACGCACCTGAGCTGTCCACCCAGCAGTGGCTGGACATCCTCCGCCGCCTGCGGGACGCCAATATCCCGCAGGTCACGTTCACCGGCGGCGAGCCCACCCTCCGCGCCGACCTGCCGGAGCTGGTGGACGCGGCCCAGTGGTTCGTCACCCGCCTGAACACCAACGGTCAGCTGCTGACGCCGGAGCTGTGCGCCAAGCTGTACGACGCCAGTCTGGACAGCGTACAGGTCACGCTTTACAGCGCCGACCCCACCGTCCACAACGCACTGGTGGGGGTCGACGGCTTCGACAAGACCGTGCAGGGCATCCGGAACGCCGTGGCGGCGGGGCTGATCGTCTCCGTGAACACGCCGCTGTGCAGCCTGAACACGGACTATGCCGCCACGCTGCGCTACGCCGCATCCCTGGGCGTGCGCTACGCCACCTGCTCCGGCCTGATCCCCTCCGGCAGCGCCGAGGGCGCGGAGAGCCGCGCTACCCGCCTGACGGAGCAGGAGCTCACCGCCGTGCTGCAAGGTGCCGTCTCCGTGCTGGAGGAGCTGAGCATGGAGCTGGACTTCACCAGCCCGGGCTGGCTGCCGGAGGAGACGCTGCGCGCTCTGGGCCTGCACCTGATCCCCAGCTGCGGCGCCTGCCTGAGCAACATGGCCATCGCGCCGGACGGCAGCATCATCCCCTGCCAGAGCTGGCTCAGCGCCGCGCCGCTGGGCAATATGCTCACCGACGACTGGTCCGCCGTCTGGAACAGCGACCGCTGCGCCGCCATCCGCGCGGAGAGCGCCAGAATGGATCACATCTGTCAGCTGCACACCGGCAACAGGGAGGAGGCGGCCACATGCTGAAGAAACTGCGCATCCTGCTGCTGGCCCTGCTGACGGCCCTGTGCTGCACCGTCACCGCCTGGGCGGACTACGACTACATCGACCGCTACGACGTGACCGCCGCCCCCAACGTCGATGACGGCAGCCTGACCATCACCGTCGATCTGACATGGACGGCGCTGGAGGAGCTGCCCTACGGACAGGAACTGAAGATCGGCGTGCCCAACGGCTCCGTGCGGGACGAGGAAGCCCTCACCGACAACATCGAGCGCCTGTCCTTCGACAACAGCTACATGTACGTCTACCTGGACCGCGCCTACAGGCAGGGAGAGACGTTTACGTTCTCCTACCGCTGGGTGCAGGAGTACATGTATACCCTCAGCGGCAATACCGTGACTTTTGACTATACCCCGGGCTGGTTCGACGAGGCCAGGGTGGGGGAGATGACCCTGAAGTGGATCGACCCCGCGGGCCTTATCGGCGATCTCACCGCTGCCGCGGACGCCGGCGGCACCGCCGCGCCCCAGACCGGCATGATGACTATCACCGCCTCCGACCTGGGCTACGGCGAGACCATGGGCGTCCACGCCGTCTATACCGACTGGCCCACCGTCCTGTCCTCGGACAACAGCGCCGTTAACGCGCCGAATGACGGCTGGTACGACGGAGACGAGGATGAGGACACAGGCATGGCCGCCCCGTTCCTGACGCTGATCATCACCATTTTCATCGTTTGGTTGGTGCTGCGGATCATTCGGGGGCTGGTGGGCGGCTACGCCGGAGGCTTCGGCACACGGTACGTGTTCGTCAACCACCTCTGGTATCCCGCGGGACCCGACGGACGCCCCCGTCCCGGCAGCGTTGGCACCAAGCGGCGTCCCCGCCCGCCCCGCAGCGGCAGGCCGCCTACACGCCCCCCGTGACACCTGCTGTGCCCGAGGCACCGTTTGCCGCCAAGCCCGCCGCCCAGACCCATGCGTCGTTTGACGTGGATCTTGGCCCCAGTGCAGGGGAAAACGCCCGCCAAAAGGCCGTCAGCGCTGACCCGCTGGAGCCGGTCAGCATCGGCCCGGGCGGCACCTTCGGTATGGATCCGCTGTCCAACCGGGCCAACAGCACACTGCGCCACACCCAGTCCCAGCCCCAGCCCGCTCCCGCACCGAAGGATGATTTTGAGCTGCAATTGCAGCCTGCCTCAGAGCCTGCCGCGCCGGTGTACAGCACCCCGCTGACCCCGGTCACGCCCGCGCCGCAGGACGAGTTGGATGCGCTCATCAACCGCGCTGTCAGCGGCCACGCGCCTTACTATACGCCGCAGGAGGTCAGTGCCGAGACGACGCTGGACCTGCCGCAGCCTACCGAGTTTGAGACCCCGCTGACGCCTGTCCCGCAGGAGCCCAAATTTGACACGCCTCTCATTCCCGTGGAGGACGAGCCCGAGCCGATCCCTGTCGAGCTGCCGCAGCTGGATATGACAGGCCGTGTGCAGGGCGATACGATGGTCCTTTCTCCGGCTGACCTTGCTGCACAAATGGCCGCAGACGCTGCGCCGCTGGGTACGCCCGCCCCCGCAGCTGTGCCCGCCGCACCGGAGGCCCCCGCTGTTTCCGCACCGATCCCGACACTGGGCGGCAGCTTCAGCGATACCGGCAGTGCGGTCAGCGCTGCCTGGCAGTCCGGGCGCTCTGTCTCCGAAATGCTGGATGATATGCTGGCCGAGACACCCGCCGCCCCTGCCCAGCCTGTTGTCGAGGCTCCGGCCCCGGCAGCCGATCCCTACACCGCCGCACCGGCTGCCGCCCAGCAGCCGTACCAGTCTGCCCCTGCCATGACCCGCCCTGCGGCGGAAACGACCCAGAGCAGCTTCACTGTGCCCCGGAAGGGGGAGGCTGCCCGCGTGCAGGTCAGCACCGCTGTCGGCAACTCTGCCGGTGCGCCCATCCATACGCCGCCCTGTGCGGCCAAGGCCGACCCCAACGCCATGCGTCTGCCCACCTCGGAGGAGCAGCCGCCGGAGCCCTACTGCTATCCGTCGCTGAATCTCTTTAACGCCACGCGCCCCGACGACGAGGCCGGGGCCGCCCGCGAAATGAAGAAAAACGCGGACATTCTGGTCAACACGCTGGACAGCTTCGGCGTCAAGACGACGATGCTCGACATCTGCCGCGGCCCGTCCGTCACCCGGTATGAGCTGCAGCCCCAGGCCGGTATCAAGGTCAGCCGCATCACAAGCCTAGCCGACGACATCGCCCTGAACCTGGCCACCGCGGGTGTGCGCATCGAAGCGCCCATCCCCGGCAAGCCCGCCGTCGGCATCGAGGTTCCGAACAAGATCCGCTCCACCGTCAACATCCGCGCAGTCTTTGAATCCCAGAATTATATCAACATGCGCAGCCCGCTGACGATGGCCCTCGGCAAGGACATTGCCGGTACGGCGCAGGTCGCGGATCTCTGCAAGATGCCTCACCTGCTGATTGCCGGTTCCACCGGCAGCGGTAAATCCGTCTGCGTCAACTCCATTATCATCAGCTTCCTGTTCCGCTCCGGCCCCGAGGATGTCAAGCTCATTCTGATCGACCCGAAAGTTGTCGAGCTGGCCGAGTACAACGGCATTCCGCACCTGCTGATGCCCGTCGTCACCGAGCCGCGCAAGGCTGCCGGTGCGCTGGGTGCCAGCGTGGCCGAGATGGAGCGCCGCTACAAGCTCTTTGCCGAGAACAACGTCCGCGAGATCAAAGCCTACAACAAGCTGGCCGCCCAGACCGGCATGGAGCACCTGCCCTATATCGCCATCGTCATTGACGAGCTGGCCGACCTGATGATGGTCGCGGGCAAGGAGGTCGAGGACTATATCTGCCGCATCGCGCAGAAGGCCCGCGCCGCCGGCATCCACCTGATCGTTGCGACCCAGCGCCCCAGCGTGGACGTCATCACCGGCCTTATTAAGGCCAACATCCCCAGCCGTATCGCCTTTGCCGTTTCCAGCCAGATCGACAGCCGCACCATTCTGGACAGCGGCGGTGCCGAAAAGCTGCTGGGCAACGGTGATATGCTCTTCCTGCCCGTCGGTGCGTCCAAGCCCGTGCGTGTGCAGGGTACCTTTGTGACCGATGAGGAGATCGGCGCGGTGCTGAGCTTTATCAAGTCCACCTCCACCGCCCAGTACGATGAAGAAATGATTGCCGAAATGGAGCGCCGCGCCGTTGCCGAAAAGGGCAGCAAGAAGGGCGGCGACGATGACGGAGACGGCGGCGGTGCATTGGACGCCATGTTTGAGCAGGCCGTTGAGTGCGTTATTGAGGCCGGACAGGCCAGCACCAGCCTTTTGCAGCGCCGCTGCAAGCTGGGCTACGCCCGCGCCGCCCGCATCATGGACCAGATGGAGCAGGAAAAGATCATCGGCCCCTATGAGGGTGCCAAGCCCCGCGCCGTGCTTGTGACCAAGGCCGAGTGGGAGGAGCGCAAGCTGAACGGCCAGTATGACGGGTAAGCGCTTTGCCCGTCTGGCCGCGGCGGTTACCATCTGCCTGCTGGTGCTTGCCGCGTTCGTCGTCCAGCTTTTGGGTGGCAGGGGCAGTGTTCCCGGCTGGCAGCAGCTGCGCGCCGCGCTCGGCGTGCCGCTCCAAACCGAGGAAAGCGCTCCGCAGACTGCGGACGGCAGTACCGTCGTGTATGTGCTGGATGTCGGGCAGGGCGATGCTGTGCTGCTTTGTCAGGACGGCGCGTACTGCCTGATTGACACCGGTCCTGCCGAGGCTGAGGACGCGCTGCTCTATGACCTGGACGTGCTGGGTGTGCCGTCGCTTGACTATCTTGTGCTGACCCATCCCCACGCAGACCACACCGGCAACGCCCGCACGGTGCTGCGCACCCTCCCGGTCAAGACCCTGCTGCTGCCGCTGTGGCAGCCCACGACGGATGAGACCGCCGACTGGCCGCGCCATCTCGCAGAGCTGGCCGCCGACAGCGGAGCAGAAATTCTCACAGCAGAAGCCGGGGAGGAATACCCGCTTGGCAGCGGCACGCTGCAAATTTTGCAGGGCGGCAGCGAGGATGCCGACAGCGTCAACGATGCCTCGCTCTGCACGCTGTTCACGGCGGGCGATTTCCGCTTTCTCGATACCGGCGACGCAGAGGCAGACGCCGAGCAGCGCCTGGTCGATACCTACGGCCCGACCCTGCATGCCACTCTTTTCAAGGCGGGGCATCACGGGTCCTACACCTCCAACAGCCTGACCTTTATGCAGGCAGTCCGGCCCGAGGCCGTGGCCGTCAGCTGCGGGCTGCACAACGATTACGGCCATCCGCACCGCGCTGCCCTGCAAAATTGCGCAGAGGTCGGTGCCGAGGTATGGCGCACTGACCTGGAGGGCAGCCTCACCTTCATCTGGCAGAACAACACCCTCAACGTGGAAACTTCCGCGGACTCCGCCGATTTTGCGGCGTAAAATAAGGAGTAGAAAATGACGATTACGGAACAGTTCAAAGCCAAGCGCTGCGTTTTCTCTATCGAATGCTTCCCGCCGAAACAGACCACCCAGATGGATAAGCTCAAGGACACCCTGCGCCAGATGCAGGCCATGGACCCCGGCTTCATCAGCGTCACCTTCGGTGCGGGCGGCTCTGCGGGCGGCGTCTCCACCGCGGAGGTGGCCGACTACATTCAGAACGAGCTGCATGTCCCCACGCTGGCGCACCTGATCTGCATGGGCAACGACGAGACCCGTGCAGCGGAGATTTTGGATCAGCTGGAATCTGTCGGCGTCCGGGATGTGCTGGCCCTGCGCGGGGACCGCAGCCCGTCCCGCCCGGAGAGCCCCGACTTCAAACACGCCAGCGACCTGACGTCCTTTATCAAATGGAAGAAGCCGGGATTTTCCGTTCACGGTGCCTGCTACCCGGAGGGCCACCCCGAGGCCGACAGCCTGCTGCATGACGTTGAGAACCTGCGCATCAAGCAGGCCGCCGGTGCCGAGCACCTGCTGACCCAGCTTTTCTTTGACAACATGCACTTTTACCGCTTTCTGAATCTGGCACGCCGCGCAGGCATCACGCTGCCGGTTTCTGCCGGTGTCATGCCCATCGTCAAGCGCAGCCAGATCGAGCGAACCGTTTCGCTTTCTTCGGCCAGCCTGCCGTCCGAGTTCACCCGCATGATCTCCCGCTATCAGGACGACCCGGCCAGCCTGTACGATGCCGGTATCGACTACGCCGTCAGGCAGCTGCGCGACCTCATTGAGGGCGGCGCAGACGGCATCCACCTGTACGCAATGAATGACGCCGCCGTGGCCGCGAAGGTCTACGACGGCATCAGGGATCTGCTGTAATGGAGTGCCGCAAGCCCGCCGCCATTGACCGCGCCACGGCGCTGCGCTACATGGGTGCGTCCGGCTGGACGCCCGATGCCGCCACCGCGGCCCTGCTGGACAAGGCCGAGCAGACCGTGCTGACCGCTGCTGCGCCGCGTGCGGTGTACCGCCGTCTGCCGCGCACCGCCCTGCCGCTGGAAAACTGCGGCAGCGACCTGACGCGCCATCTGCAGGGCTGCGACGAGGTCCTTCTGCTGGCAGCGACCCTCGGGGCCGAGGTGGACAAGCTTTTGCGCCGCATGGAACTGACTGACATTGCCCTGGCCGCCGCAGCGGACGCGCTGGCCTCGGTGCTTTTGGAACAGGTCTGTGACGAACTGGAGAACGAAATACGCGCTCAAATCGAGGCGCAGGGCGTCTTTATGACCGGGCGCTACGCGCCGGGCTACGGTGACTGCCCGCTGGAGCTGAACGACGCGCTCTGCCTTGCGGCGGACACGGTGCGCGGCTGCGGCCTGGCCGTGACGCCCCAGCACCTTTTGACCCCCCGCAAGAGTACCACCGCCATTTTAGGCATTGCCGACCATCCCGTGACCGGCACCCGCGCAGGCTGTGCGACCTGCCATTTAAAGGAGACCTGCTCGTTCCGCAAGCGCGGCACGACCTGTTTCACACAAGACTGATAGGGGAGAAGCGTATGCAGATTCGTGAAGTTTTTGACCGCAAGCGGTTTGTTTTTCTGGACGGCGGCATGGGCACCCAGCTGCAGGCGCGCGGTCTGCAGCCCGGGCAGAAGCCCGAGCTCGCCGCGCTGGAAATGCCGGAGGTTTTAACGGCCATCCACACTGACTACGCCAACGCGGGCGCGAATATTCTGCTGGCAAATACCTTTGGTGCCAACGCCAAGAAGCTGACCGGCTGCGGCCACACGGTGGAGGAGGTCGTTTCCGCTTCCATCGCCTGTGCGCGCAAGGCCGCCGAGACCACCGGCGCGTGTGTAGCGTTGGACATCGGCCCTCTGGGGGAGCTGCTCGTCCCCGCGGGCACGCTGGCGTTTGAGGATGCCTACAATGAGTTTGCACAGGTCCTCCGCGCCGGTGCGGCGGCAGGGGCTGACCTCGTCTTTTTGGAGACGATGACCGATCTGTATGAGCTGAAGGCCGCCATCCTCGCCGCCAGGGAAAACTGCGATCTGCCTGTTTTTACCTCAATGAGCTTTGAGAGCCGCGGGCGCACCTTCACGGGCTGCACCGTCGAAAGCTACGCCGTCACGGCAGCGGGTCTCGGCGCGGACGCCGTGGGCATCAACTGCTCGCTCGGCCCCAAGGAGATTCTACCCTTCGCGCAGCGCCTCTGCCGCAGCGTGCCCGCAGGTGTTCCGGTCTTTGTCAAGCCGAACGCCGGTCTGCCGAACCCCGACGGCAGCTACAATCTCGACCCGGATGAATTTGCCGCCGAGATGAAGGAGTACGCCGCCATCGGCGTTTCGATGGTCGGCGGCTGCTGCGGCACGACGCCCGCGTTTATCGCCAGGCTGCATGAGACCTTCAGCCCGCTGACCCCGGCTGACAAGATCCCCATCCGCCGCAGCTGTCTGTGCACGCCGGTCCGCTTTGTGGAGGTCGACGGCATCACTGTGGTGGGGGAGCGCATCAATCCTACCGGCAAAAAGCGGCTGCAGCAGGCCCTGCGGGACGGCGACAGCGCCTACCCCTGCACTCAGGCTGTGGCCCAGGCCGAGGCCGGTGCGCAGGTGCTCGACGTCAACGCGGGCCTGCCCGGCATCGACGAGGCCGCCACGCTGGAGCAGCTTGTCAAGGATTTGCAGGCCGTCACCGACCTGCCGCTGCAGCTCGACTCCTCAAATCCAGAGGCCCTGTCCCGTGCGCTGCGCATCTACAACGGCAAGCCCATCGTCAACTCGGTCAACGGTGAGCCGGAGACGCTGGAAAAGATTCTGCCGCTCTGCAAAAAGTACGGTGCCGCCGTCGTCGGCCTGGCGCTGGACAAGGGCGGTATCCCGCCGACAGCCGATGGCCGCTTTGCGATTGCTCAACGCATTGTCGCCGCTGCCAACGCCGCCGGTATCCCGAATGAGGACATCTACATTGACTGCCTGACGCTGACCGCCAGCGCCCAGCAGGAGGGTGCCGTCCAGACGCTGGAGGCTCTGTCCCGCTGCAAGCGTGAGCTGGGCGTGCGCACTGTGCTGGGCGTGTCGAACATCAGCTTCGGCCTGCCGTGCCGCGGCTACCTGAACACAACGTTTTTGACGATGGCCATGTCTGCCGGGCTCGACCTTGCCATCATGAATCCCAACACGCCGGAAATGATGGCTGCCGTGCGCGCCTACCGCGTGCTGACCTCGCAGGATTTACAGAGCACCGACTACGTTGCCGCCTATGCCGATGTGCAGATCCAGACGACGCAGACGAGCAAGTCCGCCGCCACCGTGGCCGAGGTCGGCGCCGCCGCACCGGGCGGGGACGCCCTGTTTGAGGCTGTGCGCCGCGGCCTGAAGGCCGAGGCCCGCGCCGCCGCGGACGCCGCGCTGACAATGCGCGAACCGCTGGACGTAGTGAATGTCTCGCTGATCCCCGCACTGGACGCCGTGGGCGACGGCTTTGAGAAAGGCACGGTATTCCTGCCGCAGCTTTTGCAGGCCGCCACCGCCGCGCAGGCTGCGTTCGAGGCCATCAAGGCCAAAATTGCCGCCTCCGGCCAGGCGCAGGGCAGCAAGGGCAAGATCGTCATTGCCACAGTCAAGGGCGACGTGCATGACATCGGCAAGAACATTGTCCGTGTCATCCTCGAAAACTACGGCTATGACGTACTCGACCTCGGGCGCGACGTTGACCCCGAGCGTGTCGTAGAGGCCGTGCGCCAGACCGGTGCAAAGCTCGTCGGCCTGTCGGCCCTGATGACGACCACCGTCCCCAATATGCAGGCCACAATCGAGGCCCTGCATGCCGCGCACCTTGACTGTAAGGTCATGGTCGGCGGCGCGGTACTGACGCCCGACTACGCCCGGGACATCGGTGCCGACTACTACTGCAAGGATGCCAAGGCCAGCGCTGATTTGGCCAAGCAGCTTTTAGGCTGATTGTATAGAGCCGCGTTTCACGAAGAAACGCGGTTTTTTGCACAATTGTAAAATCTTACCTTTGTCAGCAAATCACCATTGCAGGGAAGTTCCAATTGATGTATAATAGTTGTGTTTACTGTTTTTGGACATTTTCCTTTATTTGTCTGTTTTAGGAGCGTATCTTTTGAAGCACATAGCCAAAATCGCAGCGTTCACCGCGATTTTTCTGATTATAAATCTGATTTTCTGCGGCTTTATGCCGCCCGATAACGGTTCCAGCCTTGACATGTGGCGCAGCTACCACCAAAAGCAGTCCATTGACATTGCCGTCATTGGCTCTTCGCTGGCATCCTGCGCCTTGCCCGAAGAAGAACTCGCCGCCGCAACAGGGGAGACCGTTGCACTGATGGCAACAAACGCCCAAAGCTTGGATATGTCGCAGATCGCGCTGGAGACCCTGCTTCGGGAGCATTCTCCCCGGTATGTGATCCTTGTCATGGATCTGACCAACATGACAGGCAAACCCTATGCCAAAGCCCAAAAGGCTTTTTTATATGCAGAGCTGCAGACGGATTCCTGGAAGGATAAGCCCGCTGACCTGCTGCGCTACATGACCAGCCGTGATAACTTTACAGGTGCAGATTCCCTGAATGCGCTTTTTCCCTGGCAGAGCGGCAGCTGGCCCACCGATTGGCCCGCTACGATCCAACAGAAATGGAATGCCGTACTGAATCATCTGCCGCACCGGCGCGGTGCGGCCCATGCCCAGCCGGAGGATACCGCGGTCATCAACTTTGACACTGTCGGCACGGAGAACACCTGGAGCCAGAACGCCCACGACTTTAGCGCGCAGCACATTGAGGAGCTGACCTCCATGCTGCAGCTCTGTCAGGAGAACGGCACGCGCCTTTTGCTCATCAGTGCGCCCAAGACCACGCTGGATGTCGTGAGCTACGAGACGTATTTTGACGACTACGCCTACTTCAAGCAGCTGGCAGCACAGTATGGAGCTTCCTATTATGACTTTAACCTTGCAAAGCCAGAGCTGTTTGAGAACAAAGAGCCTGACTATCACAAGGATTTCACCCACATGAATGCTGCCGGCGGGCATGCGTTCAGCCTGAGCATGGCAAAGTTTCTGGCTATGCTGGACGCCGGGCAGGATGTAGAATCGTTGTTCGAGACGCCGTCAGAATATCTGGCCGCCGTAAACTATATCACCAACGTCTACCTGACGCCGGAGGTTCACCCGGACAAGATTTTGCTGCTGGCCGGTTCCTACCACGGTCCGTCCGTACAGGCTGAATACGAGTTCTGGGTCAAAGCGCCGGGGGAGAGCGAATACAGCCGGGTTTCCGCGTATTCTACCCGCTCCTGGACCGAGTACCCAGCGGCGGAGCACGGCACCTACCAGTTCCGCGTGAATGCCCGTATTGTTGGTTCTTCTGCCGATTTTGAGCGATATTATGAATGTTCTGTCGATTTTTAATTTTGTGGATGGTGTAGTGTGGAAATCTATTCCCTGAGTTTCTTCCTGCTGGTCAGCGTTGGACTCATTTTATATTATACTGTTTTCAGCCGCTGCCAATGGATCTGCCTGCTGGGGTTGAGCCTGCTGTTTTTTACCGCCAGCGGCTGGAAGGGCCTTGTTTTTCTGCTTTTCACTGCGTTGACGATCTGGCTCGGCGGCTTGCAGCTGGCAAAGCTGGATGCCGATTCCGCCGCGCGGCGAAAGGCTCCGGGCATAACCAAGGACGAAAAAAAGGCCATCAAAGCACAGGCGGTGCGCCGCAAAAAATGTCTTGTTGCTGCTGTGCTGGCTGCCAACTTTCTTGTGCTTGGTTACTTCAAATACTGGTCCTATTTTGCGGAGCTGCTCTCCGGTGCATTTTCGGCCACAGCGCCGTCCTCACTGGGGCTTGTCATGCCGCTTGGCATCAGCTTTTACACGTTTCAGGCCGTCGGTTATCTGATTGACTGCTACCGTGGTCGGCACCCGGCAGAGAAAAACTACGTCCGCTTTCTGCTTTTCATCAGCTTTTTTCCGCAGCTGATCCAGGGCCCCATCAACCGCTACGGAGAGATGGCCCCGCAGCTCACCGCCCGTCACATCTGGAACTGGGAGCGTACCAAGCGTGCACTGTTCCTGTTTCTGTTCGGCGCAATGAAGAAATATGCCATCGCAAACCTGACCGCCCCGACGATTGCCGCCATCCTCGACGGCAATGACCCCAAGCTGGCCGGTTCTATGGCACTGCTGGCCATTTTGCTGTACTCGCTGCAGCAGTATGCAGATTTTTCTGGCGGCATTGATATGGTATTGGGTGTTGCGCAGCTGTACGGCATTGAGATGATGCCCAACTTCCGGCAGCCGTATTTTTCTACCTCGCTGGGGGATTTCTGGCGGCGCTGGCATATTTCGCTGGGTGCGTGGATGCGTGATTACCTGTTCTATCCCTTTGCACTGACCAAGCCGATGCAGCGCTTCGGCAAGTGGGCCACATCGCATTGGGGCAAGCATTTTGGCCGTGTGCTGCCCGCTGCAGTCGCCAACCTGCTTGTGTTTGCTGTGGTCGGCATCTGGCACGGCCCGCAGGCACACTACCTTGCCTGGGGTCTGTATAACGGTCTTGTCATTGCGCTGGCTGACCTGCTGGAGCCCGCTTTCAAAAAGCTCAACACAGCGCTGCACATTCCTACCGAAAGCCGCGGCTGGCACGTTTTTCGCATCGTGCGGACCTTTATCATCGTCAACATCGGCTGGTACTTTGACCGCAATGAGTTTGTGCAGGGGTGCATCTACCTGCGCAACACCTTTACGGATTTCAATTTTTCCGCATTGGTCGCGAATGCACCCGGCGCTTTCAAGGCAGTCTCCGGCCCGGCCTGGGGGCTTGTCATCATCAGTACCCTTCTGGTCTTTGTCCATAGTGTGCTGAAGGAACAAAGCCGCGACCCTTACGCAGAGGTACAGCGGCTGCCGCTTGCGCTGCGCTGGGGTTTATACTATCTTGTTATTTTCATGGTACTCCTCAGCTTTATCTGCGTCAATGAAACCGTTGGTTTCCTCTATGCCAACTTTTAAGAAAAGAGCTTTCTATGCAAACAAACATTCTGGACTGGCTTGAAGCCACGTCCGCCCGCTGCCCGGATGCCCCCGCTGTGGGGGATGACCAGACAGACTGTACCTGGGCACAGCTGGCCGACACGGCCCGTCGTGCCGGCAGCTTTCTGGCATCCCGCACGATGCCGCGCCGCCCGGTGGCATTTTACCTGGAAAAATCCGTTTCCGCTTTTGCTGCCATGCTTGGCACAGTCTACGCGGGCTGTTGCTACTCGGTGCTTGACACCCGCCAGCCCGCTGCCCGCACTTTGCAGGTATTGGATACTTTGACCCCTGCATTTCTTGTTACGGACGAGGCCCACGCTGCCGCAGCCGCCGCGCTGGGGTACAGCGGGCAAATCATCCGGCTTGACGATCTGCTGGCCGCGCCTACGGACGCTGCCCTGCTGGCCGCCCGCCGCCGTCAGGCTGTGGACGTTGACCCTCTGTATATCAACTTCACAAGCGGAAGCACCGGTGTGCCAAAAGGCGTCACCGTCAGCCACCGCTCGGTGCTGGATTTTATCCCGCAGTTTGCCGAAATTTTCGGCATCACACAAAATGATATTCTGGGCAATCAGGCTCCCTTTGACTTTGACGTTTCGGTCAAAGACCTGTACACGGCACTGTACACGGGGGCTAAGGTGCAGATCATCCCGCGCGCTTATTTCAGTCAGCCCACAAAACTCATGGACTATCTGGCAGACCATGAGGTCACCATACTTGTCTGGGCCGTCAGTGCCATGTGCTTTGTCTCCATCATGAACGGCTTCAGCTACCGTATACCTTCCCACGTGCGGCAGGTATTGTTCAGCGGCGAAGTCATGCCCATCAAGCACCTGATGAAGTGGAAGTCCGCTCTGCCGCACGCCCGGTTTGTGAACCTCTACGGCCCGACAGAAATTACCTGCAACTGCACCTACGCCATTTTGCCGGACCGCGATTTTGCCCCGGATGAGGCGCTGCCCATCGGACGCGCGTTTCCCAACGAGAAGGTCTTTCTGTTGGACGAGAACGACGCCCTTGTCACCGTGCCCGGGCAGGCAGGAGAAATCTGCGTTTCCGGTACGGCGCTTGCCCTCGGCTACTATGCTGACCCTGTGCGCACAGCGCAGGCCTTTACCCAGAATCCGCTGAATACCAACTGGTATGAGCGTATTTACCGCACCGGTGATCTGGCCCGCTACGACGAAAGCGGCAGCCTGCATTATATTGGCCGCCGGGATTTCCAGATCAAGCACATGGGACACCGCGTAGAGCTTGGCGAAATTGAAGCTGCCGCTATGCGCTGCGACGCTGTGACCCGTGCCTGCTGCACGTTTGATGCCGAACGCCAGCGGCTCCACCTGTTTTACACGGGCAGCTGTGAGAAAGCCGCCCTGCTGGCTGCGCTGAAAGAAAGTCTGCCGCCTTTTATGCAGCCGAATACTGCTGTGCAGCTGGACGAGATGCCGCTGAATAAAAACGGCAAAATTGACCGCACGGCACTGGCTGCCCTGACGAAAAAAGGAGCCCATAAATGACCGACGCTTCTTTACAAAAAATTGCTGCCACCTACGGCACACCGACGTTTGTCTTTGACACTGACGCTTTGCAGGCCCGCGTGCGCGCTATTCAGGCAGTCTGGGGCAGGGAAATCGACCTTTGCTATTCCATCAAAGCCAACCCATTTCTGCTGCCTGCCATGATGCAGGTCACTGCGCGGCTGGAAGTATGCAGTCCCGGAGAGCTTTCGCTCTGCGAGAGCCTGCATGCTGCGGATGCACGTGTTATCTATTCGGGTGTTAATAAGACGCCCGTGGATATTGCCCGCGCCGTGGCCGACGGCGTCGGCACCTGCACAGCGGAATCTCTGCTGCAGGTCCGCTATCTGCAGGATGCTGCACGCAAGGCCGCCAAACGGCTGCCTGTGCTGCTGCGGCTGAACGCGGGCAGTCAGTTCGGCATGTCAAAGGAGGATCTTTTCACCGCATTGGCGCATCGCAGGGAAACACCTGATCTGGAGTTTATCGGCATTCACTACTTTGTCGGGACCCAGCGCAAAAAGCTGGTCAATCAGCAAAAAGAGCTGGCCATGCTGCGGGAACTGTACGCTGAAATTGAGCAGACCTTCGGCCTGCGTCTGCCGGAACTGGAATACGGCCCAGGGCTGGCGGTGCCGTATTTTGACGGTGACGATTTTACCGACACACTGTCCCCGGCCAAAGACCTTGCGCCAGCACTGCGCGAAGTCGGCAGTTGGGTCCATCTGACCGTTGAGATGGGCCGCTTTTACACCGCCGAATGCGGTTATTACCTGACCACCGCCATGGACTGCAAGGACCACGGCGGGCAGCACTACTGCATTGTGGACGGTGGAATGAACCACCTGAATTATCTTGGCCAGATCATGGGTATGAAACGCCCGCATCTGCGCCATTTTGCTGCCCGGGCAGCTTCCGTACAGGACTGGACACTTTGCGGCAGCCTTTGTACTACGAACGATGTTCTTGTGCGCAGTATGCCGCTGGCCGGACTATGCCCCGGCGACCTGCTTGTTTTTGAAAACACCGGTGCCTACTCTGTTACGGAAGGACTTGGTCTGTTTTTGAGCCGCGACCTGCCGCAGGTCATTCTGTGGCAGAACGGCACGCCGCACCCGGTACGCAGCGAAACGCCAACCTATCCCATCAATACACCCGCTGTGTAAGATCATTTGAAAAGGAGAAATACCAATGGAACGTTTACTGGAAATTTTAAGCGAAATCAAAGAGGACGTGGACTTTTCCACCTGTACAACGCTGATCGATGACGGCATCCTGGACTCTTTCGACATTCTGCAGATCATCTCGGCCCTGAATGAGGAATACGACATTTCGATCCCCGCATCCGAAATCATGCCGCAGAACTTCAACAGCGCCGAGGCCCTTTACAAGATGGTCCAGCGCCTGCAGGAAGATTGATGTCCGAGATGCCCGAAATATAAGATAACGCTTGCATTTATTCCAAACTTATTGTATAATACTAAAAGCGGACAGGGCTGAATTGCGCTGTTTCGCGTACAGATGCAGGTCCCGCGCATGGGCAGCCTGTGAACCATGTCAGGCGGGGAACCGAGCAGCATTAAGCGGCGCTTGCCCAGTGCCGCGGTCAAGCCTGCATCTGTACGCAAAGCAGCGCAGCCGCGTGCTCTGCCCGCTGTTTTTTGTAGCTTTGCAGGAGGTGAGCCGATGTACCGTGCCCTGTATCGAAAATGGCGTCCCCAGCGCTTTGCGGACGTGGTTGGCCAGACGGCCATTGTCACGGCCCTGCAGAACCAGATTTCTGCCGGGCGCATCGGCCATGCGTATCTGTTCACCGGTACCCGCGGCACCGGCAAGACGACCTGCGCCAAGATCTTTGCCAAGGCGGTCAACTGTCTGGACACCTCCAGCCCCGACCCCTGCGGCAAGTGTGAAATTTGTAAGGGCATTGACTCCGGCTCCGTCATGGACATCATCGAAATGGATGCCGCGTCGAACAACGGCGTTGACGACATCCGCGACCTGCGCGACGAGGTTGCCTATCTGCCGTCAGTCTGCAAGTACAAGGTCTACATCATCGACGAGGTGCACATGCTCTCCACCGCGGCGTTCAACGCGCTGCTCAAAACGATGGAGGAACCGCCCGAGCACGTCATCTTTATCTTAGCCACCACCGAGGTGCAGAAGGTTCCCGTCACGATTTTGAGCCGCTGCCAGCGGTATGACTTCACCCGCATCACGGCGGATGACATTGCCGGGCGGCTGCTCTACGTGGCCGGGCAGGAGAAGATCGAGCTGGACGAGAACGCCGCACAGTTGATTGGCCGTCTGGCAGACGGTGCCATGCGTGACGCGCTGTCCATTCTGGACACCTGCGCCGGTGTCGACAACCACGTGGACGAGGCGCTCGTCCGCCGTATGGCCGGTGTCACGGATAGGGGCTACCTGTTTGAGATCAGCGACGCCATCGCGGCAGGGGACTCCGTCACTGCACTGGAAAAAATTGCCGAGCTGCGCCAGCAGAGCGTCGATATGCGCCGCCTCTGCATGGAGTTGGCCGGACATTACCGCAATCTGATGCTCTGCGCGCTGCCGGGCGGCACGTCACTTCTGACCGGCATCTCGCCGGAGGAGGAGGCCGCCTACACCCAGCGCAGGGACTTCCCGCAGCGGGAGGCCATCCGTGCGGTCAATGCGTTCGGCTCGGCGCTTGAGAAAATGAGCCGCGGCACTGACCAGCGCATTGAGCTGGAGTTGGCGATTTTCTCGCTGACCCAGCCCGAGACTGCCGCTGCACCTGTTATCATCCAGCAGCCCGCCCCGGCAGCACCCGCCGCGCCTCAGGCGTTCGCCAGCGCGCCGCGCGCCTACACAGCAGCGCCGCCGGTACAGGCTGCGCCCTCTGTAGTGCCGCCCGTGGTACAGCCGCAGAGCGTTCCCACCGCTGCACCGGATGATGTACCGCCGCCTATTGACGATGACCCGCCGTTCCTGCAGCCGGAGCTGAAGCCCGCCCCGCAGCAAACTCCCGCGCCGGTACCGCCAGTACACGCTGCCCCGGCCCCGCGTAAGGCCGAGCCGCCGCGGCAGGCAGGCCCGCTGGAACCGTTCGCCTTCTGGCCCGCCGTGCTGGCCGATTTGGAGGAGAATGATGCGATGCTCATCTCCTTTTTGCGCGGCACCCGGGCCTATTGCGACGGCAAGCGCGTGCTGTTTGAGTGCAGCGACGCCTTCCGCGATTATATCCGCAATAACCGGGAGGTCAGCAAGCGTCTTAAGGAAACTATCTACCGTGTATCGCGCACCAAGTACAGTATCGGCCCCTATGAGGAGCCAAAGACCGACGACACCACCGCTGCCGTCAGCCTGGATGAGACCCTGCACACGATGCAGGCGCTTGGTGTCGATTTGAAAATCGTTGATAAATAATTATTTTTGGAGGATACAACCATGAAAGCAAGACTGCCCAAGGGCTATGGCCGACCCGATCCCAACGCCATGATGCGTCAGGTCCAGAAGATGCAGGACGACATCCGCGCCAAGCAGGAGGAGCTCGAAGCCAAGGAGTACACCGGCACCGCCAGCGGTGAGATGGTCACTGTCACGATGAACGGCAAGCATGAGATCACCGCCGTCAAGATCAAGCCCGAGGCCGTCGACCCCGATGATATTGAAATGCTTGAAGATCTGATTGCCGCCGCCGTCAACAGCGCCTCCGCTGCCGTTGACAAGGACTCCGAGGAGGAGATGTCCAAGATGACCGGCGGTCTGAACATCCCCGGTCTGGGCTAAGAGGCTGCCTATGTTCAACAACAATGTTGAGCCGCTGGAAAATCTGATCGACCAGTTTGCCCAGTTTCCCGGCATTGGCCGCAAAAGTGCGGTGCGTATGGCCTATCAGGTCATGTCGATGCCGCCCAAGCAGGCCATGGAGCTGGCCAAGGCGATTGAGCACGCCAAAAGTGACCTGCACCGCTGCCGCATCTGCCAGGACTACACCACCGGCGATGTCTGCAAGATCTGCGCCTCCCAGAAGCGGGACCGCAGCATCATCTGCGTGGTCGAGGGCCCGCGCGACATCAAATCGATTGAGCGCACCCACGAGTACAACGGCCTGTACCATGTGCTGCACGGCCTGATTTCGCCGATGGATGGCATCGGTGCAGATCAGCTCTGCATCAAGGAGCTGCTGGCCCGTCTGAATGACACCGTCAAGGAGGTCATCATGGCCACCAGCCCGACGGTGGAGGGCGAGGCCACGGCGATGTATATCGCCAAACTCATCAAACCTCTGGGCATCAAAACGACCCGCCTGGCCTATGGCCTGCCCGTCGGCTCGAGTCTGGAATACGCCGATGAGACGACGCTGTACCGTGCCATGGCCGGACGCGGCGAGATGTAAAAAAGTTCCTGTACCGCTTTTGCCGGTACAGGTTTTTTATTGCAGCTTTATTTCAGCAGACCGTAATCCCGCAGACAGTGCTGCACACCCGTCAGGGTATCGTCAAAGCCGACACCCGCTGCCGCACGGAACCTGCCGCCGTCCATCAGCAGGCTGCGCGGCCAGTCTGCCGTCTCTATGACAGGGTGGATGTCCAGCAGCGCACAGGCGCGCTGGGCCGTCGTGACCATGTCGCAGTCGTTCTCGCTGCCAAAGTTGTACACACCGCCCGGCAGTTCCATGGCCTGGGTCAGCCGCTCCACGGCCTCCCGCACATAGGTGATACCGCGGTAGTCCCGCGCCGAAAACCGCAGCGTCTCCTGCCGCATAGCGGCGGTCAGCAGGTTCAGCAGGAAGTTACCGCGAATCGGCAGGCCGTACCCGGGCAGGTCGTACATCCAAGCCGCCCGCAGCAGCACGGCATCGGGCAAAATATCCAGCACGCGCTGCTCCATCTCCTGCTTGTGGCGGCCATAGACGTTGGCGGGGGAGAGCGGTGTATCCTCGTCAAACGGCCCGTGCTCAGTAAGGCCCGTGTAGACCTGGTCAGAGCTGAACGCAACCAGCTTTGCGCCGCTTTTTTGCGCTGCAGCCGCCATCCAGCACGGCAGCAGAACGTTGGCGCGGTAGGACTCGTCCGGGTGCTTTTCGCTGTAGCCCGTGTCGGAGAGCGCCGCCGTGTGTACGATCACGTCCGGCTGCTCGCGCCGCACCCAATCGGCCACGGTCTGCTCATCCGCTGCGGCCAGCATTCCTTTGGGGAAGGCGCACAGCTCGTACCGCCCCGCCAGCTGGGTCATGATGCGTGCCCCCACAAAGCCGCCTGCGCCGGAGACCAATAGCTTTTTCATGTCTTTTCCCTCGCAATACGATTTTTGTCTTTATTGTACCGTTTTTGCGCAGCTGTTGCAAGCGGCTTGACAAATTCCGCGCTGGTTTGTATAATAGAGGCACCTAAAATAAGGTGTGGATTTTTACAGTTCTGATACTACTTTTCGCCACACAGCGCTTTCTTTCCGGGAAAGCGTTGTGTGGTTTTTGTTGTGTCAAAAGGAGGAGCCCATGAACGATACCTTCATGAAAGAAAAGCCGATTTTTCCGCTGCTGACCTCAATGGCCCTGCCTATGGTCGTCTCGATGCTGGTCAATGCACTGTACAACATCGTGGACAGCCTCTTTGTCGCCCGCATCAGTGAGGAAGCCATGACTGCACTGTCCCTCGTCTACCCGGTGCAGAACCTCATCAACGCGATTGCCATCGGCTTCAGCATCGGCATTGCCGCACTGATCTCGCTGCATCTCGGAGCAGGCAACAAAGAAAAGGCTGACATGGCCGCCACCCACGGCATGGTGCTTTCGCTGATCCACGGCGTCGTGATTTCCATCGTCTGCACCGCCATCATGCCGTGGTTCCTGCGCTCCTTCACCAGCGACGAGACCGTCATTGCCATGGGCGTGACCTACTCCCGCGTTGCCTTTATGTTTGCCGTCGTCATCATGGCCGCCATGGCGTTTGAGAAGATCTTTCAGGCGGTGGGCCGGATGAACATTACGATGATCGGCCTGATGGGCGGCTCGGTCTGCAACATCATTCTGGACCCGCTGTTGATTTTCGGCATCGGCCCGTTCCCCAAAATGGGCATTGCCGGTGCGGCGCTGGCTACCGGCATCGGCCAGATGGTTCCTGTCATCTTCTATCTGATCGTCTACTTCGTCAGCCCTATCCCGGTCAGGCTGCGCTCCGGCTGCCTGAAGCCGGACGCCAAAATGGCCCTGCAGCTCTATTCCATCGGCGTACCGGCCATCCTGAATCTGGCGCTGCCCTCGGTGCTCATCACCTTCCTGAACTCGCTGCTGGCCGTCTACTCCCAAAGCTATGTCGTCGTGCTGGGTATCTACTATAAATTACAGACCTTCCTGTACCTGCCCGCCAACGGCATTGTGCAGGGTCTGCGCCCCATCATCGGCTACAACTACGGCGCGGGGGAGTATGACCGCGTCAAAAAGCTCTACCGCACGTCCATGGGCATGTGCGCCGCTATCATGGCCGCGGGCACGGTGCTCTGTCTGGCGCTGTCCGGTCAGCTGATCGGGCTTTTCAGCTCGAACGCCGAGACCATCGCCATCGGCACGTCGGCCCTGCGCATCATCTGCGTCGGCTTCATCGTCTCGACGATTTCGGTCGTCGCCTCCGGCTCGCTGGAGGGTCTCGGCATGGGCGTGCAGTCACTGGTCATCTCGCTGTGCCGTTACATCATTGTCATCATGCCGCTGGCCTGGCTGTTCTGCCGCCTGCTGGGTGCCGACGGCATCTGGAACGCCTTCTGGGTGACCGAGGTCATCACGGCGGGCATTTCACTGGTCGTATACCACAAGAGCGTGAAGCTGAAATAAACCAACAGGAGCCTGACCACAGCCGGTCAGGCTCCTGTTTTATATAAGTAAGAGGCTTCCCCCAAGGGGGAAGCTGTCGCCGAAGGCGACTGATGAGGGGGGGGGAGCCCTGCCACGGCCTCTCGTTCACGGGCAGCCACGGACGCTTCGCCCCTCATCCGGCCCTTCGGGCCACCTTCCCCCAAGGGGGAAGGCTTTTCGTTACGCCTGCTCCTGCACGTACCGAATAAACGCATCGCGCTCCGCGGTGGAGCGCACAACGGCCGTGTACATCCAGTCGCCCATGTCCAGGCGCAGCGCCTGGGGAATGCGCTCACACATCCGCATACGGGAGCCGTACTTGGCCATGATCTGCGCATGGGTGTGCTTGTACTCATGGCAGTCGCGGCGGCCTGCGTAGACGCAGAAATACTTCGGGCCGTCCAGCTCGGCGTTGCGTACCTCGTCGTAGCAGACCATATCCGCCCAGATCTGGTAGCAGTCCACCGAGTTCGCATAGTTGATCATATCGGGCGTGTAGCCGCCTGCGGGGCGCATGTTGACCTCCAGCGCGACGTAGTCGCCCTTTTTGCCAAGACCCGGCTTGTCCTCATTCAACCGGAAGAACTCGCAGTGGAAGAAGCGGCTCTTTGCGCCGAACGCCTTGATGGTGCGGAAGCCCACATCCTTCAGCGCAGCGGGCACGGACTTCTGCGTCCAGTAGGAGAGGTCGCCTTTCTGACTGACGATGTCCAGCATCGGGGTGGGGAACACGTTGGAGGTGTAGAACAGCGGCACGCAATGGCTGTCGGCCACACCGTCAAAGCTGACGATGGTGCCGTTGATGTACTCCTCCATAATGTACCGGACGTTATGCGGCTCGGCGTAGAATTCTTTCAGCTCGGTGAAATTGCGCAGCTTGTAGGTCGCCTCGGCACCGCAGCCGTTATCCGGCTTGACGATGACCGGATAGCCGACCTCCTTGATAAAGGCGCGGGCCTCGGCCAGTGTGCTGACAATATGGTGGCGCGCCACCGGTACACCCGCGGCGATGTAGCTTTCCTTCATTTTGCTCTTGTACTTGATGCGCTCGATGAAGTCATTCTTCGCACCGGTATTGATGTTGAAATCCGTGCGCAGCTGGGCGTCCATCTCCAGCCAATACTCGTTGTTGGACTCGATCCAGTCGATCTTGCCATAGTGGAAGGTAAAGTACGCGACAGCGCGGAGCATCTCGTCGTAATTGCCAAGATCATTCACGCGGTAATACTCAGTCAGGCACTGCTTCAATTCCCAGGGAATCTCGTCAAACGGAGCATCACCGATGCCCAGCACATTGACGCCGTTGCGGTGCAGACGGTCACAGAAATTCCAGTAGGTCTTGGGAAAATGCGGGCTGACAAAGATAAAATTCATCGGGTACTTCAACTTCCTCTCTCAAACTTCACTCGAACCGGCGTCACACAAAGCGATTCTGTGCAGCGTCATACTCATAGCCGATCTCGCGCAGGGCCGCACACAGCGCGTCACGGTCAGTCTCCTCACGGTCACACAGCGCGTCCAGACTGGCGTCGCGGTCCCGCAGTTGGGTGTTTACATAGCTCAACAGCATTACAGGGTCACGGGGGAGCATAGACCCACCTCCTAAAAAAGCAAGCGTAAAAGAGAAAAAGCCGGTCACACGATGTGACCGGCATTTTTTCCTTCCAATCAGACCGCGCGGGTAACTTTACCAGAGCGCAGGCAGCGGGTGCAGGCGTAGATATACTTCGGGGAACCGTCCACGATCGCCTTCACGCGCTTGACATTGGGGTTCCAGGTACGGTTGCTCCGACGATGAGAGTGAGAAACCTTGATACCGAACGTGACACCCTTGCCACAGCAAGAACATTTGGCCATAATTGCTTGCACCTCCTTTTCAATAGCTTTAATAGTATAGCGTATACTGCGCGAAAATGCAAGTGTTTTGACAGAAAAAATTTTGATTTTTTTCATAATTTTGCGTTTTTGTTTGATTCAGGCGCTAAATATTGTGTTTTCGGTGCCTACAGGGCTTGTCTTGCCGCCATTTCTACGATATAATAGACTAAGCTTTTAATGGGGTGGTGTTACCTTTTGAACGGATTGTTGTCTCCCGCGGTGATCGTGCAGTATCTGCTGCGCGCTGTTGTCGTGCTCATCACCATCCCGTTTCACGAGTCGGCCCACGCGCTGGCCAGCCACCTGCTGGGTGATGACACCGCCGTGCGCGCCGGGCGTCTCTCGATGAATCCGCTGCGCCACTTTGACCCGCTGGGTGCCCTGTGCATGCTGGTGGGAGGCGTCGGCTGGGCCAAGCCCGTCTCGATCAACCCGTACAACTATAAGAACCCCAAGGTCGGCATGGCGCTGTCCGCCGCCGCAGGGCCTGCCAGCAATCTGCTGCTGGCGTGGGTGTCGATGATCCTGTACAAGCTGTGCTGGTACAGCGGGCTGGGGGACGCCGTGCCCGTGCTGACGATGTTCCTATATTATATGGTAGCCATGAATCTGAGCCTGGCGGTTTTCAATTTGCTGCCGGTGCCGCCGTTTGACGGCAGCCGCATTGCGCTCTTGTTTTTGCCGCAGCGGCTCTATTTCAGGGCGATGAAATATGAGCGATATATTATGCTGGCCGTGCTGGCACTGGTGTTTTTGGGTCTGCTGGACGCGCCGCTGTCTTGGCTTGTCAACGGTATGTGGCGGCTGATGCTGCACCTGACAGGCTTTGTGGAGCTGCTTTGGGGGTATTGAGTTTTTGCCGGAAGTTCTGACATTTAAAATAGAAGATTTTGAGGGCCCGCTGGATTTGCTGCTGTACCTGGTGGGCAAAAATAAAATGAACCTCTATGATGTCAACATCATGGAGCTGATCGAGCAGTACACCGCTGCCATCCGGGAGATGCAGCAGGACCGGATGGAGATTTCCAGCGAGTTCATCGACATGGCGGCGCATCTGGTGCAGATGAAAAGCGCCCTGCTGCTGCCGCGCAGCCCCGAGGCCGAGCGCATGAAGGCCGAGTTGACGGGGCGTTTGATCGAGTACAGCGCCTGCAAGGAGGTGGCCGCCCAGCTGGGCAGCCGTGCCCGTGACCTGTACACCGTAGCCCGTGAGCCGATGCCGCTGGTCGGCGCTGCCGAATACACCCGCCGCCATGACCCGAACTGGCTCGTACAGGCGTGGTTCAATCTGATGGGCCGCAGCACCCGCAAGAAAAAGCCCACGCAGGAAAAGTTTGAGCCGCTCGTCACCGCGCCGTTTGTCTCCGTCGCCAGCCGCGTCTCCCACATGCTGCGCGGCTTGCTCAAGGGCAGCCTGCAAAAAATGGGCCAGCTGTTCAGCCACGAGGAAAGCCGCAGCACAAACGTAGCGACCTTCCTGGCGCTGCTCGAGCTCATCCGCGCAGGACGCGTCAAGGTCGACGACAGCGGCACCTTGCAGCTGGACCGCACACACCGCAGAAGAAAGGACAAAACGCCATGACAGAACGACAGGAGCTCGGCTCTCTTGAAGCCATGCTGTTTGCCCACGCCGAGCCTGTGGAGACCGCCCGCCTGGCCGACGCCCTGCGGCTGGACGCCGACGAGGTCACCACGCTTTTGCAAAAGCTGCAAAAGCGCTACGATGAGCAGGAGAGCGGCATGGTCATTCTGTACTTCGAGCCTGACCGCTGGCAGATGACAACCCGCCCGTACTACGGCGAGATGGTCAAGCGCATTCTGGACACCCGCCGCAACGCACCGCTTTCGCCCGCCGCACTGGAGGTGCTGGCCGTCATTGCCTACAATCAGCCCGTCTCCCGCAGCTTTATCGAGCAGGTACGCGGCGTTGACTCGTCGTCCACCGTCACCAAGCTGTTGGACAAGGGACTGATCGAGGAGGCGGGCCGCCTGGACCTGCCCGGCAAGCCGGTAGCTTTCCAGGTCACGGACACATTTCTGCGCGTCTTTGGCCTCGGCAGTCTGGCCGACCTGCCGCCGCTTCACGGCGAGGCTGCCGAGAGCGCCGAGCCGGAGGAGACGGAAGGCGACGACGGTCAGCTGGAATGGAAGTGATTGCTTATGGCCATTCTGTTGTTCCTTCTCCGACTGATCGGCTGGGTGCTGCTGGCGGTGCTCTTGCTGCTGCTCGTCGCCCTGCTGATACCGCTGGGCGTTCGGTTTGCGTACCGCCCAGGCAGCGTGCGGGCCACGGCCTGCTACGGACCGCTGCACTTCACGCTCTGGCCGCGCAAGGGCCAGCCGGAAGCACTGAAAAAGCCCGCCTCCGCCGCACCGCCCGGGCAGACCGTGCGCAAGACGGCGGACGGCGAACAGGCGTCCGTCACCGTGGAGGTCAAGCCGGACAAGCCCGCCGCAAAGCCCGCACAGACCGTCGCCCGGCAGCCCGCGGCGCAGGGAAAGCCCGAAGCGCCGAAGCCTGCTGACAGTGTCCCCACTGAAAGCGCCGATGCTGAGGGCAGCGCGAAAAAGGGCAGTCTGCCGTTCGGCATCTCGACGCGCATCGACGCCGCTATGCAGCTGCTGTCCAATGACCCGATAGCATTTGCCCGGTGCATGCTGGGCCACACAGACTGGCTGGGGCGCCACCTGCTGCGTTCGGTGCGGGTGTCCGGGCTGGACATCTTCTGGACCGTGACCGCCGACGAGGCCAGCGCCACCGCTGAGCTGTTCGGCGCCGAAATGGCGCTTGCCAACAATCTGCTGGCTCTGGTCCAGCAGTACATCCGCGTACAGAGTGACCGCCTCTGGCTCGAGCCGGATTTCACCGGTGAGCGCGCAGGGGAGCGTATCGTCTCGTTCCGTCTGACGTCCTGCGCCGCCGTGCTGCTCTGGCTCGTCATCCGGCTGCTGCACCGTCTGTGGAAGGACCCGCAGCTGCAGCCCGCTGCAAAGGCATAAACGATTTCTTTTTTCGATAAAAGGAGGAACTTACAATGGCTGAACATCCTATTCAAGGTCTGATGGGCGTCACCATCGAGAAAATTCGCGACATGGTCAACGCCGAGACCATCATCGGCGACCCGATCCATGTGGATGACACCACCATTATCCCGGTCTCCCGCGTCACCTTCGGGTTTGCGTCCGGTGGCTCCGACGTTGGCCCCAGCTCCAACAAGCAGATGTTCGGCGGTGGCAGCGGCGCAGGCGTCTCGGTCACGCCGGTGGCATTCCTCGTCGTTTCCAACGGCAATGTTCGCACCGTCCAGCTGGTGGAGAAGGTCTCCGCCGTTGACAACGTTATAGCCTCGCTGCCGGAGCTGGTGGACAAGGTCGCTGCGCTCATCAAGAAAGAAAAGCCGGGTGCTGACACACCCGCCGAATAAGGAGTATAAATTTTAATGGCAGAACAACGTATTCAAAAGGTACTGGCCGACCAGGGCATCTGCTCCCGCCGCGAGGCCGAGCGCCTGATCGCTGCGGGCAAGGTCAAGGTCAACGGCCACCCGGTCACCCTGGGCGACAAGATGGACCCCGACTATGACAAGGTCATGATCGACGGGCAGACACAGCGCATCGTGCGCAAGCGCCAGTACACTTACATCATGCTGCACAAGCCCCGCGGCTATCTGACGACCCGCTCTGACGACCGTGGCCGCAAGACCGTCATGGATCTTGTTTCCGATGTGCCCGCCATGCTGCGCCCGGTGGGCCGCCTGGACAAGGACAGCGAGGGGCTGCTGCTCATGACCGATGACGGCGCATTCATCAATATGCTGACCCACCCGTCCGGCGGTGTCGGCAAGCTGTACCGCGTCACGGTCAATCCCCGCGCCACTGAGCAGCAGATCATCGAGATGTCGTCCGGCGTTGTGCTGGATGACGGCGTCAAGACCAGGCCCTGCGTCATCCACGTCGTGGTCGATGAGCCGGGCCGCAGTGTGCTGGAGATCACCCTGCACGAGGGCCGCAACCGCCAGATCCGCCGCATGTGCTCCGCTGTCGGCCTGCAGGTCGTGCGCCTGCGCCGCAGCGCCGAGGGTCCCGTCAAGCTCGGTATGCTGCAGCCCGGCGAGTACCGTGAGCTGAAAAAGAGCGAGATCAATGCCCTGCGCAATGCAGCCATGAAATCTGCCGGCAAAGGGGAGAGCCGTGCTGCCAGCCCGGCCCGCCGTCCCGGCCCCCTTAAAAAGCGCACAAATTCTGACTAAAATTGCAGGAAATTCTGAAAAATGTGCAAAATTCCACTTGTGGAAACGTCGCGAACGTAGTATAATTCAATTAAATGGCGGATTTTTTGTAAAGTATTTTTATAAAAAACAGTCAGCTTTACCATAGGAGGAAACTGTATGGCAGCAAATAAGCCCGGCAAGGCAGAGATCCTTGCAGCATTTTTTGATGACGGCACCTACTCGCCGCTGTTTACCGACGGCGCAGTGAGTGCTGCTTACGGCTGTGCAAACGGCCAGAACGCCTACGTCGTGTTTGAGGACGGTTCTCCCGTCGGCGTGCAGGATATTGAAAAGAATATCCGCGTGCTGGAGATGGCCGCCGAGACCGGCGCACCGGTTGTTACGTTCTATGATTCCACGGGTGCCAAGCTCGAGGGCGGTCTTGATCTGCTCAACGCCAACGCCCGCCTGACCGCAGAGATCGCGCGCGTTTCCGGCGTTGTGCCTCAGGTCGCCGTTGTCACCGGTACCTGCGCCGGTACCAACGCCATCAACGCCGCTGCCGCGGACGTCTGTGTCATGGCAGAGGATGCCGAGCTGTTCCTGAACGCTCCGTTCAACGCTGAGGACAAGGTTGCAAACGCCGGCTCTGCCGCGTTTGCCGCCAAGGCCGGTGTCGCCGCCGTTACCGCTGCGGACGCCGTTGCCGCCGCCAAGCAGGCTGCCTCCATCGTCGCCCTGCTGCCCGCCAACAATCTGGCCGGTCCTGCGCTGTTCGATTTTGCCGCTCCCTCCAAGGCTCTTGACCTCGTCAAGTACTCTGCGGCTGACGCAATCGCCGCTCTGGCCGATGAGGGCAGCACTGTGGAGCTGTACGCAGGCTACGGCAAGAACATCGTCACCGCGTTGGCTACCATCAACGGCAGCGCTGTTGGTATCCTGGCCACCGAGAAGGCCGCCCTGTGCCACAAGTGCACCGCCAAGGCTGCTCGTTTCGTTCGTCTGTGCGATGCCTACAGCATCCCCATTGTGACCATCGTCAACACCGAGGGCTTCGGCAAGAGCGAGGGCGACGATCAGGCTGGCGGCATCCGTCAGGCTGCCCGTATGGCCGGTGTCTACGCCGAGGCTACCACCGTCAAGGTCGCCGTACTGGCCGGTGAGGCCGTCGGCCCTGCCTACACGGTCTTTGCCGCCTGCGCCGACTGGCGTGTTGCCGTGCAGGGCTGCACCGTAGCCCCGCTGGCTCCCGAGGCCGCTGTCACCGTTCTGTACAAGGACGAGATCTTCGCTTCCGATAACATCGTCAACGCCACCAAGGCCAAGGCTGCCGCCTATGCCAAGGAGGTCTGCAGCGCCAATGCCGCTGTGGCCAACGGTGCTGCTGACACCATTGCCGATGCTGCCACCGCCCGCGGCGCTGTCGCTCAGGCTCTGGATATGCTGGCCAGCAAGCGTACTGTGCGCCTGGCTAAGAAGCACGGCAATATCACGCTGTAATCATCAACCTTGAATAGGGAGGACTTTTCCATGAAAAACCTGATCGTTACCGTTAACGGCGTTGCTTATAATGTCACCGTTGAGGAAGGCACCGGCGCTCCCGCTGCCGCTGCTGCTCCTGTTGCTGCCCCCGCAGCCGCTCCGGCTCCCGCCGCTGCTCCTGCACCTGCTGCCGCTCCTGCCGGTGCCGCCGGTGCCGTCTCAGTCACCGCTCCCATGCCCGGCAATATCCTGGATGTCAAGGTCAAGGCCGGTGACTCCGTCAAGGCTGGCGACACCCTGCTGATCCTCGAGGCCATGAAGATGGAGAACGAGATCAGCGCTCCGCAGGACGGCACCATTGCCAGCGTCAATGTGCGCAAGGGCGACGTTGTCAACTCCGGCGACCTGCTCATCACCATGAACTAATAGAAAGGCCGGGTGAATCACATTGGCTAAGAAACCCATTAAGATTACTGAGGTCGTCCTGCGTGACGCCCATCAGTCTCTGCTGGCCACCCGTATGACCATGGACGAGATGCGTCCCATCCTGCCCGAAATGGACAAGATCCCGTATTTCTCCGTTGAGTGCTGGGGCGGCGCTACGTTCGACTCCTGCATCCGCTTCTTGGACGAGGACCCTTGGGAGCGTCTGCGCATCCTGCGCAAGGAACTGCCCCACCAGAAGCTGCAGATGCTGTTCCGCGGCCAGAACATGCTGGGCTACCGTCCCTACGCTGATGACGCCGTCGAGTACTTCGTCCAGAAGTCCGTTGCCAACGGCATCGACGTCATCCGTATCTTTGACGCGCTGAACGACCCCCGCAACCTGCAGACTGCCATCAAGGCAGCCAACAAGGAGGGTGCCCATGTTCAGGCCTGCATCAGCTACACCCTGAGCCCGGTACATAACAACGAGTACTTTGCCAACTATGCCAAGACTCTCGAGGAGATGGGCGCCGACTCCATCTGCATCAAGGATATGGCCGGCCTGCTCAAGCCCTACACCTGCTATGAGCTGGTCTCCGAGCTGAAAAAGACCGTCAAGATCCCCGTGGACATCCACAGCCACTACACCGCGGGTCTGGCTTCCATGTCCATCCTGAAGGGCATCGAGGCTGGTGCCGACATCGTCGATACCGCTATGAGCCCTCTGGCTCTGGGCACTTCTCACATGCCCACCGAAAGCCTGGTCGCCGCCCTGCAGGGCACCGACTACGACACCGGTCTGGATCTGAACCAGCTGAATGTCGTCCGCGCTTACTTCAACAAGCTGCGCGAGAAGTACATCGCCAACGGCCAGATCAACCAGAAGTCTTTGGGCGTTGATGCCAACACCCTGCTGTATCAGGTTCCGGGCGGCATGTTCTCCAACATGCTCAAGCAGCTGAAGGATGCCGGTAAGGAGGACAAGCTCCAGGACGTTCTGGAGGAGATTCCCCGCGTCCGTGAGGATGCCGGTTATCCGCCGCTGGTTACCCCGACCAGCCAGATCGTTGGTACCCAGGCCGTCTTTAACGTCATCATGGGTGAGCGCTACAAGATGGTCACCAAGGAGTTCAAGGGCCTGGTCCACGGCGATTACGGCAAGACCCCCGCGCCCATTAAGAAGGAGTTCAGTGACTTCATCCTGAAGGGCGAGCAGCCGATCACCTGCCGCTTTGCCGACACCCTTGAGCCCGAGATGGAGAAGCTGAAGGCCGAGGCCTCCAAGTACGCCATCCAGGAGGAGGACGTTCTGACCTACGCCATGTTCCCGCAGGTCGCGCCCAAGTTCTTTGAGAAGCGCAACGCCCGTCTGCAGGGTGTCGATGCTCTGCACGCCGACTACGAAAACAAGTCTCACCCCGTCTAAGTAAAAGAATTGCCGCTCCCGCTCTGCCGCGGGGGCGGTTTTTGTTTACCGCGCCACAAAAACTGCGTGAAATATTGCAAAATCCCGGCGTCAGCCTTGCATCTTGCGCCCAAAAATAGTAAAATATAAAATATATGTGTTTATGAGGTGTAGGTTATGGTTTTGAGCATGACAGGATATGGCCGTGCCGGTGCGCTGCTGCATGGCCGTGACATCAAGGTTGAACTTCGCAGCGTCAACGCGCGCTTTTTTGAGTACTCCTCGCGCCTGCCGCGCTCCTGCGCATTTCTGGAGGACAAGCTGAAAAAACTCGTCGCCTCCAAGGTCAGCCGCGGCAAGGTAGAGCTGAGCCTTTCCATCCAGACCGTCACGGCGGCGGATACCGTCGTCACCGTCAACTGGCAGCTGGCCGAGGGCTACCGCGCTGCGCTGAATGTGATGGCCGAGCGGATGGATCTGAAAAACGACGTCTCCGTCGGGATGCTGTCCCGCTTCCCGGACGTGCTGACCCAGACTGCCGCCCCGACGAATGAGGACGAGCTGTGGGAGGACGTCAGGA
>OHBM01000495.1_pt1 | contig 31729 bp, 31 predicted proteins | sample 1577251 | NCBI WGS metagenome assembly OHBM01 (sample SAMEA3541557, study PRJEB24748) | human gut metagenome | biome: human gut; feature: human-associated habitat; material: faeces | place: China | collected 2012 | reverse complement strand
CTCCCTGAGGAGATCTTCCCGTATGTTGCAAGAGCGCTCAATGTCGGCGAGGCAAGGCTGTACGGAGTTGCAACATTTTATGAGAACTTTTCGCTTGACCCGAAGGGCAAGTACGTTATACGCTGCTGTGACGGAACGGCTTGCCATGTAAGAGGTTCGCTTCCGATACTTAATAAGCTGCGCGAGGAACTCGGGCTCAGTGAGGCGAAAAAGACGACCGATGACCTTTTGTTTACGGTCGAGACCGTTTCGTGCCTTGGTGCGTGCGGCCTTGCACCTGTTCTGACGGTAAACGGAGAAACTTACCCTGCAATGACTCCGGAAAAGGCTGTCGGACTGCTCAACGAACTCAGAGAAAAGGAGGCCGGTGCGAATGAATAAGCTTAACTCAAGAGATGACCTGACGGCGCTGCGCGAGGTCTGTAGAAAGACGTTTGACGCCGAAAAGAAAAAGATACTCGTTTGCGGCGGCACAGGCTGTGTGGCAGGCGGTTCACTGAATATTTTTGACAGGCTGAGATCGCTCCTCGAAGCTAAAGGCATAAGCGCTGATGTTGAACTTGCCGATGAGCCGCACGAAGGTTCTGTGGGAATGAAAAAGAGCGGCTGTCACGGTTTCTGCGAAATGGGTCCGCTTGTCCGTATCGAGCCTCAGGGCTGGCTGTACACAAAGGTGAAAATTGACGACTGTGAGGAAATTGTTGAAAAAACCATTCTCGGCGGCGAAATGATAGAGCGGCTTGTTTACAGGCAGAATGACCAGCTTTATCCAAAGCAGGAGGAGATACCGTTTTATAAGAAGCAGACCCGTGTAGTCCTCGAATCATGTGGACACATCAATGCTTCATCAATACGCGAGTATATCGCTCTCGGCGGTTACAGTGCGCTGGAAAAGGCACTCTTTGATATGCAGCCTGACGAGATAATCAACGAAGTTTCCGAGTCCAATCTCCGCGGAAGAGGCGGCGGCGGATTCAAAGCAGGCAGAAAATGGGCGTCATGTGCCGTTCAGAAAGAAACTCCGCGGTATATCGTCTGTAACGGCGATGAAGGCGACCCGGGAGCGTTCATGGATCGCTCCGTCATGGAGGGAGATCCGCACAGACTTCTTGAGGGCATGATAATCGCAGGTATAGCTATCGGTTCTTCGGAGGGGTATATCTATGTCCGCGCGGAGTATCCGCTTGCGGTTGACCGTTTGCGTACTGCAATTGCTCAGGCTGAGGAGGTAGGTATTCTCGGCGACAACATTCTCGGCACGGATAAAAGCTTTCACATACATATAAACCGCGGAGCAGGCGCGTTTGTCTGCGGTGAAGGTTCGGCTCTCACAGCTTCTATCGAGGGCAAGCGAGGAATGCCGCGTGTCAAGCCGCCGAGAACGGTCGAGCACGGACTCTTTAATAAACCCACAAATCTCAACAATGTTGAAACTTATGCAAACGTTCCCATGATAATCACAAAGGGAGCGGAGTGGTATCGCTCGATCGGGCCTGAGAACAGTCCCGGAACAAAGGCTTTCGCGCTCACGGGTACTATCAGAAATACCGGACTGATAGAAGTTCCTATGGGAACTACTCTGCGCGAGGTTATTTTCGATATCGGCGGCGGAATGAAGGGCGGCACAAAGTTCAAGGCGGTACAGATAGGAGGCCCTTCGGGCGGCTGTCTTACGGAGAACGAGCTTGATATACCGCTTGATTTTGATTCGCTGAAAAAGGTTAACGCGATGATAGGCTCGGGCGGACTCGTTGTAATGGACGACAAGACTTGTATGGTCGAAATTGCACGATTTTTCATGAATTTCACCCAGAACGAATCGTGCGGAAAGTGCGTTCCGTGCCGCGAGGGTACAAAGCGTATGCTTGAAATACTCGAAAGAATAACCGAGGGCAACGGCCGTGACGGCGATATCGAACTTCTTGAAGAACTTGCCGACACTATCTCAAATACTGCCTTGTGCGGACTCGGCAAAACAGCTCCGTCACCCGTTATTTCTACGATAAAGAATTTCCGTGAGGAGTACGAGGCGCATATTTACCAAAAGCGCTGTCCAGCAGGAGCTTGCAGCAAGCTAAAGCGCTTTGTAATTGATCCTGAAAAGTGCAAAGGCTGCTCAAAGTGCGCGAGAAACTGCCCTGTGAACGCGATCAGCGGAAAGATAAAGTCGCCCTATGTGATAGATCAGGACAAGTGTATCAAGTGCGGCGCTTGCGTGACCAACTGCGCATTCGGTGCAGTAACTGAGGAGGTTTAAAATGCAGTTAGAGAATTTTATCGAAATAGACGGCATCCCAGTTAAGATCGAGGGTGAAAGGAATCTCCTTGAAGTTATCAGCAAGAGCGGAGTAAAACTCCCTGTTTTCTGCTATCATTCGGATCTGTCCATTTACGGCGCTTGCCGTATGTGCATGGTCGAGGACGAAAAGGGCAGAATGATGGCGGCGTGTTCGACAGTTCCGCGAGCAGGAATGATAATCAGGACTAATACGAGCAGACTGCGCAAATACCGCAAGAGTATCCTTGAACTGCTGCTCGCGAGCCATTGCCGTGACTGCACGACCTGTCAGCACAGCGGTAGCTGTACGCTTCAGGAGCTTGCTGTTCAGTTCGGCATTACATCGGTTCGTTTTGACAATGACAAGACAGAGCCGGTTATAGACAGATCTTCACCAAGCATTATCCGCGATTCGAGCAAGTGTATCCTCTGCGGCGACTGTGTTCGTGAGTGCAATGAGATACAGAATGTCGGAGCGATCGATTTTGCGCACAGAGGTTCAAAGGCTGTTATAAGTACGGCATTCAATAAGCCGATAGCTGAGTCTCTCTGCGTAAACTGCGGACAATGTGCGGCGGCTTGTCCGACGGGAGCGATTGTCGTAAAGGACGATACTGCAAAGGTGCTTGATATGATAGATGCTCCTGACGTATTTGTTACCTGCGAGATAGCTCCCGCAGTCCGTGTCGGAATCGGACAGGAGCTTGGTCTTGATGTAGGCGAAAATACCATGGGCAAGATAGTGGCGGTTCTTCACCGTCTCGGAGTTGACAAGGTATTTGATACCGCTACGGGTGCAGACCTTACGGTAATGGAGGAGGCGGCTGAGTTTGTTGACCGTCTCGAAAACGGCGGCGTGCTTCCGCTTATGACTTCCTGCTGTCCGTCATGGGTAAGCTTTGTTGAGAAGAAGTATCCCGAAATATTGCCGAATATTTCCACCTGCCGCTCGCCGATGAGTATGTTCTCGGCGGTGGTAAAGGAATACTACAGCGATAAGCTTCCCGAAGGAAAGACAAAGCATTATCACTTTGCGCTCATGCCTTGTACGGCGAAGAAGTACGAGGCTAAGCGTGACGAGTTCTCGGGTGTTACCGATGATGTCATCACGACGCAGGAACTTATCAAGATAATCAAGGAATCGGGTATCATGTTCCACGAAATAGAGGCTGAATCGGTAGATATGCCGTTCGGAACAGCTTCCGGCGCAGGAGTTATATTCGGCGTTACGGGCGGAGTTACCGAGGCTGTGCTCAGAAAGGTCGCAAATACCAATTCGCGTAAAACTCTCGCTCAGATCGAGTACACGGGAGTGCGCGGCATGGATGATGTCAAGGAGGCGTATATCCCTTACGGCGAGCGCACGCTCCATATCGCGATAGTAAGCGGACTTGCAAATGCAAGCCGTATCGCCGAGGGTGTAATGAACGGGGAACTTGACTATGATCTTGTGGAAGTAATGGCTTGCCGCGGAGGCTGTATCAGCGGAGCAGGTCAGCCGTATATTTCGCACCGTCACCGCGAAAAGCGCGGAGAAGGACTTTACCGTTCCGATAAGGAAAGCTCGGTCAAATGCTCGCAGGATAATCACATTACCAACAGTCTTTATGACGGAGTGCTCAGGGACAGAGTCCATGAAATGCTCCATGTAAATTATATTAGGGAGTGTTGACACTAAGATAATATGCAGATTTTCGAGCATAAATTTTACGTAGACAAGGCAAAAAGTCGCAGGCAGGCTGTCGCCTGTCAAGACTTTTTAACGCAGGATGCGTGAAATTTTGCCGAAAAGATGCGTTGTTAGGCTTAGTGTCAACACGACCTAAATAAAATAAGCTCCCGAAGTCAGCGCAATACAGTGACTTCGGGAGTTGTTATATCTGCTTATTGGGAACAGCTTTAGCCGAGAATTTTTTTCAGGTCGTTTTCGGGAGTTGTGGTAGGCGCAATGTTATACTTCTCAACAAGGAAATTGAGAACATTGGGCGAGATAAATGCAGGGAGCGTAGGGCCGAGGAGAATGTTGCGTATTCCAAGGTGGAGCAGCGACAGCAGAATACATACCGCTTTTTGCTCGTACCATGAAAGAACCATTGACAGCGGAAGGTCGTTTACTCCGCAGCCAAATGCATCGGCAAGCGCAGCAGCCACCTGAATCGCGCTGTATGCGTCATTGCACTGACCCATGTCCATTATTCGCGGCAGACCGCCGATCTCACCGAGGTCGAGGTCGTTGAAACGGTACTTTCCGCAGGCAAGCGTGAGGATCATGCTGTCCTCGGGAGTCTGCTTTACAAAATCGGTGTAATAGTTACGTCCGGGTTTTGCTCCGTCACAGCCTGCAACGAGGAAGAATCGGCTGATTTTCTTTGCCTTTACAGCCTCAACTATTTCTCCGGCGTGCGAGAGTACGGCATTTCGCGCAAAACCGGTCATTACGCTGTCTCCGCCGTTGATCCCCGTGAATCGTCTGTCCTCGGGGTAGCCTCTGAGCGCAAGAGCCTTTTCAATAACAGGGGTGAAGTCCTTGTCCTCGCCGACGTGAACAATCTCGGGATAGGAAACGACTTCTGTTGTGAAAACTCTGTCAGAATAGCTTGGCTTAGGCGGCATCAGACAGTTTGTGGTAAAGAGTATGGGCGCAGGAATATCAGCAAATTCTTTCTGCTGATTCTGCCATGCCGTACCGAAATTTCCCTTGAGGTGGGGATATTTTTTCAGCTCGGGATAGCCATGAGCCGGCAGCATTTCTCCGTGAGTGTAGATATTGATACCCTTTCCCTCAGTCTGTTCAAGGAGAAGTTTCAGGTCGTAGAGGTCGTGACCCGTGATAACGATGAACGGGCCTTTTTCAACGGTAAGCGGAACTTTCACGGGGACGGGATCTCCGTAAGTCTCGGTGTTTGCCTTGTCGAGCAGAGCCATGCACTTGAGGTTCACTTCGCCGACTTCAAGAACTATCGGCAGCAGCTCATTCATGCCCCAGTCCTTTTCGCCGACAGCAAAGAGTCCCTTGTAGAAGAACGAGTTGACTTCGCTGTCAGTGTAACCGAGGACAGCCGCATGATAAGCGTAGGCTGCCATTCCGCGGATACCGAAAAGAATGAGCGACTTCAAAGAGCGGATATCTTCGTCAGCCGTCCATATAGTATCCATGTCGAACTGCTCGGTCTTGCCGCACGGAACGGCGCAGGTCGGGCACATTGGCGACAGCCGCCTGACTTCCGCCTCAACGCGTGAGATAAGATCTCTGATAGTTTCGTTGTTGAAGTTTACATTGGTTATTGTCGTAAAGAGCGCGTCGAGCACAAGTCTGTCGGTGCTGTCATTGCGAAGGTGTTCGTTTTCGCTTGCTACACGGGCAAGGTTGATGAGCAGTCCCGTAAGCTTGTCCTGAAGCTTAGCGGTATCGGCTTTTTTTCCGCATACGCCTGCTGCTCCTGTACAGCCGCTGCAGCCTGCTGTCTGTTCGCACTGAAAACAAAACATCTGATTAGCCATAATATATCCTCCTGATAAAATATTAATGATCGTTTATGTTCTCTTAGTCCAGAATAATTCCGTTTGTCGAAATAGTGACCACGTTCCACGGAATGAATTTTCCGCTTGCCTGAAGTGCCTGTTTTGCAGCGTATTCAAGTCCGCCGCAGCAGGGAACTTCCATTCTCACGATAGTTACGCTCTGAATGTCATTAAGTCTGATGATCTCGGTGAGTTTTTCGGAGTAGTCCACATCATCAAGTTTCGGACAGCCGATAAGCGTCACATGACCGCGCATGAATTCATTGTGAAAGTTTGCATACGCGTAAGCCGTACAGTCGGCTGCAATGAGGAGTTTTGCTCCGCTGAAATACGGTGCGGTGGGCGGAACAAGCTTTATCTGAACAGGCCATTGCGCAAGCTGACTTACGGGACAGACCGCCTCGGTAACGCTGTTCTGCACTTCGCGGTGAAGCACTCTTGCCTGTGAACCTGGACAGCCGCACGGTTTCGGAGTTTCCTGTGCTGCTTTCTTTGCAGCAAGCACGGCAGCTTCGTCATAGGCAGGAGCTTCACGCTCCTCAAATGATATAGCCCCTGTGGGACAAGCAGGGAGACAGTCTCCGAGTCCGTCACAGTAGTTTTCGCGCATGAGCTTTGCCTTGCCGTTCACCATATCTATTGCGCCCTCGTGACAAGCGCTTGCACAAGCGCCGCAGCCGTTGCACTTTTCTTCATCAATTTTTATAATTTTACGGATCATAATTCGCCGCTCCTTTCACTTTAAAAGTCAGGGCGGATAAACGGATCTTACCTGTTTTACGCTCCTTACAGCAGTTATCTCTGCACTTTTTGCCGATAAAAGAGGCATTTGCCGCAGGTCGTTTCACACAAACCGTTTCTTTCCCTTGACTTTATGATGTCATTATACTATACTTAAAACATAAAGTATGTTGTATTTACGACGAAAGGAGAATTTTTTTATGAAAAACCGCGCTGAATTTTTAAAGGACACGCAGCTTTTTCTCGGAGTCTCCGAAGATGAGATATCAGCAATGCTCGGTTGTCTGAATGCGCGCGAATCTGAATATAAAAAGGGCGAGTATATCTATCACCGCGGCGATATTGTCGGCGATATCATGCTGCTTGTGAGCGGAAGAGTCCACGTTCAGCGCGATGATTTCTGGGGAAACAGCAACATTATCAGCACTATTGACATCGGCGAGATGTTCGGCGAGTCATGCATTACTCCGCGTGGACGCGAGATACTGAACAATGTAATAGCGATCGAGGACAGCACTATAATGCTCTTTGATGTCAGGCGAATTCTGACCACCTGCTCATCATCGTGCAAATTCCATAATATGGTAATTGAAAATCTATTCTATGCGATTTCCGATAAAAACCGCAAGCTTGTACAGAAACTCGGGCACATGGCGAATCGCTCAACGCGCGAAAAGCTTATGTCTTATCTGTCCGAGCAGTCGCAGAAACAAGGCAACGACAGCTTTGTGATACCGTTAAACCGCCAGCAGCTTGCGGATTTTCTTTCGGTTGACCGCAGCGCAATGTCAAACGAGCTTGGAAAACTGCGCGATGAGGGACTGATAGAATTTGATCGCAGCCGATTCAGACTTCTGCACGCTGATGACTGATAAGTATAGTATGGCTTATATACATTATAATAGTACAAAAAAAGCAGCCTTTCGGCTGCTGTAAATTTTTGTTTATTTTGTGGGAACCTCTTCCTTTTCGGCAATTATTCCGTCTTTTTTGTTGTAGCGGCTGAAAAATTCCTTTGTTTCCCGAGCAACAACACCTGACAGCGCGATCAGCGCAATTACGTTCGGCAGAGCCATGAGTCCGTTGAAAATATCGGCGATGTTCCATACAGCCTCAACGGTAAGGTAAGGGCCGATGAAAACTGCTGCGACATAGAGCCAGCGGAAAACAATGGTCGCGATCTTGTTTGAGCCGGTGAGGTAAGAAAGACATCTTTCGGAGTAGTAATTCCAGCCGAGTATCGTAGTGAACGCGAAGAAAGCAAGACATATCATGAGGAGAAATGCCGAGAATTTTTCAGGGAAGGGAAGTCCTTCGCAGAAAGCGTCCGTAGTTATCTGAACACCCTCAAGACTCTCTTTTTTATAGCTTCCTGCCATAACTATTGAAAGTCCGGTCATTGTACAAACGATAATGGTGTCAATGAATGTACCGGTCATTGTTACAAGTCCCTGTCTTACGGGTTCTTTGGTTTTAGCGGCGGCCGCTGCGATAGGTGCTGAACCGAGACCTGCCTCGTTGGAGAAAATACCTCTTGCAACGCCGTTTCGCATTGCGCTTATCATCGCAGTACCGACAATACCGCCAATAGCAGGTCTTATGCCGAATGCGCTCTTTACAACTGTGACAACAGCGTCAGGGATCTTTGTTATGTTGCTGAAAATAATGATAATGCAGCAAGCAAGGTAAATGAGTATCATCACAGGAACGACTACCTGCGAAACAGAAGCGATCCTCTTGATCCCTCCGATCACGATGAATGCAACGAGAACTGTTACGATAAGTCCGACAATGATAGTTGTGTATGTATATTCTCTGCCGAAAATAGTCGTTGTGGGAGACTTGTCAAAGAATCCGTTTGCAGCCGATGTAATACCGTTTATCTGCGTAAACGTACCAATACCCATAAGACCTACGAACATTCCGAAAACTGCAAACAGCTTGCCGAGCCATTTCCAGTTCTTGCCCAGACCGTCCTCAATGTAGTAGAACGGGCCGCCGAGAATGTGTCCCTCGCTGTCGACCTTGCGGTATTTTATTGCGAGCAGACCCTCGGAGTATTTCGTAGCCATTCCGAAGAAAGCCGCGATTTCCATCCAGAATAAAGCACCGGGACCGCCTGCCGCTATTGCAGTAGCGACTCCGACGATGTTTCCGGTTCCGACTGTCGCGGAAAGAGCGGTGCACAGCGCACCGATACTTGAAACATCACCGTGACCCTCGTCTTCATTTTTGAGCATATACTTCAGGGAAAGTTTCAGTTTGTGTATCTGGAGAAAGCCGATCCTTATGGAAAGAATGATTCCGCAGGTAATTATAAGCAGAATCAGAGGCAGTCCCCAGACAAATCCGTCAATCTTGCTGACGATCTCGTTTAATTTGTCCATTTAAGCACTCCGTTCATAAAAATAGTAACAATAAATTATAGCACGAAAACAGACAGATGTCAACTGATTTTGACACAATACAGCGAAATTCCGACATTTGAAGAAGTTATTTTATCGAATCAAGAACGTTTACCGCATCGCTTATCGTTTTTTCAATTGCAAGCCTGCCGTATGCGTCCACCTTGGCTTTGTTCTTTTCGCCGTGAGTAAGACAGCCTGCACCTCCGATACAGCCTCCGTTGCACGCCATGCCCTCGATGAAGTTTGCATCGAGAATGCCGCGCTTTTTCTTCATAAGAGCTGTGCGGCAGGCTTCGATCCCGTCGCAACTGCAAGCCTTTAACTCAAAGTCCTCGAATCCCTGTTCCTTGAGTCCCTGAGCCACCGCATCTGCGAGTCCGCCGCAGTGCGCAAATATGCGTCCGAAGTAGGAAGCGTTGTCGAGCAAGCCCTCCTCAAGAGTTGTAAGGTCGATGTTCTTGCTGTCGAAAAGCGCCTGCAATTCCTCGAATGTGATAACTGCATCTACCCAGGGCTTAACGAAGTCCTGCTGGATCTCGGCTTTCTTTGCCGTACAAGGGCCGACAAAAACGATCTTTGCATTTGCGTTAGTTTCCTTAATGTAGCGCGAAATGGCTGCCATTGGCGAAAGGTTGTGAGATACGTGATCTTTCAGCTCGGGAAAAGCTTTTCTGATGTAGTTTACAAATGCTGGACAGCATGAGCTGGTAAGGAATCCCTTCATTGTCAGTTCGAGCGATTCCGCCTGTGCCACCATGTCCGCACCAAGAGCCGCTTCAACTACATTGTAGAAACCAAGCTCTTTGAGTCCTGTTATGACCTGTCCGAGTTTTGCGTAGGTGAACTGGCTCGATATAGACGGCGCAACGATCGCGTAAACCTGATGTTTGTCATTGTTTTTGAGCAGTTCGATCGTGTCAAGAATGAACGACTTATCGGTAATTGCTCCGAACGGACATTGATATACACACGCACCGCAGGCAATGCACTTATCATTGTCTATAGCTGCCGCCTGCTCCTCATTTATTGAGATAGCCTTTATCTTGCAGGCGTTCTGGCAGGGACGCTTACGGTTTGCAATAGCAGAGTACGGGCAAACACTTGCGCATTTACCGCATTCAACACATCTCTCCTTATTAATATGTGCAACGTGATGCTCGTCAAAGGAAATTGCTCCGCGCGGACAAGCATTTTCACATCTGTGGGCGATACAGCCTCTGCATGAATCTGTTACAACATATCCGCCCGCAGGACATTCGTCACAGGCTATGTCTATAACTTCGATGATGTTGGGATTGTTGGGATTTCCTCCCATTGCAAGCTTTACGCGCTCTGCAAGTACGGCGCGTTCCTTGTATACACAGCAGCGGATAGTCGGCTTTTTACCGGGGACTATTATCTTGGGTATGTCAAGTACGTTTTCAAGCAGAGTACCTTGCCAAGCCTGTTTTGCAACTTCGCAAAGAACCTTGTATTTTATGAACTGCACCTGCGTATCAAATTTTTTTGTCTGCATTGTTTTTATGTGTAATTAAAACATACCGGATCGGGAAAGTCTTAATTAAACTCCTTTCAGAAGATTAGAACCTGTCCGCATAGGGAATATATGTTGATTTTCAGTATAGTTTGCCGCTGACGGCAGATTCCTGCAACGACCGCTTTTTACATATTTCTGCAAATCTCGCATTCATTATATCACATATCGATTAATTTTTCAAGTCATATGAGTATTGCAAACTAGGTCGTGTTGACACTAAGCCTAACAACGCATCTTTTCGGCAAAATTTCACGCATCCTGCGTTAAAAAGTCTTGACAGGCGACAGCCTGCCTGCGACTTTTTGCCTTGTCTACGTAAAATTTATGCTCGAAAATCTGCATATTATCTTAGTGTCAACACTCCCTAGTAAATGAGGAGCGAAGAAAATGAATAAAAAGAAAATTGCTTTTACTATTATTGTGGCAGTTATTGCTTTGTCGGCGTTATGCTGGGTATTTTGGTTGGTGTTTTATTTTGACTCCACAATAGACGGATCGATAGTTGTGGATTTAACTAATGAGTATATTCTTTTTGAGCGCAATTATCTTGTGCCGCTTCAGATTTTTGGAATAACAATTGCATTGACGATATTTACATTCATATTTTACTTGAAACTAAAAAAGAAGAAAAGAAAATGCCGAATTTTGCTAATACCTTGCATACTGCCATTTTGGTATTTGTTCGTTTGCCATTTGAATTCGATAATAACTTACTATGATGTTATATATGTATAGTAATCAATTGTTTACGCTTATATTGATGCTGAAACAAGCCGCAGAGTTCATTCTCTGCGGCTTGTTTATGTCTGAATTTCAATGCCGGATTATTCCGGAATATTCAATTGTACTGCGAAACGGCAGTTCCGTCCTCTTATTAGGAAGATAGAACTGCCGTTCTGACTGCCCTCTTACAAAGGGTTCAAGGAATACTGTAATATATTTACAGCGGTCATCATATGTGCAGAAGATAACTGCTGTAAAGTTTACGCTTTAAAAATGTTTCTGACGAAATTGTACATATGCGGACGGATAGTCTTTCCGCCGTGATCGCCGTCAGTTACATAGTGCCATATGTGAGTTGGATTAACGTACTGGTCTTTTGTGTACCAGTTGCGGCAGGAGTAGCCCTCGCTGTCCTTTACGCCGCCCCATGTTTCGCCGAAGTCGTCCGACCAGATAAGCTCCGGACCGTCGATAATGGTCGCACCGTTGAGCAGCATTCTCTCGGCATGGATCGGCAGTCCCGTAATAGGACGATACTGGTCTTTGGTGGAGAGAGGCTTATCGGCCTCGGAACGGTCTGTCCAGCCCGTTTCATCATAGCGAACGCCGAAATTACCGCAGTATCCTGAAAGGTAAGCACCTAAAACTTCACTTTCAACGTCCTCGATAAAGCTTCCCTGAGTGTATTTTTCTTCAAGCTGCAAATTATCTGAGTACTGTTCGCAGGCTGTTTTCCACTCGGGACAGCGTTTGAGCATTGCCACGGGATTAAGCGGCGCGCTCCATTGGTTTGCGCACCAATTGATGTTGAGGTATCCGCCGTATTTGTTGCAGAGTTTCAGCAGCTTTGCAAAATGCTGATAGCGCTGAATGGGCGTTACGGGGAAGTCGCTTGATTCAAATCCCCAGAACTGCTCGCTGTAGTTAAAGCCGATAAATCCGGGGTAATCGCGGAAAAATTCGGCGTAAATGGTGTTTTCGTAGTCATCATCGGCATGAGCGGTGAATTCGCCCTTGTTCGTGAAATTCACGATATTTCCCGATGAGTCATAGTCGGGGAAGTGGCACTGTCCGCCGCTCGCAGGCTGAACCATGCACCATACGCCCTCGTCAGAGCAGGTTTTGAGCCATGATTTTGCAAGCTCGTATCCGTCCTGTGTCATGAGCCACTCGTGCTTGTCGTTGCTCCAGTTTATCGACATGGAAATGTTGAATACACAGTAGGGTTTGATGTCCTCCGGGATCGTTGCAATAATTTTTGCGGGGTCGGCGGTATTCCATGTGTCGATGTGTACGATCAGCATGGGGTGATCTGGGTCGCAGGGTCTACGCATCGCACTCGCAGCCTCGGCTGTGACAGCAATATTCTTAATGGAAAATAACCCCGTTCCATTTGGCAGCGGAACTGCCATCGCGCCGAATGCTATTATTCCCGAAAGCAGTGCCGTACACATTTTTTTAAGCCGCATAAGGTTTCCTCCTATCATTATTCATAAGAATATGCCTGAGGGTTTTCTGTTTTTGTGATTATATTATAATGTATTTTTCAAAAAGGGTCAACTCATAAAGCGCATTCGAGGTGGACAAAACGAAGAATTTCGTTGGCAAAATATTAGGGAGTGTTGACACTAAGATAATATGCAGATTTTCGAGCATAAATTTTACGTAGACAAGGCAAAAAGTCGCAGGCAGGCTGTCGCCTGTCAAGACTTTTTAACGCAGGATGCGTGAAATTTTGCCGAAAAGATGCGTTGTTAGGCTTAGTGTCAACACGACCTAATTCGGACGTGCAGAAATGCGTTATCAGCAGACTTGCGGAAAAAGCAGACATACCCGTGGCTGCGGTAGGAACGCCGCTGCCGGATTTTGTGCTCCCTGACTTTCACTTTATAAATACGAGCGACAGGCAGGATATTGAGGAGATCACCGATCATCTCATAGAGGTTCACTGGTTCACGGACATTCATATTCTTTCGGGGTATGATTTCATAGACGCGTCTGTCAAGCGTGTGGAGGGTTATCGTGAGTCACTTGAAAAGCACGGCATACCATTTGATGAAAATAAGGCGTTTTTTGGCGATTTCTGGTTTAATTCCGGACGTTTGCAGGCTGAAAAATATATCAGCGGAGAGATTGTTTTCCCACAGGCGGTAATTTGCTGCAACGACTATATGGCATACGGAATGCTTGATGTGTTTATGGAACATGATGTGAAGATTCCCGAAAAACTCACCATTACGGGCTACGAGTATATACACGAACGCCGCGATCACGACCCTCTGCTCACAACCTATCAGCGAAATCGAAGGGAACTCGGCAGGCAGGCGGTGAGACTGCTCAGAGAAAAGCTTGAAACGGGTGAATACGGGGACTTTTTCGCTCCGAGGGGACGCTTTATTTATGGCAATACCTGCGGCTGCGGCGCTGGCAATAACGACATAAGGAAGGAAATTGCTGAGATAAGGACAAGATCCGACTATGACTTTCTCAACCTGTTCTGTCAGTTTGAGCACAGGTTCACCGAATGCAGAAACGTAAATGAATTTGCTGCCTGCTGTCGGGAATTCAGGTTCATGATACGCAATGTGGATAAGCTTTATATGTGCCTTCACGAGAATTGGTATAATGAAGAACCGAACAGCGAAAACATGATAAGGTACGATCTGCTTACTTATGATGACACACTTATGTTCAATAAGAATCGATTTTCGGCTGTTTTTGGTGGATCTGCCGCGCCTTATTATTTCAGTCCGCTGTTTTTCGGTAACAGAGAGCTTGGCGTTATTGTTCTGCGCTTTGACAGTCCTGATACATACGATCATGTTTTCCGCAACCTGATGAAAGCGCTTTCAAATACTCTTGAATTTCTGCGCATGAAAAACGATATACAATATATGATGCAATGTCAGAATATTGCCGAACAGCGTGATACTCTGACAGGTATACTGAACGAAAAGGGACTTAAAAAAGCGTTTTGCTCTGCGGATAAGACGGATCTTTATGTTGTAGGACTTCAGATATGCCTGTTTGAGAAGAATTTTTCAGCTTTGAGAGAAATGGAAAAGATAGACGCGATAACCGATGCGGCAAAGTGTTTGGTAGAGTTCTGCGGCAGCAACGATATTTGTGCGCGAGTCGGAGCAAACACCTTTATCGATATGCTGCAGAGCAGGGCTTCGCGAGCATTGCTCCGGGTGCGGTATTTTTGTGTTAATAAAAGAAAACCAGCGTGTGCATATTCTTTTGTACGGTATTGTGATAGTATTTTTTCATCATTGCCGCCTTGAATCCGAGTTGTGTGACTTTTTCAAGCAATTCTTCGTCAGAAAGGTCGGTCTCGAATTTTACAACGCAGTGCAGTCCCGAGTTTTCGCCCGAAATACTTGAATTGTTAAAAATACTGTGATCCTTCATTCTTTCAAAAAGCTGACTGCGGCACGTTTTATAATGTACACGCATTCGGTTGATGTGCTTTTCAAAGTATTTCTCGCTGATAAATCGAGCGAGAGTGTACTGCTCGAAGGTCGAAACGGGGCATGAGCAGAATCCGAGTTTTTCTTTGAATTTATGCAAAAGCGACGGCGGAAGAACCATATAGCTTATTCTTATCGTGGACGCAAGGCTTTTGCTGAAAGTGTTCATGTATATTACCTTGTCCATTACGTCTATGCTGTACATGGAGGGGATAGGCTTGCCGGAAAGACGAAACTCGCTGTCATAGTCGTCCTCGATTATGAAGCGGTCTGGGGATTGGCTTGCCCACTCAAGGAGAGCGTACCTTTTGCCAACGGAAGTGATCGCTCCGGTAGGAAAGTGGTGTGAGGGGGAAATATGTATAATGTCGGTTTTAAGTTCTTTCAGATACGAAACGTCTATCCCGTCCGTCATTACGGGAATCCTCTCGCACTTTATCCCGTAGTTCGCGTATATTTCGGCAATTTTGGAGTATCCGGGTTCTTCCACGGCGAAAATGTAGCTGTTCCCAAAGAGAATATTCATCAGCATATAGAGATACTCCGCGCCCGCGCCTATTATTATCTGTTCGGGACAGGCGGTTATATTGCGAAATTGCTTCAGGTGCTCCGATATTGCGTATCTCAGTTCGTAAACGCCCTCAAAGGGCGGCTTTGTGAGCAGATTACGCTGATTACCCGAAAGCTCCTCGCGCATCAGCTTTGCCCATACGGCAAACGGAAACATTTCATTTTCGGAGGACTTTTCATCGGATACGCTGTCTTTGGCGATGTGTTCGGGAGTTTCCGCAAGGTGGACGCTTTTAACGACAGTCTCCGCAAAGTATCCCTTTTTGGGAACTGACCTTATATACCCCTCGGCAATAAGCTGGTTATATGCATTTTCTACTGTTATTATGCTCAGACCGAGCTGCGCGGCAAAACTTCGCTTTGATGGCAGTTTTTCGCCAGATTTTATAGTTCCGCACTCAATGGAATTTTTAATTTTTTTGTATATCTGAACATATAAAGGTTCAATACTGGTCTTATCTATTTCGTAAGTCAACATAAAATACTCCATTCTGGCCTTATTGAAAAAACATATTTTGAATATTGAAACATGGTCACATTTGAATTATACTATAAACATATCAGAAAGTCAACGAGTAAAACCGATTTACTGTCAATAATCGTATTCAAAACGGAGGTTTTTATTATGAATAATGATCGCTATCAGCTTAATAAGGAACTTGCCCAGATGTTAAAGGGCGGAGTTATCATGGACGTTACAACTCCCGAACAGGCTAAAATTGCCGAGGCAGCAGGTGCCTGCGCAGTTATGGCTCTTGAGCGTATTCCTGCCGATATCCGTGCAGCAGGCGGAGTTTCAAGAATGAGCGACCCTGCAATGATAAAGGGAATTCAGGAGGCAGTAAGTATTCCTGTAATGGCAAAGTGCAGGATCGGTCACTTCGCTGAGGCTCAGATACTTGAGGCAATAGAGATAGATTACATTGACGAGAGCGAAGTTCTTTCGCCTGCTGATGATGTTTATCATATTGATAAAACAAAGTTCCGCGTTCCTTTTGTTTGCGGCGCAAAGAATCTCGGCGAGGCTCTGAGAAGAATTTCAGAGGGTGCTTCCATGATTCGTACCAAGGGCGAACCCGGTACAGGTGACGTAGTTCAGGCTGTCAGACATATGCGCATGATACAGAGCGAGATATCACAGATCGTTTCAAAGCGCGAGGACGAACTCTTTGAGGAGGCTAAGCGCCTTCAGGTTTCGGTTGAACTCGTTAAGTCCGTTCACGATAATCACAAGCTCCCCGTAGTAAACTTTGCGGCAGGCGGCGTTGCAACTCCTGCTGACGCTGCTCTCATGATGCAGCTTGGCGCAGAAGGCGTCTTTGTAGGCTCCGGTATTTTCAAGTCGGGAGATCCCGAAAAGCGCGCTCAGGCTATCGTAAAGGCTGTTACAAATTACGATGATCCCGATATGCTTGCAAAGCTTTCTGAAAATCTCGGCGAAGCTATGGTCGGCATAAATGAGCAGGAGATCGCTCTCCTTATGGCAGAAAGAGGCAAGTAATGGCTGTTGGCATTTTAGCGGTACAGGGAGCGTTCCGCGAGCACGGAGACTGTCTTGACAAGCTTGGTGCAGAATACAGGTTCATACGCAATCGTTCGGATATTGATGACAGCATTGACCGTCTGATTTTTCCGGGCGGTGAAAGCACCGTTCAGAGAAAGCTGCTCAACGAACTTGACCTGTTTGAGCCTCTGAAAAAGCTCATTGAAAGCGATGTTCCCGTTATGGGAACCTGTGCCGGATTGATACTCCTTGCGCAGACTATAACAAACGGCGACGAGAGCGTGTTTGGCACACTTCCCGTTGAAGTATGCAGAAACGCATACGGACGACAGCTCGGCAGTTTCTCAGCATCGGGAAATATCGGTGAAGTGTCGGATTTCTGCATGAGATTCATACGCGCGCCGTTTATCAAAAAGGTTTTATCGGACGATGTTGAGATCCTCAACACAACAGATGATAAGATCACGGCTGTACGTTATAAGAAACAGCTTGGCTTTGCATTTCATCCCGAACTGACAGATGATTTAAGGCTGCACGAGATGTTTATGAATTTATAATAGTGAATAAAGTGGTGTTTCGCATATCGCGGAGCACTGCTTTTTTTGATTTTAAAAATCCTGCGAACAATTTTCAAAGAATTTTTATATTTTGGTATTGACATTTAAAAGTTAGTGTTATATAATAAAAACGGTGTTATGAAACATCGTTATGAATTAGGAGCGGAAAATTATGGCGAAACAAATTGAAGGCGTATCGGAGAAGATTATCGCTGCGGCAAAGCAGGAGTTTCTGGAAAAGGGCTATGTTGACGCCTCCCTGCGTACTATAGCCTCCGCCGCAGGAACGAGCACGAACTCGATATATGTTCGTTTTGGAGATAAAGAGGGACTGTTTTCCGCGATCGTTGAGCCTGTGCTGAACGAAATGGTGGAGCGCTTTCTCAAAATTCAGGAGAGATTTCATCAGATGTCACCCGATGAACAGGCGGCTCAGATGCCAGAATATTCCGACGGCGGAACAGCGGAACTGGTGGACTGTATGTACGAGAATCTCGACGAATTTCGCCTGCTTTTAGACGCGTCTTACGGCACAAGGTTCCACAATTTTGTTGACGAACTGGTGCGTATCGAGGTGGAATATACCTATAAATACATGGAGACTGTGGGTTATCCCGAAAAATGCGGTGACGCTCTTACGGAAAAACTGCTCCATATCGTCACGACATCTCGGTTCGAGAGTATTTTTGAGATAATTCGTCATGGCATGAGCCATTCAGAGGCGGAAAAGTATATCGAGCTGCTTAGTCGTTATCACCGCACAGGTTTTCTGGCAATTTTCGGCTCGGGAGATAAATCATAAGTACGAACAGGCTTTCGGAAACGTCAGCCTTTTCAATAATCCGGAGGTTAGTATCCGCTAATTCACAGGAGGTATCATTTTATGAAAAAGCAAAGCCCGGTTGGGCGGATCTGGGAGTTGGGAAAGCAGGACACGGCAAGCTTATTGCAGCGGTCGTTCTTGCGGTTGTCGGCGTGACGTGCGGCATGATACCGTATTTTTCAGCGGCGAAGATAATTGTTTTGCTCATTCGCGGCGAAATGGGATTTTCCGCATAAATACCGTGGCTGACAGCGGCACTTGTCTGATTTCTTGCCTGTACTCTGCTTTATAACAGTGCTCTCGGAGTTTCTCACAAGGCAACGTTACGCATACTCAAAACTATTCGCGAGAAACTGCTGGAAAAGCTGTCGCATCTGCCGCTCGGAACGGTGATGGACACTTCAAGCGGCAAATTGAAAGAGATAATCGTCGATCAGGTGGACAGCATGGAAACAACGCTCGCACACCTTTTCCCCGAAATGACGGCAAATATTGCTGCTCCTGCTCTGACAGTGATTTATCTTTTCGTACTGGACTGGCGGCTTGCTCTTTTGTCACTTGCGGTATTTCCGATAGCGTTCGTCTTTATGATGACAGTAATGGGAAACTACGCCAAGGACTACGAGGGTGCGGTGAAAGCGACAGGCGAGATGAGCAGCACCATGATAGAGTATATAAACGGCATAGAGGTGATAAAGGCTTTCAATCAGGGAAAAATTCGTATTCGCGATTGATAGATAAAGTTCGCGCGAATGCACAGTATTACTACGATTGGATGAAGCGCAGCCAACTTGGTATGTCATTGGCTTATGCGTTTTTCCCTGCGCAAATGCTCACGCTACTTCCGTTTGGCTCACGGTTCGCTTTTGGCTGAAACTTTTATAACGGTCATTATCCTTTCTCTCGGAATGGCTGCACCGATAGTGGCGGCGTTTAATTTTGTGGATACTTTGGCTCAGGTAGGTACTACAGTTGCTCAGGTGGACGAAATACTGAAGGCTGAGGAGCAGAATCACGCTGAAAGATCCGAGTCGTTCTCTAACCATGATATTGAAGTGAAAAATGTTACTTTCGGTTATCATGACGATGAAGAAATCTTGCACGGAGTCAGCATTTCCATGCCGCAGAACAGCATGACCGCGCTGGTCGGCCCATCGGGTTCGGGCAAGTCCACTCTCGCAAAACTTGCGGCAGGATTCTGGGACGTGAAAAACGGAACTATAACCATGAGCGGTCATGATCTGAAAGATATTCCGCTGACTGAGCTTTATGAACAGATAGCCTATGTGTCTCAGGACAACTATCTTTTTGACGATACAGTAAGAGAAAATATCCGCATGGGATGGCTTGATGCTGATGATGCCGAGGTTGAAGCGGCGGCACACGCAGCCGGCTGCGACAGCTTTATCAATGAGCTGGAAAAAGCCTATGATACAATTGTCGGGGGAGGCGGCGCCCATCTGTCGGGAGGCGAACGGCAACGTATCGCGATCGCGCGAGCAATGCTCAAAAATGCGCCGATCATTGTTCTTGACGAGGCAACCGCGTATATTGATCCCGAAAATGAGGCGGTTATTCAGCGAGCGGTCGGAAAGCTTGTGGAGAATAAAACTGTTATAGTAATTGCTCACCGCTTGTCAACTATTATTGACGCGGACAATATTGCCGTTGTCAATGACGGACGGATCGAGGCACAGGGAAAACACAAAGAGCTGCTTGATACCTGCGGACTTTACCGCGAAATGTGGTAGGCTCATATCGAAGCAAAGGATGGTGACGCAGAATGATCGAATCATTTCGCAAGATCTGGCGCTTTGCCGGAAATGAAACAAAAAATATAAACAAATCGGTCGCAGTCGGTTTTCTGAACGCTGTGCTGCAAATGTTTCAGGTGGCTGCAATTTATTTTGTTGTGTCTGCGCTGACAGAAGGGGAGAAAGGCGGAAAAACAGCTTGGCTTGCTTTGGCGTTTGAATTGGTCGCAGTTTTCGGTGGTGCGATAACTGTAAGTATATCGAAAATGCTGCAAACTCACGCAGGCTATTTCATGGCAGCAGACCGCCGGATCTCCATCGCTGACCGCTTAAAGAGCGTGCCTATGGGATTCTTCAATCAAAACAGTCTTGGACAGCTTTCGGGCGTTTGCACTACCGTTATCGGCGGCATTGAGGGAATGGTTCCAATGGTGCTGGTAAATATTCTTGGCGGACTTATCTCAGCAGCGGTATTTACAATAGTTATACTCATTTTTGACTGGCGGATAGGACTTATCGTTACGGCAGGTATTCTGCTCTATTTATGCGCAGTATCCGCAATGGGAAAGAAATCTGTTGCAATTGCCGAAAATACACAGAAGTCACAGACTGCTCTCGTTGAAGCTGTTCTCGAAACGATTCAGGGCATGAGCGTTATCAAGTCCTTTAATCTTATGGGAAAAGGAGAAAAAAGCTGAAAAATGCTCTTGAGTACAACTGCCGCAGCAATCAGGAAGTTGAGCAGGTTCTCACTCCGTATACTGCTTTGCAGGAAGCTTTTCTGCAAATTGCAGGCGTCGGTATGATGTTTGCAGCCGTAATGCTTTGGAAAAACGGAGAAATGAGCCTTGCGAACGCTTTAATGACGCTCGTTATGTCGTTCCTTGTGTTTAACCAGATAAAGGCGTTAGGTATGGGAGTTTCGAGTTTCTATGCTCAGACTTACGGCAGCGTCTATTGACAGGACGATAGAAACAGAGAATATGCCCTGTATGGACGAAAACGGCAAAGACCTTAGTCCGAAGAAGCATGATATCGTATTCGACCATGTAAGCTTTTCATACGAGCAGAAAACTATCCTTCATGATATTTCCGTGACTTTGCCTGACAAGACCACTACTGCTATAATCGGCCCGTCAGGCAGCGGAAAAACCACTTTCTGCAATCTTATCGCGCGTTTTTGGGACGTTAACAGCGGAAGTGTGAAGATAGGCGGCAGTGATGTGCGTGATTACACACTGGAATCGCTCATGGATCAGATAAGCGTGGTATTCCAGAATGTATACCTTTTTGCGGATACGATAGAGAACAACATTAAATTCGGCAGTCCGAACGCAACGCATGAGCAGGTAGTCAATGCGGCAAAGGCTGCTTGATGTGATGACTTTATCAATTCGCTGCCGAACGGCTACGACACCGTGATAGGAGAGGGCGGAAGCAGTCTTTCAGGCGGCGAAAAACAGAGGATTTCGATCGCAAGAGCAATGCTAAAAAATGCTCCGAGCGTTATTCTGGACGAGGCAACGGCAAATGTTGATCCGGAAATGAGGACCGTTTGCAAAAAGCTGTCGAGGCTCTTACGCGCAACAAGACAATAATTATTATTGCTCACCGCCTTAAAACAGTCCGCCATGCCGATAAGATACTTGTCATAGACCACGGTCGTATCGTTCAGCAGGGCAGACATGAAGAACTGGCAGCTCAACCGGGAATATACGCGGATTTTATCTGCGGCAAGAAAGAGACTGTTGACTGGAAACTCTGATAGAAATAACCTGTCTGCTTTTGCGCGGACAGGTTATTTTGCTTATGAAGTTGTTTTAGGAGCTTTGCCCCGCGCTCCGTCAAAGGCTCTGCCTTTAGGATCATGTTATCAGGTAAAAGACTTTTTCGGCATATTGTATTGCCATAATGTAAAAAGTTTTGTGCCCCTATTGAAAAACGGAACGGTTTGTGATAAAATATAGACAGATAAGTTAGCTTTATCTAACGGCAACTTGCAGAATACTGCGCAAAATATACGATTGCAATCTGGAGGTAGAATATGAAACACATTCATTTTGATGTTGACAAAGACGGATTTTACGGGGCTTATTGGACTTGCAAAAACGGTTCGGACTGTGCCATTATTACTATGCTTGGTGACGATCCCGAGGACTATGTGGCTCGTTCAGCAGTAAAGTGGATCTTAAAGCTTGGAGTGAATGTGATGACCATGTCTCCCGGAAAAAAGGACTACGGACACCACAACTATCCGCTTGAACGAATCGAGACCGCGGTTAATTGGCTGAAAACACACGGAAACCAAAAGATCGGCATTGCAGGAGCGTCCACCACAGGTACGCTTGCTCTTACGGCGGCATCTTTCTTTCCGGACATTACGCTTACCATTGCTATGACTCCCAGCGATTTCGTATGGCAGGGCTTTATGCAGGGCAAGCGCGACGGCTGTAAGGAGTGGCCTATCAAAGGAGAATCCACTTTTTCCTATAAGGGCAAACCTCTGCCGTATATGCCTTTCTTCTATGAACACCCTCAGTACTGGCATATCATAGAGGCGGAAAGCAAGGAAACAAAAAGCATGATCGCTTCAAGAAAGATTTTTAATGATTCCGAAGCTGCACACCCGATCACCGAAGATGAATTTATCAAGATAGAGAATATCCGCGGCAGAATGCTTGTTGTCGGTGCAGAGGACGATGTGCTGTGGGAAACGGCAAGGTATATCCGCCGCATGAAAAGCCGTCTTGCGGAAAAGCCGCACAACTGTAAGGCGGAATTTGCGATATACACGCACGGAACACACTTTATTTTCCCTGAGGGTATGCTGAAAACAATGTTCCCTGTCGGTTCAGGGCTGTTTATGAGGATAGCATTCAGTGCCGCGAAGAAGTACCCGAAGGAGTGCCGTGCCGCTCGGATAGATATCGAGCGCCGTATGAGGAGAGTTGTGAAAGAGTGGAAAAGATAAGAACCTGTCCACTCTATGTGAACAGGTTCAGAGATGTTACTCCGCAATATCGGTTGACGCAGCAAGTTCCTTTTGAGTTTCATAGTCAGCAATACGCTCGCTGAGTCTTTGAATGGTCGCGCTCAATGCCTGAGAGCCGAGCACCATCGGAGCGGTGCGGGCGTTTTCTCTGTGCTTTCGATAATGCGCTGTGCCATTTTGGCAGGATCTCCGGGAGCTAATCTGTTTGCGGGATCAAGCATATTCAAAAAGCCGTGACAGCTCTCATATTCTGGCATGAGCTTTGCGACCTTGGCGCTGCCGTAACGGAATTCTGTTCTTGCTCCGCCCGGTTCAACAATTGTAACACCGATGTTGAATTGTGCGACTTCCTGCGCAAGCGATTCGCAAAAGCCCTCAATGCCGAATTTTGTAGCGTGGTACATGGAGTTTGCCGCATAAGCGACCTGACCGCCGTATGACGACATCTGGATAAGTCTGCCGCCGCCCTGTTTCCTCATATAAGGTACAGCGATTTTGAGAAGTGCTATCGAGCCTACGAGATTTGTTGCAATGATGTGATCAATTTCTTCGTCACTCAGTTCCTCCACACAGCCGAATAGTCCGTAGCCTGCATTGCTGACTACTACGTCGATTTTGCCGTGCTTTTCAAAGCTGTCGCGGACTGTCTGTTCAACAGCTTTCATATCAGTAACGTCAAGAATTTTGCAGTCAAAGGTATTTGGAAACCTTTCAATAAAATCTTTGACTTTTTTCGTATTTCTGACCGTACCGACAACGGTATCGCCATTTTCCAAAAGCTGTTTTGTCATTTCGCAGCCAAATCCGCTTGAAACTCCTGTAATAAGCCAAACCTTTTTCATGACCGCATTCCTCCTTATTTGCTCAGGCTTTCCTTAGCCCAGTTTGATACTGCTTTTTCAGATTTTAGTGCGTCTGCACCGTGAACGGTGAGATCGGTTTTTACGTTTGCGCCTTTACAGATTTTTTTCAGGTCTCTTACAGAACTTCCCAGACCGCTGCCCTCATGCGTCATCAGTGGCAGAAAATTTTTGCCGTTGAAGTCAAGCTTTTCGATAAGCGAAAATACAGCCATGGGGTACGTTCCCCACCAGCATGGGCCACAAATGAAAATGTTTTCATACTCAGCAATACTGTTAAGACAGTTTTTCAGCTTTGGGCGGGAGTTGCTGTCAAATTCCGCTCTTGCTTCCTCTGTGCAGATGTGATAATCTGCCGAATATTCCGATTCGGTCTCCACTTCAAACAGTTCGCCGCCGACGGCTTTCTGAATGAATTCGGCGCAAATCTCCGTATTGCCCTTGGAAAGTTTTTCGATCCTGCCGTTGACGTAATTTTCGCCTTTTCGGGAATAGTAAATTATCAGATTCTTACTCATGGATATCAGCTCCTTTTTGTTTGTGACTTTATTATAGCATTAGTGCAATTATCAATCAATTCTTTTTTCTAAAGCTATTGATAAGTTTTACTGATCAATGTATAATAGAAGAAAAGGAGTGGTGATATGCTGTTTAAACAAATCGAGTATTTTCAGTCAGTGGTTGAGAGCGGAAACTTTTATCTTGCAGCCGAGAAGTGCTGTATTTCGCAATCTGCAATTTCACAGCAGATCAAAAAGCTTGAGAACGAGCTTGGCGTAAAGCTTTTGGACAGACACAACAGAACTTCCAGTCTGACCAAGGCAGGGGAGCACTTTTATCGTAAAAGCCTTGTGATAACCGAAGATGTCAGCCGAATGATAAGGGAAACACGGCGTATAGCCGATGACAGCGGAGCTGTTCTGCGGCTTGGATATTACGAGGGATACTACGGCAGCGAACTTTCAGAGGCGGCAGCGGAATTTTCTCAGAAATATCCCACTGTGGATATACAGATAACTATCGGAAGTCATGAGAAATTGTATGAGGCTCTTGAAAATGACGCGGTTGACCTTGTGCTTAATGACCAGCGCCGAGCATTTTCGGGAGCATATAACAATGTTATACTCTCCCAAAGCACGGCATATATAGAAATTTCAACGAGGAATCCTCTGAGCAGATTAAACGTGGTCGAAACAGAAGAACTGAAAAACATTCCCTGCATTCTTGTTGCAAATGAAAATTCGCATGAGGAAGAACGGCGGTACTACGAGAAGATCGTTGGACTGAAAGGTGATTATATTTTTGCAGGTTCGGTGCAGGAGGCAAGAATGAAAATCGTAACAGGGCAGGGGTATATGCCCGTTGACGTTATCGGCGAGCAAAAGTGGTTTGATACCGCGGTTAGCCGAATCCCCTTGGTGAGAAACTCCGAACCTGTCACCAAAACCTACTGCGCCTTTTGGCGAAAGGATAATTCGGGGTATTATATAGAAGAATTTGCGGATATACTGAAGGAGAAATTCTGAGACGTTGTGTGACCTTTCCTCTTTTAACACAAAAGACTCGTTCTTCAATAACTGTCGGTGAAAAAATAGTTGTCCGATAAGTAAAGTACCGACCGTTCGGTATAGACAGCAAAGTTTCAGAATGATATACTGTGTAATGGATAAAGGCAATGCCGTACAAATGCAGCTCACAGCTTGGCGGCAGTGCCGGAAGTTTCCCTTTGGAGAGAGGTTTTGCTTATGGATCGATCGAAAACATTTGAAAGCGAGGGAGCAATCCTGCTTGCACAGAGTGACGGCTGTTCGGTATGGCAGTTCCGCAATGAAACCGGCGACGGAACGATGACTGCCTATGAAGTTTTTGCCGGCGTTATGCTGAGTTTCAATGATTTTCACATGGAGCGGTATAACAGCCGTTATGTTGCAGATCGGCGAATACTTGCCATTGACCATTGCCGCGAGGGACGCAAGGAATACACCGCAGGTGACGGAATGGTGGGATATACTGCCGCAGGAGACATGAAGCTTGACCTGCGGAAAGAGCATACGGGAACATTTAATTTTCCCTCCTGTCACTATCACGGACTTACGGTCGCTTTTGACCTTGACATCATAAAGCGGTCGCTGTCGGACGAGATAAGGGATTTTCCTGCCGCGCCCGAAAAGATAATTTCGCGATTTTCACTCGGCAGCTATCCGCGCGTACTGCACGGCGCTGACGAAGCCGAGCATATTTTCGGCGAGATGTACCGTGTGCCGGAAAAGATACGCATTTCGTATTTTAAAGTGAAGATTCTTGAACTGCTGCTGTACCTTTACGCGATGAATGTTCCCGAGGAGGATACTGAACGCCCGTATTTTTATCGGACACAGGTGGAAAAGGTCAAGGCGATACGACAATTCCTTATTGGGCACATTTCGGAGAATTTTACGCAGGAGGAGCTTTCGCGGCGGTTCAATATTCCGATGACGGCAATGAAAAGCTGTTTCCGTTCGGTATATGGTGAGGCGATAGGTGCTTGGCTCACGAATTACCGCATGAATCAGGCGGCGGAACTGCTGATAAAGGAGCGTGACATGAGCATTGCGGATATCGGGAGCTATGTGGGCTATGACAATGCAGGAAAATTCACGGTCGCTTTTAAGAGAATTATGAAATTAACTCCGTCGGAGTATCGGAGAGAAAGAGGAATACAATATGATATCTGAGAAAAAAGTTGGACAAACGCGCTTTTTGCCTATGCGGCAGGAGAAAAGAAAAAGCTGCTTTTGTCCGTCATTTTGCCGGTGCTGTCGGTCACGCTCGGGCTTGTGCCGTTTTACTGTATGTATGAGATGATATGCCTGTTTGCAGACGATACGATTACGGCAGCGGCTATTGTCAAATGGTGTCTGCTTGCATTGGTGGCATATGCAATGAAGATATTAACATTCAGCCTTTCGACCGGTACATCGCACAGTATGGCATATACTATCCTTGAGGGACTGCGTCTGCGGCTTGCCGACCGATTCCTCCATGCACCGCTCGGCAATGTTGAGAATCATACTATCGGCGAGATAAAGAACATGATGGTGGACAAGATAGAGAATCTTGAACCGCCGCTTGCTCACATGATACCCGAAGGCGCAGGACATCTTGTGCTCCCGATCGTCAGCATTATCGCTCTTTGCGCTCTCGACTGGAGACTTGCACTCGCGTCACTCGTGACATTTCCGCTGTCGTTCATCTGCATGGGACTTACATTTAAGATAAGCGGCAAGAATTTTGAAAAATACGACAAGTCTGCCAATTACATGAACAGCACAATAGTAGAATACATAGAGGGCATTGAAGTGATAAAGGCTTTCGGACGTGCAGGCGTTTCCTATGAAAAATATGCGGGTGCGATCAACGATTTTCGCACATTTGTGGTCAAGTGGCTTACTTCTACCTTTGCTACGATGAAGCTCAGTTTTGCGTTGTTTCCATCAACGCTTATAGGTACGCTGCCGGCGGCTCTTGCGCTTGCGAATAATGGCACGATCACCGTGGCACAGGCTGCTCTTGCCGTAATGCTGTCAATATCCATGGTCGGCTCGCTGGCTAAGCTGGAGGTGTTCTCGGAGAATATGCGGCAGGTAAAGTTTACGGTTGAAAGCCTTGAGGAGTTTCTCGAAATGCCCGAACTCCCCGAGCCTGCAAAGCGTGCAGATGTGAAACATACAGATGTAGAACTTAAAAATGTGCATTTTTCCTACACGGGTGATGTTAAAGACGAGGTTCTGCACGGAATTGACCTGAAACTGCCCGAGGGCGGATTTACGGCGCTTGTAGGCCCGTCCGGCGGCGGAAAGTCCACTGTTGCCAAACTTATAGCGAGATTCTGGGACGTGACGGACGGGGAAATTACGGTCGGCGGCGTGAATATAAAAGATATGCCGCTGTCACAGCTTTCAGAGTACGTCAGCTTTGTCACGCAGGACAATTTCCTTTTTCGCTGCTCTCTGCTTGAAAATATTCGTCTTGGAGATCCGAATGCAACTGATGAAGAGGTAAAGGTAGCGGCAAAAGCTGCACAATGCGAAGAATTCATAAATAAACTGCCGCAGGGATACGATACTCCTGCGGGTGAGGCTGGCAAGCGGCTTTCGGGCGGAGAAAAGCAGCGTATCGCTATCGCTCGTATGATGCTGAAAAATGCGCCTATCGTAATTTTAGACGAAGCTACAGCTTTCACCGATCCCGAAAACGAGGATGAGATCCAGCGCAGTATTATTGCACTTACCAAGGGCAAAACTTTACTGGTTATCGCCCACCGACTGTCCACTATCAAAAATGCGGATAATATCGTGGTTCTTAAAAACGGAAAGATCGAGGCGGAGGGCAGGCAGGAGGAATTACTGGAGAACTGTCCGCTTTACCGCGATATGTGGCAGGCTCACATCGGTGCAAAGAACTGGGCGGTTTCTTCCGCAGAAAAGGAGGCATGATATATGTTTAAGGCAACACCGCATATATAACGATTAAACAAAAGCGCCAGCGAGCAAAAAGCAGAAAGCGCAGAGATATGTTCAATTTTCGTCCGCAGGGCGCACTGAATCAAGCCGTCAGGGATTTCCTGTCAGCCAGATACAGATTCGCCAATGCGAACATGATATTCAGTTATACCATATTTTTCATCGATTTGCAATTGTGCGGTGTTGCCTTAAAACAGTAAAACGTATCATCGACTGGTGTGGTGAATTCAGGGGGAAGCTGTACCTTGGCTTCGTGATGACCTTTTTCTCGCATATTTTCACTGCTATGCCTCTGGCGCTCGCGGCTTACACCATTGGCAGACTTATTGAGGCACAGCAAAGCAATACGGCATTTGATACATCATGGATATGGAAAAGTATCGTAATTCAGATCGTGCTCATGTTTTTCCGCTTTCTGTTTGACTATTTCCGTGCAAGACTTCAGGAGCCTATCAGCTTACCGCCCGTGACCGTCTTGCTGTCGGTGACGCCTTAAAGCGTGTTTCCCTTGGATATTTCGGACAAGTAAGCACGGGAAATATTTTAAGTTCCATTACCACGGGACTTTCCACGCTTGAGGGCATGGGTATCCGTATGATAGACAATTTTGTCGGCGGCTATCTTAACTTTCTTGTTATATTTATCGGTCTTGCGGCGTGTAGTCCCGTAACCGCTCTTATTGCATTGGCGGCGGCACTTCTTTCACTCTGCTTTATGCTCATTATTTCGCACTACAGCCGCGTTAATTCTCCTGTTGAGGCTCAGGCAAACCGCGATATGACCGGTGCAGTGATAGAATATGCGCGCGGACTTGCGGTAGTTAAGTCTTTCGGCAAAACAGGTGCGTCAATGGAATTCGTAACAAATGCAGTTCGCGGCAGCAAAAAGATCCACCTGAAAATAGAGTGGGGATATATTCCGGGAAACGCTCTGCACCTGCTTGCACTCAAATGCGGTAGCGTTGGTCTTGCAATGGCGGCGGCACTGCAATGTATGCGCGGCGAAGCCTTGAGCCGATAAGCGATAGTGCGCATACCCTTGGCGTAATAGATGACGCTATGGATCAGCTTGACGCGCTGAAAGGCGAGAACTTCATTGACGCTGACGGCAGGGATATCCGTCTCTCAAATTATAATATTGAGTTCAGAAACGTTGACTTCGGCTATGATTCGCGCAAGATACTGAAAAATGTCAGCTTCAGTATACCTGAAAAGACTTCAACTGCAATAGTCGGCCCGTCAGGTTCGGGAAAAACCACCATTTGCAGTTTGATAGCGCGATTCTACGATCCGCAGTCGGGCAGCATTACGGTAGGCGGTCACAATCTGCACGAGTTCACTTGTGACAGTCTGCTGTCAAATATTTCAATGGTGTTCCAGAATGTTTATCTGTTTAACGATACCATTCGCGCCAATATCTGCTTTGGCAAGCCTGACGCTACCGAGGAGGAGATGATAGAGGCGGCAAAGAAAGCGCGCTGCCACGACTTTATAATGGCTCTGCCGAACGGATATGATACAGTGATAAGAGAGGGCGGCGGTACGCTTTCGGGCGGCGAAAAACAGTGCATTTCCATTTCCCGTGTGATCCTCAAAAATGCTCCTGTAATCATTCTTGATGAAGCTACGGCAAGCATTGACCCTGAAAACGAGCACCTTATCCAGCACGCTATCTCTGAACTTACCAATGGCAAGACTATCATTACTATCGCTCACAGACTGGCTACGATCTATAACGCCAACCAGATACTTGTAGTAGATGACGGAAGGATCGCCGAGGCAGGTACTCACGAGGAACTGATACGCAAAAACGGTATTTACAAGCGCTTCACTGAGATACGCGAGCAGGCAGAGGGGTGGCATATCAGGTAGAAGTGTCGGATTTTAACAGTTCGGCAGAGCGTTTTATGGATTTATGATATTGCAAGGTGAGGTTGGGGAACACACCTATAAACGGCAACCGGGGTAAACATTTAAAGTGAAAAATTAGGGAGTGTTGACACTAAGATAATATGCAGATTTTCGAGCATAAATTTTATGTAGACAAGGCAAAAAGTCGCAGGCAGGCTGTCGCCTGTCAAGACTTTTTAACGCAGGATGCGTGAAATTTTGCCGAAAAGATGCGTTGTTAGGCTTAGTGTCAACACGACCTAAAACAAACGGAGCAGAATTATTGTCTGCTCCGTTTGCATTTAGCGATTTTTTCAGTGTGAATTTATGATGTTGCTGACGTACTGCTGCATTTCTTTTCGCGAGCGTATTGCATGAGTGCCGTTTACGATGTCCGATTTTTCTTTCTCTGTCAGAGAGGAGAATTTCTCCATGGCTTTCGGATTCATCGCGAGCGCCATTCCGAGACCAACAGGCATTTCAAAGTTGTTCATAATGAGCCTCCACTTTAAATGTCCTGCAAATCAGATGCAGGAATGTCATTTTCAATATTGTCACGGGCGAGGTCGTTGTCGATAACGGGATAAGCAGATGAGATCGGCACTTCCTCAGAATAGGACTTGTTATGCCACACCTTTTGCTCCGAGCCGAAGGTTCCCGCGATTATCGGATTCGCGTGAACCTTGCCGTGTTTGGCTTTCCCCTGTATTTCGGGAACAGGTGAGCATTCATTTTTAAGATTTGCGTGAGTTGTATCAGGTCTTTTCATGCCCTGTTTTGCCATTTAAATCACCTCACGGTTAGTGTGTGCGCAGGTCACTAAGTTATTCCTTATAAAAGGAGCGGCATTTTTTGCATATTTAAATGAACGTTATTTGCGGCTGCGGCATATACTCCTTTCAGGAGGAAATTGTGCTATGAACAGAATAAATTGCAGTATCATGCCGCTTATACAAAGGAATCCGCAGGCTGCGGCGATAGTGGCAGGGAGCGGGAAATATCCCGATATACACGGAATTGTCAGATTTTACACCATGAAAAACGGTACACTGGTATACGCGGACGTTAACGGACTGCCGTATGCCGGAAACAGGTGCAGTCAGGAGATATTCGGTTTTCACATACACGGCGGAGACTCCTGTACCGGCAATGCTGAAGATCCGTTTGCAGATGCGGGTAAGCATTTCGATAAGGATAATTGCCCTCATCCGTTTCATTCGGGCGACCTGCCTCCGCTTTTCGGCAACAACGGAAAGGCTGTTTCGATTTTTCTGACAAACAGGTTTTCCGTTGAAGAAATAATCGGGAGAATTATGATTATACATGGAAGTCCTGATGATTTTACAACTCAGCCAAGCGGAAATTCCGGTATGAAAATAGCTTGCGGAGTTATCAGGGCGGTTCGACAGTAACTTTATAAACAAGTGGCTCGGAAAGGAGAGCAGTCCGAGCCTTAATACATATTAAAAAAGGCTAAAAAAGCAATAAACAATCATTTTTGTACAGAACAGCCAAAAATTGACATAATAAAGAAAAACATCTTTACTTGACAAAGGCGAAGAAAAGGTATATAATAACATTACTGTCGAGCGCGGG